>Ga0256404_1003633_pt1 | contig 30741 bp, 24 predicted proteins | sample RumenRJG_01DNA_FD_185990 | JGI IMG/M metagenome (GOLD analysis project Ga0256404, IMG submission 185990) | Bovine rumen microbial communities from Lethbridge, Alberta, Canada - RJG_01 | ecosystem: Host-associated > Mammals > Digestive system > Stomach > Rumen | place: Canada: Alberta | collected...
TGTGTCCTGATCCTGCCTCAACTGTGTCACGATCCTGCCTCAACTGTGTCACGATCCTGCCTCAACTGTGTCACGATCCTGCCTCAACTGTGTCACGATCCTGCCCCATACGTGTCACGATCCTGCCTCATACGTGTCACGTCCGGCATCATGCCTCGCAGTTGTAGTTTAACGTTTTTGGTTGACTACTTTGTCAACCTTATTAAAAAAAGACAGTTATATGCTTAGTAATGAGTGTTGGCTTTTTACTTAACACAGAACACTTAACTTTCAAACAAAGAAACGTTTTGTGTTTTGAGAATATTTCAGTAACTTTGCAACAATAAAATAACCTTCTTCAGAAGAATAATCGGGTCATGAAAAAGTCGTTTATTATCACCATACTTCTCACCTTGCTTTTCGTTCTGCCCTCCCATGCGGTTCTCAAGGAACGTAACATTGGGGGAACACTCAAAATGCTCCGCATAGAGCTCACACACTACCACAACAAGTTGGAGCGGCAATCGGGTGCGGAGAAGGAAAGACAGCAGCAGGTTATGTCCAACCTGATCAGCAACATGCAGCGCAGTCAGCAGAACGCCATCATGCTCTATTCGCAGAAGAACGGCAACGTGTTTGACCTGACCTACGCCTGCCATGAGGCTACGGAGCAATATCGCGACTTCCGGCAGACGGTAGGTCCTTTCCGTGAGTATGTCAACGAGGCCAACACCGAGATCGCACGTTACGACAGTCTGATCACCGACCTTAGCACGATGTACACTGCGTCGCTTAGTCCTCAGGAGCAGATTGACCGCAACGTCTGTCTGACCCTTGCCGTAAACATCCGCCGCACCCTCGACTACAACAAGCAACAGAACCAGCAATATATTGAGATCTACAAGCGCACTGACGCTCGTCTGCGGGCGTTAAACGACTATGCCAACCACCGCTATACAGAAATACAATCAAGCATCTTCTCCAATGATGGCACCAATTTCTTTACCATATTGAAGAACCTGCGGCAACAATTAAGACAGACATCAGAGAACGTGGCTGAGAAATATAAGCCGGTCACTCATTTCCGTTCCGACTGGGACAGCCGTATCATCCTTGTTCTGCTTGCGCTCATAGTCTTCTATGGCCTCATTGCCGCAGCCATTTCATACTTTGTCATCGGCTTTATTGTGACGCAGCTGATGAAGAAGAACAAGGCTGATTTTATCATCCACTGGCTCTTTGGCTCAGACAGCGGGGAGAAGACCAAAGAGGACTTTAAGGCGAAGCGGCTCTGCATCATCCTTGCCGCCACGGTCACGACCTTCGCAGCCGTGCTCGGTGTCATCAAGGCGACCATCGCACAGAACTTCCTGTCTATGGCCTCAGGATTGCTTGTCGAATATGCCTGGCTCATGGCCGTCATCCTCTTGTCGCTGCTCATTCGGCTCAATGGTACACAGATACGCAATGGATTTAAGACATATGCTCCGATCATGGCGATGTGCTTTGTCGTCATCTTCTTCCGTATCATCCTCATTCCCAATGACCTGACGGATCTTGTCATGCCGCCCATTCTGCTCGCAGCTACGGTGTGGCAATGGCTCACGCTCAAAGGCAATGCCAAATCCCTTCCCGGTTCAGACTCTTTCTATGCTTGGGTGTCGTTCTTTGTCTTCATTGCCTGCGACATTGCTTCGATGAGTGGCTACACGCTTTTCTCGGTCGAGATGCTCATCTGGTGGACGATGCAGTTGACGTGTATCCTGACCATCACCTGTGTGTCCGACTTGCTCCGTCAATACGGCAGCAACCCCAAGCGCAAGTATTTCGACGATGACACGCCCGTGAGCCGTACCTGGCTCTTCCGGCTCCTTTATACGGCCATTCTGCCGGTCTTGGGAACACTATCCATTCTGATCAGCATCTACTGGGCGGCCGACGTGTTCAACCTCAGCGACACCACGCTTCAACTCTTCAACCGCCCATTGATCCACTCGGCGAAATTCACGTTCAGCATCATGCAGGCTGTGCAGGCAGCCGTGCTCTTCTTCCTTGCCAAATATGTCAACCACGTCTCGCTCCATACTCTCCACTATCAGCTCATGAAGCGAGAGGAGCGGAAAGCCAAGGCAGAGAACAGAAAGATGATCATGCAGAATGTGGAAAGCCATACGGCAATATGGCGCAACCTTATTCAGGTCGTGATCTGGGGTGCGTGGATTCTCGTTACCCTCACCATCTTCCACATCGACAATTCGTGGATCGTGGCTATCTCCGCGGGGCTTTCCACCGGTATTGGTTTTGCCATGAAGGATATCCTCGAGAATCTCTACTATGGCATCTCGCTCATGGCAGGCCGCATCAAGGTCGGCGACTACATCTCCATCGATGGCACGAGAGGAACGGTGAGCAACATCAGTTACACCTCCACGACCTTGGAGGCACTCGACGGTTCGGTCATCGCCTTTCAAAACTCGCAGCTCTTCTCGAAAAACTACAAGAACCTCACGCGCAATCATGGCAACGTGCTCTCCATCATTCCGGTAGGGGTTGCTTATGGCTCCAAGGTGCCGGTTGTGAAACAGACTATCGACGAGGCTGTGGCCAAGCTGAACAAGTCGGGCTATATCAAGTATCTCAAAACGGTCTTCACAGGGTTCGGCGACAACTCCATTGATTTCAAGGTTCTCGCATGGGTCGACTCACGCAAGCAGATTTATGCTGAGGGCGACATCTTAGAGGCAGTCTACAATGCGCTCAATGAAAAACAGATAGAGATCCCTTATCCGCAACGAGACATACATATCGTCTCTGATACCGCCCATATGGTGCACCCCGGTGCACCCCAAGTGCGGCACGCTGATTCGGAGGAGGAAGCAGAGAAAATTATTAAAGGGAATTGAGAAATATAGGACGTGATCTTTCGGGCCGTCCGTAATAATATGTCAAAATAAATATGTCATCAAACAATATAAAACTCATTGCCGGGCCATGTGTCATTGAGTCGGCTGATCTTCTTGACACCGTAGCTCAGGAACTTGTCCGCATCAACCGTGAGCTCGGCACCGACATCATCTTTAAGGCAAGCTTCGACAAAGCCAATCGCACCAGTCTCCACTCGTTCCGTGGTCCCGGCATCGACAAAGGATTGCAGATGCTTGCCGACGTGAAAGCTAAATACGGACTTCGCCTCACCACGGATATTCATGAGGCTTGGCAGGCTGCCCCCGCGGGAGAGGTGGTGGACGTGCTTCAGATACCGGCTTTCCTCTGTCGTCAGACAGACCTGCTCGTGGCAGCGGCCAAGACGGGAAAGATTGTCAACATCAAGAAAGCACAGTTTCTCTCGGGCAAGGACATGCGTTATCCGTTTGAGAAAGCGATGGACAGTGGCGCCCGGGAGGTATGGCTCACGGAGCGGGGCAACTGCTTCGGATACAACAATCTTGTGGTCGACTTCCGCAATATCCCCGACATGAAAGAGATAGCGCCAACGGTCATTATGGACTGTACCCACAGCGTGCAGCGTCCTTCAGCTGGCGACGGCAAGACCGTTGGCGACCGCCGCTTCGTGCCTTCTATGGCGCTCGCCGCGAAGGCTTTCGGTGCCACCGGATTCTTCTTTGAGGTTCATCCCGACCCCGACAGAGGGCTCTCCGATGCAGCGAACATGCTGGAACTCAACAAGCTCGAACCACCCATCAAGCAACTCGTCAGCTAAGGAACTACCACAGGAGCAACCACTAAGTTCAAAAAAATCAACCCGTAACAGCATTTAAAATGTCAAACAACAATACTCCCGAGGAAAGATTGAAACACTCAAACAGATATGGCGAACAGTGTCTTCGTGATGAAGCTCAGGCCATACTCGACCTCATACCACAACTTGATGAGAACTTTGAGAAAGCCGTGTCGCTCATGTACCACTGCCACGGCAAAGTCATTGTCACAGGCGTAGGAAAGAGTGGCAACATCGGTGCGAAGATTGCCGCTACGCTCGCTTCCACGGGCACTCCGGCGTTCTTTATCAACCCGCTCGACGCTTACCACGGTGACCTCGGTGCCATGACATCAGAGGATGTGGTGCTTGCCATCAGCAACTCCGGACAGACGGACGAGCTTCTTCGCTTCATCCCAATTCTGCTCCACATGCACGTACCCATCATAGGCATGAGCCGCAATCCCGAGTCGCTCTTGGCTAAATACTCGACCGTCCACGTGAAGGTCTTTGTCGAGCATGAGGCTTGCCCGTTGAACCTCGCCCCGACGAGCTCCACCACGGCGGCTCTCGCCATGGGGGATGCCTTGGCGGTGGCTTTGATGCTAGTCCGCGATTTTAAGCCGCGCGACTTTGCTCAGTTTCATCCCGGCGGCGAGCTCGGCAAGCGACTCCTTACCACGGCAGAAGATGTCATGCGCACCGATGACCTTCCGATCATTCCACAGGAGATGCATCTCGGCAAGGCTATCATCGAAGTGTCGAGTGGAAAACTTGGACTGGGTGTAGCTCTGAATGATGACAAGACGGTGGCTGGCATGATCACCGATGGCGATATCCGTCGGGCCATGGAACGCTGGCAGGCTGAGTTTTTCGATCATACCGTGGCAGATATTATGACACGAGAGCCTAAGACAGTGCTCCCCACAACAAAGGTATCTGAGATCCAGCGCATCATGCACAAGTTTAAGATCCACTCTGTGCTTGTCTGCAACAAGAGTCATCACCTCTTGGGTATCGTAGACAGCTACGCTGCATCAATGCTCTAAGTCGAGAACTCGCAGCCTCCCCGCTGCTTCTGTCCAGTTATGTGCGTCGCCGTTCACGGCGACGCCTATGCCATAATACACAAAACATCACCATGAAGATTATCAACAGGATAATACTCGCTCTCTTTATATTTTTCTCCCCAACCCTGTCATTAGCCCAGACCAGCGACTCACTCATCGTGCGCCACCTTGAGAAATGCGGTGTAACATTCTCATGCGACAACAGTGTGACGCTGTTGATGACTGGGCAAGAGAAGTTTGACGACCTTTTCAAAGCGATCGAAGAGGCCCGCTCGTCCATTCATATGGAATACTTCAACTTCCGCAACGACTCTATCAACCGTGAGCTCGTCACGCGGCTCGCTAAGAAAGTGAAAGAAGGTGTGGAGGTGCGTTTGCTCTTCGATGGCTTCGGAAACACCTCCAACAACAGTCCCATGCGCAAACAAGACCTCCGGCGTATTCGTGAGTTGGGCATTGAAATCTATGAGTTCAATCCCGTGAAGTTTCCTTGGCTTGACGATATATGGAGCCGTGACCACCGTAAGATAGTAGTCATCGACGGGCAAATAGCTTATACGGGTGGCATGAACGTGGCCGACTATTATATCAAAGGCACAGAAAAAGTTGGCTCGTGGCACGACATGCATTGTCGCATTCAAGGCACGGAGGTGAACACGCTTCAGCGTATCTTCCTGAAGATGTGGAACAAAGTGACGAAGCAACATGTCGGCGGTGCCAAGTATTTCCGTGAAGCCGGTAAGGATGATTATTTCACAGGTCTGAAGCCGGATGTCTGTGGCTCAGCCGGCCATAAGATGGTAGGCATCATCAACCGTGAGCCGCACACATCCAATAAGATCATACGCGAGTTTTACACCAATGCCATCCGTTATGCGAAGGACAGCATCAAGATTATCAATCCTTACTTCACGCTGAACCACAAGATTAAGAAAGCGCTGAAAGCCGCGGCCAAACGCGGTGTGAAAGTTGAGATCATGCTCTCCGTGAGGAGCGACATTCCTTTGACCCCCGACTGTGGCTTCTACAACGCTCATAAACTGATGAAGCACGGATGTACCGTATGGATGTACATGCCAGGGTTCCATCACACAAAGATCATCATGGTTGACGGCAGATTCTGCACCGTGGGCTCGGCAAACCTCAACTCGCGCAGCCTTTCCTGGGACTATGAAGAGAATGCGGTCATCATCGACCCTTGTACGACGGATGAGCTCTCAAACCTCTTCGACGGAGAGAAGAAAGACTGCTTCAAGCTCACCCCCAAGACGTGGAACACGTGGCGCACCCGTGGCGATAAGTTCCGAGGATGGTTTGCTCATCTGCTGACTCCGTTCTTGTAAAAAATGCGCTCAAAGTACTTCAATGTTCAAGTACTGCATTATTAAACTTCAAAGTTTAAGGTGCTCCGACATTAAAGTTTCACGCTGCTTATATCCACGAGATGGTTGACGATGGCATAAATCGTCAGGCCGGCAGCCGAGTGGATCTGTAGTTTCTTGGCGATATTTCGGCGATGGGTGATGACCGTGTTGATGGAGATATAGAGATGTTCGGCAATCTCCTTGTTTGTCATACCCTGAACAAGAGCAACAATGACATCTTTCTCTCGGTCGCTGAGCGCATCACCGGAAGTTGGTGCCTTGCTGATGATGTTGCTTATCTTCAGGCTCACATCGCTTTGCCGAGTCTTCCTTTCAAGCTCTCTTACTGCCGGAATAAAAATCTGTTCCTCCACAGCGGCATGCTCTAAGAGCCATTCTTCACAGTTGTAGATTTCATAAAGCGTGGCGGTGAGCTGATTGTTATGAAGCCCGTCAGAAGGCAAGTATTTGATGATAATATTCTTCAGCTCAGCCAGTTTACGGTCGGTTGATGAATGGTGTTTCGAATAAGTCTGCACGTCATAATCTTCGGGCCGTTCCCCACGCTGCAAAGCTTCAACATAGGGGAACACCGTTTTCTCCTCATAATGCATATGGTTGTGGATAGCGCGCTGATATTCTTCAAAGAGTTTGATGATAAGCCGTGCTAAGTTATCGTTTTTGTCAAGCCCCTCCTCCAACTGCCGACGAATACTCGGTAATTGGAAGCCCAAGAAATATTCGTGGCTCTCCTTCAGATAATGCATCAAGGTTGGAATCGAAACTTTGCTCGGCTCATCAAACGATCGACTGCCGTTCACCGTGAAGTTGACCACGGCTAAGAAAGTATAGGTGTCCACATGTTCATATTCACAAACCTCCTCAACGGTTTTGTCCCCGAAGCCGAGATGAATACCAAATGCCCCTAAACTCTGCAGCACGGCATAATTGTCGCTGATAACATTGATGAGCTTGTCCCCTGGCTCGTACATCTTCTGATTCTTCATCGTCTTTGTATAATTACTGGTACAAAATAACCAAAAAAAGACGATAAAATGGGAATTTTATCCTTCTTTTTCAGCGAAAGAGCCCATCTTATCAGCAAAATACCTACAAATGGGGATGGCACGTGCCTAAAGATGCCATCGGTACCCCCTCTTAGCACGCTGGGGCGTAGTGGATGTTCCGAAGCTTCCAATGCTCCCATCGAAGCTTTCTCCGCCACTAATTCTGCCGCCCCCGGCCACACCGCGGTACTGAGCCCAGCGGTCACGAATACGTCTGACATAATCCACTGTCTCAGCTCCTCGCATATAACCAGAGCGCACCACCGGATCATTATAATATTGCGGCTGTGACAGTTTGAGAATAAACTCCGACACATCACCCCATCGATGCGGGTTGCGGCCATACTTTCGGGCCAAGGCCATAGCATCCCGGACATGGTTGGAACCACCATTGTAACTTGCCAACTGATACCAGACTCGTTCCGCCCCCGGCACATCTGAGAAATGGGCACCGAGCTCCTGCATATATTTGGCTGCGGCAGCAATGTTCTCCTGCGGATTATAAAGTGATTCACGGGCAAGCCCTAAGTGATCGGCAGTAGTCGGCATGATCTGCATCAGTCCGCATGCTCCCACCCACGATTTGGCATTCGGGTCGAAAGTCGACTCCTGATAGCATTGGGCAGCCATCAGAAGCCAGTCGATACGTGCCAGCGGAGCATACATCATGAAGTAGCGGTCATAACGCGAGATGATACCCTTCGTACTGTTGAGCATAGGAGCATAGACATGGCGGCGCACACTGGCCGTAGAGAGCAGGAACGACTCTTCGCGACGCATCTGCCCCACCATCTCTTTCTTGAACCAGCTGTTGATGCTTTGGGCCAGTTCCTTGTTATCTACATTCACTGCCCATCCATGCTTCGTGGAGTCTACCTTCACATTCGTGTAATCAACGCCTTTCATCGTGTCGGGCAACTGCAAAGTGGCAATATCCGCATCCCCAGCCTTGATCTTGCGAACGACCTCCGCAGTATCACGGCACACGTCGACACGCACAGAGACTCCAAGCTTCTGTGCATATTTCTCCACCAAGAGATACTGAAGTCCCATGCCGTGAGCGTGATAATCATAGTAAGTCTCCGGCCCTGATAGGGTAGCGATGATCATTTCTCCATTCGTGATAATGTCATCAAGACTGAACTTGCCTTCATCCGAGGGAATAGAATCCTTCTCCATAGGCGTACCCCACGGAGTCATCTCCACCTGCTTCTTCTCTTTGCACGAACCCATGAAAAATAAGAGAAAAAGCATGAATATACTAATAAAATGTAATTTCATAAATAATTTGGCTACAAAATTACTAACTTTATTGGAGATTAGCGAGAAAAAGGGTACTTTTGCAATGATTATTAAGAAAAAAACGCATCAAAAGTACACAAACAGTGTTCAATAAATGATGTATACAAATGATGCGATTAAAATAATGTGTATAATATCAAGTAAGATTTAGATAACGTAGCAAGATCAGATAATATGTTAAGAATTGCCATTCAGTCCAAAGGCCGTCTTTATGACGACAGCATGAGTCTCCTCGCTGAGGCAGACATCAAGGTCAATCCCAGTAAGCGCACGCTACTCGTAGAGAGCACCAACTTTCCCCTGGAGGTTCTTTTCCTGCGCGACGATGATATCCCACAGAGCGTAGCCAATGGGGTGGCTGACATCGGTATCGTCGGCGAGAACGAGTTTCAGGAGCGTCAGGAAGATGCCCAGATCATCGACCGCCTCGGCTTTTCGAAGTGCCGCCTCTCCCTCGCTATTCCTAAGGACATCAAATACCCAGGACTGGAATGGTTCAACGACAAGAAAATTGCCACGAGTTATCCGGGCATTCTCCGTCGGTTCTTAAACAAAAACAATATCCACGCGGATATCCACGTCATCACTGGATCGGTGGAGATCAGCCCGGGTATCGGCCTAGCAGACGCTATCTTCGACATTGTGAGCAGTGGCTCGACGCTCATCCACAACAATCTTAAAGAGGTGGAAACGGTCATGAAGAGTGAGGCCCTGCTTATCGGCAACTGGCAGATGAACGAGGAGAAGCACAATATCCTCAATGAGATGCTTTTCCGTTTCCAAGCAGTGCGCTCGGCGCAGGACAAGAAATATGTCATGATGAACGCACCCAAAGACAAGGTCGCTGACATCACGGCTGTGCTCCCAGGCATCAAGAGTCCTACCATCATCCCCCTCTCCGACCCCAACTGGTGCGCTATCCACACCGTGCTCGACGAGAAGCGGTTCTGGGAGATTATCAATAAACTGAAGGACCTCGGTGCACAAGGTATCCTTGTGACTCCCATCGAGAAAATGATATTATAATTATCACTATGAACATCATCAAATATCCTGCAAAATCTGAATGGAAGGCGATCGTTGAGCGTCCGCACATGGACCTCTCCAAACTCAACGAGACGGTGTCGTCAGTACTGAAAGACATCAAAGACAACGGCGATGAGGCCGTGAAACGTTATGAGGAGAAGTTCGACCACGTGCAGCTGAGTTCGCTCGCTGTCACCCCCGAAGAGATTGAAGAGGCTATGCAGCTTATCTCTCCGGAGCTCAAGGCTTCGCTCGAACAGGCCCATCATAACATTGCTGTCTTCCATGAGGCTCAGAAGTTTGAGAGTAAGAAGATTGAGACATGCCAAGGTGTTACCTGCTGGCAGAAGAGCATCCCTATCGAAAAGGTAGGACTCTATATTCCCGGTGGCACGGCACCTCTTTTCTCAACCGTTCTGATGCTCGCTACCCCCGCCAAGATTGCCGGATGTCAGGAGATCGTTCTTTGTACGCCCCCGAACAGAGCAGGGAAGGTGAACCCCGCCATCCTTGCAGCTGCCAAGATCGCTGGCGTGAGCAAGATCTTCAAGGCTGGTGGTGTTCAGGCTATCGGTGCCATGGCGTATGGCACAGCGTCGGTGCCGAAAGTCTATAAGATCTTTGGTCCCGGCAATCAGTTTGTCATGGCTGCCAAGCAACAGGTGAGTCTGCACGATGTAGCCATCGACATGCCCGCCGGACCCAGTGAGGTCTGCGTCGTGGCAGATGAGACGAGCAACCCCGTGTTCGTGGCTGCTGACCTGCTCTCACAAGCAGAGCATGGCATCGACTCACAGGTGATCCTGATCACCACTTCTGAGAAGATGCTTGAAAAGGTGAAGGCCGAGGTGGAGAAACAGTTGAAGCCCCTGCCCCGTCGCGAGATTGCTGCCAAGACCCTGGAGAACTCGAAGCTCGTGCTTGTACACGACAAGGACGAGGCGATGGAGCTGAGCAACTGCTATGCGCCCGAGCATCTCATCTTGTCGACCGCCGACTATGAGCCGTTGGCCGCTAAGGTGATCAACGCAGGCAGTGTGTTCCTCGGTCAGTGGGCCTGCGAGAGTGCCGGCGACTATGCGAGTGGCACGAACCACACGCTCCCCACGCATCAGTATGCCTTGGCATACAATGGTGTGAACCTCGATTCTTACAACCGTAAGGTGACCTTCCAGCATCTTACGGAAGACGGCATCCGCAGCATCGGCAACACCGTGGTGTGCATGGCAGAGAACGAACAGCTTGAAGCGCATGCCAACGCCATGCGATTGAGAATTCAGAACCTTAAATAATACTTTGCGGGAGAGTTTTTGCTCTCCTGCACCTTGTATGGTCGAATGACACATACAATTAATTCCTTCCCTATCAAAGACAATGAAGCAGCTCAAAGATTTAGTCAGACCCAACATATGGCAGTTAGCACCTTACAGTTCCGCACGTAACGAATACAGCGGACACGAGGCGCACGTCTTCCTCGATGCCAACGAGAACCCTTACAACGCGCCCTACAACCGTTACCCCGACCCGCTGCAGACCGAGGTCAAGGCACGGCTGTCTACGATCAAGCGGGTCCCTGCGGAGTGCATCTTCTTGGGCAATGGTTCCGATGAGGCCATAGACCTCGTGTACCGTGTCTTCTGCCGACCGGAGATAGACAATGTCGTAGCCATCGAACCGACTTACGGCATGTACAAGGTTTGTGCTGATATCAATGATGTGGCGTATCGCCCCGTGCTGCTCGATGAGCATTATCAGATGGATGCGAACAAGCTCCTCGCGGCTTGTGATGACAACACGAAAGCTATCTGGCTTTGCTCTCCCAACAATCCCACGGGCAACAACCTGAGTGTGGAGGAGATAGAGAAAGTGCTGAGGGGGTTCGGAGGTATCGTTGTCGTTGACGAGGCGTACAGCGATTTCTCTACGGTCCCCGTCTTCCGCAAACGCCTCGCTGAGTTCCCGAACATCATCGTACTCAACACGATGAGTAAGGCATGGGGCTGCGCTGCCATCCGTCTCGGCATGGCGTTTGCCAGCAAAGAGATTATCGAACTGTTCAATAAGGTGAAATATCCGTACAACGTCAATCTCCTCACACAGCGTCAGGCGTTGGAAGAGCTGAACAATACGGAGGCAGTGACAAAATGGGTAAGCCTTATCCTCTCTGAGCGCAAGCACATGATACAAGCGTTCCGTGAGTTGCCTTCTTGCATGGAAGTCTATCCCACGGATGCCAACTTCTTCCTGGCAAAGATGACGGATGCACAAGGCATCTACAACTATCTTGTCGAGAAAGGTATCATCGTGCGCAACCGCACCCGTGTCACCCTCTGCAAAGACTGTCTCCGTGTCACCATCGGCACGAAGACAGAGAACGCAGAGCTGATGAGCGCCCTAAGAAGTTAGGAGTTAGGAGATAAGAGATAGGAGTTAAGAATTAAGAGTTAAGAGATAGAAGTTAAGGTTTCACCAAGGTTCCTATCTCTTCTCCGTCAATCACCTTTTTGAGGTTGCCTACGACATCCATGTTGAACACATAGATAGGCAGGTGGTTATCCTGACACATGCAGATAGCGGTGAGATCCATGACCTTCAGACCACGCTCGAGAACCTCATGATAAGAGATCTCCTTAAACTTCTTCGCTGTAGGATCTTTCTCGGGGTCGGCGGTATAGACACCATCCACACGCGTTCCTTTCAGCATCACGTCGGCCTCAATCTCGATACCACGGAGCGACGAACCCGTATCCGTGGTGAAATAAGGATTGCCGGTACCTGCCGAGAAGATGCAGATATAGCCCGACTCCAAGGCTTCGATCGCTTTCCACTTGTTATAAAACTCGCCAATAGGCTCCATGCGGATAGCCGTCATCACTTTGTTCCTCACGCCGATAGCCCCTAAGGCAGAGCTCAAAGCCAGTGAATTGATGACGGTAGCGCACATACCCATCTGGTCACCTTTCACGCGGTCGAAACCTTTCTGCGAACCACTGAGCCCGCGGAAAATGTTACCACCACCAATGACAATACCAATCTGCACACCCATGTCGTGGATCTCCTTGATCTGAGCAGCATAGTCTGCCAACCGCTGGGGATCAATACCGAAACCTTGTTTGCCCATCAGACTCTCACCGGAGAGCTTGAGCAGAATTCTTTTAAAACGTGCCATTTGCTTAGTCAATATTTTTAGATACCTTTATTGATGTCCGAGATTCCTATTTGCTCGGATACTGCATGTTCTCTGGCTTCAAGTTCTCTAAAACCTCTGTCAGAAACTTTTTTGCTTCCCATTTCGCCATCGGCAGGTCATGAAGCAGGTAATTGCCACAGTCGCACGGTGCGGCCCCTGGAACCTCGCCTTCGTAATCGGCAATGAACTTGAACGTGCGACGCATGAGTTCTGCGATATCCTGAGGTTCGAGGTCGCCACGGAGCAAAAGATAATTGCCTGTGAGGCACCCCATCGGTCCCCAATAGATGACGCGGTTCTTCCATGTAGCGTCGTTTCTGAGAAATGTCGCAGCAAGATGCTCGATGGTATGGAGGGCTCCAGGATGTACAACAGGTTCACGGTTGGGCTCCTTCATGCGGATATCGAAAGTTGTAATGGTTTCGCCGCCAACCTCATCTTTCCGGGAAACGTAAATTCCACGAAGAAGTTTCTCGTGGTTGATGGTAAATGATGGAATCTTATTCATAATCAATGATCTGTTTATATCAAATTAATAAACGCACGTGTCACTTCAAAGCTATTTTCCGCAGCCCGGTTCCAGAAGTCAAAGTATTGCGAAGCCTTCGAGTCTTTCAATGGCACATCGCTGATAACGCGGAAGGATATGAACGGAGTCTTATAGATAAAACATGTCTGGGCAATCGAGCAACTCTCCATGTCCACAGCCGTAGCCTGTGGAAAATGGTCAAGGATATCCTGCATCTTCTGCCGGGAATCAACAAACCAGTCGCCGCTCACAGTAAGCCCCTTCTTGATCTTTTGTCCTTCCGGCATCTTCACGTTTAAAGCCGTCTGTACGAGCTCAGCGTTGGCCTTAAAACGAGGCGGCATGCCTATGATCTGTCCGAAGCTCGCATTGTCGCCACAATACGCATCATGATAGACACATTCTGAAGCCACAACCACATCCAGTGGATTGAGATCGGTATCAGCACCACCAGCGCAGCCTGTCGAGATAACGAGGTCAGGATGGTAATGGTCTATCATCTCCACAGCCCCGATGGCAGAGTTTACTTTTCCGATACCACACTGCTGAAGCACAACTTCATGGTTGCCTATAGTACCAACAACAAAATCTTTATGATTGCAGCGTTCTGTCGTAGCATTGTCAAGCAATGAACGAAGCTGAGCAAGCTCTTTGTCCATTGCAACTATGATTCCTAACTTTTTCACAACAATAAACTTCTATTTGTATGCAAAGTTATTAAAAAATTGGTACCTTTGCGCCAAAATAAACAGAAAACTTATGAAAATGTTGAAGAAATGCCTGCCGGACATCTTGGCCGTGGTATTATTTATCGTGTTAGCGGTGGCTTACTTTGCCCCTGCTGATTTCGAAGGTCGTATCCTCTTCCAGCACGATGCTTCCGCAGGCATCGGTGCAGGTCGTGAAGCACAGCAATATCATGAAAAGACAGGAAAGACAACTCGATGGACGAATGCGCTGTTCAGTGGCATGCCGACCTATCAATCGTCTCCTTCTTATTCAAGCAACAAGATCATCAACCAAGCTATCAGCCTCTATCATTTATGGCTCCCCGACTATGTCTGGTATCTTTTTGTTTATCTCTTAGGCTTTTATATTCTTCTTCGGGCCTTCGATTTTAAGCAATATTTAGCTGCTTTAGGTTCTATCGTTTGGGCATTCTCCAGCTATTTCCTCATCATTATTGCCGCAGGACATATCTGGAAGGTGTTGGCTTTAGCTTATCTGCCGCCGATGATTGGTGGCCTTGTACTTGCCTACCGGGGCAAGTATTTATGGGGCTTTATTGTCACTGCTATCTTTACAGCCTTTGAGATCAACGCCAACCATGTTCAGATGACTTATTATTATCTGTTTGTCATCCTCTTCATGGTCATAGCTTGGCTCGTCATGGCCATCCGCCAGCATTGGATGGCTCGTTTCTGGAAAGCCTCCGGTGTAGCAGCGGCAGCGGCAATCCTCGCTGTCTGCATCAATTTGCCGAACCTCTTCCATACCTGGCAATACCAAAAAGAGACTATGCGCGGAAAGAGCGAACTCGTGAAGAAGAATTCTGCAGAGCAGACTTCGTCTGGCCTCGACCGCGACTATATCACGCAGTGGAGCTATGGAATTGATGAGACATGGACGCTTCTCGTGCCAAATGCAAAGGGCGGGGCGAGTGTGCCGATAGCCGCAAACGAAAAAGCTATGGAGAAAGCAGACCCACAATATATGCAAGCCTATCAGCAGATCGGACAATATTGGGGTGAGCAGCCGGGAACGAGCGGTCCTGTGTATGTGGGGGCGTTCGTGCTCATGCTCTTCATCCTGGGACTGTTCATCGTGAAAGGTCCAATGAAATGGGCGTTGCTCGCTGCTACCGTGCTCTCCATCCTGCTCTCTTGGGGACATAACTTCATGGGCTTCACTAACTTCTTCATCGATTATATTCCGCTTTATGCGAAGTTCCGCACGGTTGCCTCCATTCTCGTCATCGCCGAATTCACAATACCGTTGCTCGCCATGCTAGCCCTGAAGAAGATTGTCGATGAGCCCGACACCCTAAAGAAGAATAAGAAATGGTTCTGGACCTCCTTCGGTCTGACAGGCGGTATCTCTCTGCTCTTCTGGCTGGCGCCTACCCTCTTCTTCCCCAACTATATCTCAACGGCAGAGATGCAGCAGTTCGGACAGATCGCCCAACAGGGTGCAGAGGCATCGCAGTTCATCAGTGGCTTGGAGGCTAACCTTACGTCGGTGCGCGAATATATCTTCTCTTCTGATGCGCTGCGTTCCTTCATCATCGTAGCCATCGGCACGATCATCCTGCTCTTGTTCTATAGGAAGAAGCTCAATGCCAAATTGACCGTAGGATGCATCGCCCTGCTCTGCCTCGTCGATATGTGGCAGGTAGACAAGCGCTATCTCAACGACGGCATGTTTGTCGAAGCGAGCGTGCGCGACACCCCGCAACAGATGACTGAGACGGATAAGATTATCCTTCGCGACAAAGGACTCGACTACCGTGTGCTGAACCTCGCTTCGAACACGTTCAACGAGAACGAGACGTCTTATTATCACAAGAGCATCGGTGGCTATCATGCTGCCAAGCTCCGCCGTTATCAGGAGATGATTGAGGCGTACATCGCTCCGGAGATGCAGAAGATGATGCCGGCCATCGCTCAGGCGGGCGGTGACATGACGAAGGTCAACGGCGACTCCATCTTCCCCGTGCTCGACATGCTCAATGCAAAATACTTTATCCTGCCCTTGCAGAACAACCGCACCGTGCCTTTGCAGAACCCGTATGTCAACGGCAATGCATGGTATGTTGACAAACTCTACTATGTCGACAACGCCAATGAGGAGATCGACAAGGTGGGAAAGATCAACCTCAAACATGAGGCTGTGGCTGACAAGAAGTTTGAGCAACAACTCGGACAGGCAGTGAAGCAGGACGGACAGTCGATGGTCTCGCTGAAGAGCTATGAACCCAACCACCTCGTCTACGAGGCGCAGTCGGACAAAGGAGGCGTACTCGTCTTCTCAGAGATCTATTATCCCGGCTGGACAGCGACGGTCGATGGTAAGAGTGCTGATCTCGGGCGCGTCAACTATATTCTTCGCGCACTGCAGATCAAGCCGGGCAAGCACGAGGTAGTGCTCGACTTCCATCCGGCTTCGATCAGAGAAACTGAAGCTGTGGCCTATGGAGCCTACATCCTCCTGGCGGTTCTTATCGCCCTTGGAGTATATATAGAATGGAGGAAGAAAAAATCAGCAGTAGACAAAGAATGAAAATAACTTTCAAAATATCATTATGGAAAGGAGCAATGGCAACAATGCTGTTGCTCCTCTTTTTGCCAATAAGCGCCCAGGCAAGCAATGCCACAGAAGCGCGTGCCCTGTTCAATAATGCCTGGCGCATGTTCACGTCACCCAACGGCTGCTCGCTCAGCTATTCGGTAAATATTATTGGCATTTATAAGACAGCAGGTACCATATGGGTAAAAGGGAAAAGACAACATTATCAGGAAAAACGATATTGCGGATGGTCTGACCCGAAACACTTCTACAAGGTAGACCTCAAGAAACGCACGGTCGACTTCCATAACCCCAACTCCACCAAGAGAGACAAGTATCTCTCAAAGTTCACATTCTCACCCAATGATTACAACTACAGTTGGGCGAACGACAAGGAAGCGGGCATCGTAATCACGATGGAAGGGAAAGACGGTGTCAAAAGCAGTATCAAACACGCCAAGCTCGTCCTTGACCGTCGCACCCACTACCCCATCGCCATAAAGGTTCGCGTGGCGTTCTTCTGGACAACCGTCAAGATCAGCCATTTCCATCCGGGCATCAGCAACGACAACATCTTCGTTTATCCTGCCGCCCGCTTCAAAGGATTTAAGTTCACGAACCACTGGCCGGACTAAACGGCTCAGCGTCTGATCAACGGGGGTGGTTTCTGATAATCATCCCCGCTGCCTCACCGCCTCAAAGAGCAGGATAGCAGCAGAGACAGAGACATTGAGCGAGTCGAGCTGACCTTTCATCGGAATGCGGATATGGGCATCAGCCGCATTGCGCCAGATATTCGTGAGCCCCGTCGACTCCGTGCCCATGACGATAGCCGTTCCCCGCCGCATGTCGGTGTCATAATAAAGACTGGAGTCCTGAAGCTGTGCCGTCAGTATCTGGATACCTTTGCGCTTCAAGAAGTCGATACATTCCTCTGAAGAACACGCCACGGTAGGCACGGTGAAGACAGCGCCAATACTGGACCGGATAAGGTTCGGATTATAAAGATCTGTCAAAGGATCACAAACGACGACAGCGTCGGCAGCAGCTGCATCGGCTGAACGCAGCACGGCTCCGAGGTTACCGGGCTTCTCCACACGCTCAAGAACCATGAGCAGCGGGTTCTCGGGAAGATCCAAATCCTCCAGACGCAGCGTCTTCACTTTCATCTGGGCAATGACACCCTCCGTACCCTCACGATAGGCCACGCGACCATAGACCTTGGGAGAGACCTCATAGCCATGGCCCTGACGCACCAGAGAGAGGAGCTCTGCCGCTCCCTCATAGCCTTCAAGGATCTCGGGGCAGACAAACAAAGTGGAAAGCTCGTAGCCCGAATGAAGGCAATGGAGCACCTCACGGGCTCCTTCCACCACAAAAAGCCCCACCGACTTTCGCTCCGCCGATTTCTGCTGGAGCTGGATGAGACGTTTAATCTTCGGGTTCTGTGTGCTTGTTATGATCTCTTTTCCCATGTCTATGCTTCTCTTTTCTCACAAAATTACGAAATACCCACCGATTGACCAAACTTTTCCGTAACTTTGTCATAGCAAACAAATGAGAAAGCAATGGAATTTAGAACCATCGTAGATATTCCTGAGAGCGAATGGAAGATTGAGCCCATGGAGCGCATGCTCTTCATCGGGTCCTGCTTTGCTGATAACATCGGCAGGCGCTTCATCGACGAGAAGTTCCGTGCCGTCGTCAACCCCTACGGCGTGATGTACAATCCGGCAAGTATTCTCCATACGGTGAACCGGCTCCTGGAAGACAAAGCCATGCCTTTTGAGCAAGCGGAGCAAGGCACCGCCGTCTTCACGCTCGGTACAAACCATGTTTACATTCTCAAAGAGACTGGTGAGATAGTAGACAACTGTCAGAAACGCCCGCAGCGCCTTTTTCAGGAAAAGGAGCTGACCGTCCTTGAATGTGCCGACTACCTCTATCGTGCCATAACTATCCTGCTTCAATCCTTCCCGCGGTTGCGCTTCATCATCACCGTCTCGCCTATCCGCTACCGCAAATACGGCTACCACCAATCACAGTTATCGAAAGCCACCCTGCTCCTTGCAACACGACAGCTGATCGACAGAATGGCAGAGAGGCACCAGGATGTCAGCGTCGCCTATTTCCCGTCGTATGAGATTGTCAACGACGAGCTGCGCGACTACCGTTTCTATAAACCCGACATGCTGCATCCTTCCGACCAGGCAGTGGATTATATCTTTGAACGCCTCGCAGCCACTTATTTCTCCGAGTCCACACATGCGTTCATCAAAGCGTGGGAGCCTATCCGTGAAGCGCTTAATCATCGTCCTTTCAACCCTGACAGCGAGGCTTACAAAGCCTTCCTGATCAAGACAATGGAAAAATACGATGCACTGAGAAAGCAATATCCCACGCTTTCATAATATGCTCTTGCCACCATATGAAAATTGGAATAATTGCAAAAAGTATTTAATTTTCCAATGGAAATTTGTTTATATGAAATTTTGGTCTTATCTTTGCGAATAATTTCCAAAGGAAACAAAATATGAGTATACACAAGTCATTCTTTGCTATAGCTGTTCTCATGCTTTTAGCCTCTGCCTGCTCGTGCAAGACGGAGAGCGGAAAGAAGCCGCAAGACAGCAGTAAGCATATTACAAACAAAAACGTTAAAGGAGACAAGAAAATGAAAACAGTAGAAATGAACAGCGAGATGTTCAAGAGCAAGATTATGGACTATGAGACAAGCTCCGAATGGAACTATAAGGGCGACCGTCCTGCCATCATCGACTTCTATGCCACGTGGTGCGGCCCATGCAAAGCCACAGCACCTAATGTGGAGAAGATTGCCGAGGAATTCGACGGCAAGATAGATGTCTATAAGGTTGACGTCGACCAGCAGCAGGAGTTGGCAGCCGTCTTCGGCGTGCAGTCTATCCCCACCATTCTCTTTATCCCCAAGACGGGCACACCCACCAAGAATGTCGGTGCCATGGGCTATGCCCAGCTCAAGGAGGCCGTCAATGAGGTCCTGCTCAAATGATAACACCTGAATGTATTCAGAAGCTGCGCAATGTCTATAAGGCCATTGGCAGCTTCGAAACTGGTATGCAGAGGAGCGTGGGACTCAACCTCAATGAGGCCATGCTCCTCTGCCTCCTCTCCGACGGCTCACTGATACTTGCCGGAGAGATTGCCGAGAAATTGGCGCTGACACGCTCCAATGCATCCAAGGTCATCGCCGCGTTGGAAAAAGCAGAGCTGATTCTGCGGGTGCCTTGTTCAGAAGACAACCGCTGTCAGAAATTTCGCATCTCTGACAACGGCAGAAAGAAGATAAAGGAGATGGAAAGCACGCTGACCATGCCCAAAGAGATCCCCGCGCTTTGCCGTTGCATGAATAGTCGCGCTCCATCGCAAAAAAAAGAATAGACTTGCGAATCAAGAGATTGACAGTCAGATGACCACAGCCGTACCGCTGACAGCCACCTCCAGCATCGATCTATTTTCGCCCACTTTCTCATAGTGGCTCAGGTGCGAAAGTCAGTGAAAGAGTCTCAATTTTCTTTACAAAAAGTAAAAAGTCAGGACAACGGGAATGGTGTGAAAGAGAACGCGAAAGTGAGGTATGAAAGGCTGGAAACGGGTCCGTCGGGTGAGGAAAAGAGATAGAACTTCGACCTTTCTATAGTTATGTCACTGACCTTTAACGGTTAGGTGGGTTACTTAACCGTTGAATGACAGCGACCTAACGGTGTTAGGTACACGACCTAACCGTAGTAAGGTCGGTCATTTGAAACGGCTGGAAAAGTCTTTTAATGGTTAAAATTACATAAATTACTGATTAACAGTTATTTATCAACTCGTTCCATGTTCGCATTCTTTTCGTCCGATCTCCCTTTCGCTCGAAAAGAATCGATTCTCAGCGGGGGTTGAAAAAAATAAATCTTGACACTCTTAATGCATTACTTAGACTCAACGTCAAGAAGAACATATCCATCTGATCTAATCATGTTGTTCAGCCACAATCGTCCGCACCTGAGCCGAAAAATAATGCTATTAATGACAAATAGCTGGTTACAGATTTACGTATTTACCTCCTTATCTTCGTACTCTAATAGAGATCCTATAAAAAGTAACAAATGGACAAAGATAAGTACAACACCCCTGACAACATCCTCTCTACAAAGCATGTCGTTCTCTCATTCGCTTTCCTCCTGCTTTGGCCGGCAACACTCACACTCCACGCACAATATAACTCCAAGGTATGGAATCCCGACTGATTCCGCGTAACAAAATAAAACAATCACATTTTTTCCCTTTTTCCTTGCATTCCTTCAATTTTAGTGTTAATTTTGCCAAAAATAACACTTTATGGCAATGCGACGACCATTGATAACATATTTCTGGCTTTTTCCTATTTCTCTCAGCGCCCCTATGGGCGTTTGCTGAAGACCTTCACGAGTGATGGATACATAACATAAGTAAAGAGAACGGGCTCTCCGGTGAGACGGTCTCACAGATAATTACCGGGCCAGACGGTCAGAAGTGGCTGGCTACCAACGATGGCGTGTGCCGCTACAACGGCCGTGAGATAACAGCTTTCGCTATGCCTCGCCAAGGCCATGCTTCCAACTACACCCACGCCATAGCCTTTGCCTCCGACCGTTCGCTCTATGCTGCCACCGCTGAGGGGATCTTCCGTCTGCGCCGGGGCAGCAACTCTTTCCAGCGCGTCTTTCCAAGCATCAGCACAGCCGAGGCCATCCTTGCCGTGGGAGATGAGCTCTTCGTAGGCAACCGGCAGGGCTTCCACGTGCTGCGCGACGGGAAGGTACGTACAATCACCGTTGGTGCTACGCCCTTGGGTATAGAGAATAGCGTGCGCGACATCCGGTTAGGAGCCGACAAAAACGTATGGTTTGTCAGCCGATATGGATTGCACCGCTACGACCTAAAGACTGGAAAGGTGAAATCGTACGACATCGCGCACCTTCTGCCTAAGCGGGCTGCTCTCGCCTATCTTTTACCCATAGAAGGACATTTCTTCATAGGCACAAAGAACAACGGTCTCTATCTCTATAATCTAAGAACGAAGACTGCAAGACGTGTGCCCGGCATTGGCAACTCCATCAGTTATCTTGCAGCCGCTCCAGGAGGCAAAATGACTGTTGCCGCGGGCGGTGTCTTTCTCCTTGATGCCAAGACCGGGAAGATTATCAGAAGTTTCAACCATAGCAATGGTGAGGACGATGGACGTTTGCCCACCGATGCCGTCTACTGCTACTACCGCGACAGCAATGGCGTGGATTGGTTCGGCTTCTATCGGTATGGTATGTCGTATACTTATCATAGTGTACCACTTTTCAAGACCTACCGCATGGGGACCTTCAGCACTGAGAACATGGATGTGCGTTGCGTCTTAGTCAACGGTTCACAGAAGGTGATCGGCACAGGCTACGACCTCTGGCTCCTCGACGAGCGCCGCCATATAGTGCGCCACTTCACCTCTGCCCGGCTTGGCAACGCCCATGCGCTGTCCAGTATCGCCTATTTCAATGGCTGCTACTATGTAGGTAGCTTTGATGCCGGTGTCCATCGTTTCTCTGCAGAAACTTTCGACGAACAGCCCGCTCTGAAAAATCCATTGCTCTCCGCAACAACCATTGGAACTTTGGCTAATGATGGCAAAGGACACCTGTGGATAGGTACCAGTGAAGGCCTCTTCATCCTCGACAAGCATGACAACCTGAGACACTTTACGGAGAACAACTCTAAGATTATCGGCGGGCAGATATCGACAGTCGTCTTCATGCAAGGAGGAATGGCATGGATTGGCGGCCAATCAGGATTGTGTATCTACAACCCACAAACAGAGACCTTTGAAAAAGACCATTTCCCCACTGGCTTCTTTGCCACGGCAAACATCCGGGAGATAACGATCGGTCACAACGGATTATTCTTTTTCAATGCTAACAGCATGGTCTATTATTCTGATCGCAGAATGCAACATTTTGGCGAGGTCACACCACCCCACAATATGTCCTTCAACGATTGCTTGTCGTTTCTTGACGATCTGCATGGTCATTATTGGATAGGTACGAGCGACGGCCTTTTCTGTGTCGACTATAACAGCAAAGATGTCCTGCACTTTGGCTACGGAGACGGACTGTGCTGCAGGCTCATCACGGGACGGTTGTACCAGAACCCGATTGGGACGATATGGGTGCCCACCTCCAATGGATTGATGTCAGTGCGAACGTCGAGTCTCAGAGGTTGGCTCAAGCATAGTCACAGCAAAATGTTGCTCTATCATATACAAGCCGATGGTACCCCGGTGGATATCGGCATAGAAGATGATGTCAACGACCATCATCGTCTAAGCTTGCGATGGAATGTCAGGTCGCAGGTGATGTCGCTTCGTCCGCTCTTGGCTGACTTTGCGCGTCCTTATGGCCGGATCTATGAATATCGATTCGATGGGAACAGGGAGTGGCAACTTGTTCGTGATGGCAAGGACTTGCGCATCCCAGATCTCTTCTTAGGTCGCCACCATTTAGAGATCCGGCTCGCAGGTGTACCGGGAACAATGACGCGATACACTATCACAGTCTCGCCCTCAGGATGGGCTATCATTGAATTACTGCTCCTCATCGCTTCCATTACAGCCTTGTTGCTGTGGCTACGCTACAAGAAAAACACCACACGACTTTTGGCAGAACGCAATGATATCGAGGATGCCCTTATAGAAGCTGAGGCTGAGAAGCAAGAGAAGCAGATGGCAGAAGTAGTGGCCGAGGCTGAAGAGACAGAACGGGGAAATACCAAATATCAGCGCGTACATATTGATGAGAAAGAATGTAATGACATCGTAGACCGACTGAGAAAGTATATTGAGAAGGACAAAGTCTATCTCAATCCCGACTTGAAGATGAGCGACTTAGCCGATCATCTCCATCTCTCCCCAAGTAAGCTCTCACAAGTCTTCAGCCTCTATCTGAAAGAAAACTGGTACGACTTCATCAATGCCTATCGCCTGAAAGAGTTCAAGCGGCTTGTTAGCGAAGGTGCCTGCAAACAATTCACGCTTTTGGCACTGAGTGCTAAATGCGGCTTCAAGAAATCGAGCTTCTTTACTACCTTTCGAAAGGTAGAAGGTATGACACCTACAGAATATTTGAAGAAGAACGGAATAAAAACATGATGCCATAAGGTCTTCAGAGACTTTTAGAGCCATTCCTTCTGGTTTGTCTAATTTATTCGGAATGGCTCTAAATAATTGAACTACAACCTATTCAATGAAACGGACACATGACTAAAGCAGTCGGCAAGAGTTAGCGTATTTTTCCTTGATACATATCAACTATTTACCTAATTTTGCAACCAGAAACACAACCAATCTGGAATTTCAAAGCCATTTAAGATATGGAAAACTCGCTCCAATCTCAATCCGCCAACCGAAAAATCATTGCATCCACTTATACAAGATGCTATGAGGATCTCAAGCGCTACATCACCGCCTACACCCACGACGTGATGGAGTCCGAGGACATGATACAGAACATCTTTATGAAGCTGCTGTCTATGGATGTCATCACGGAGAGCACCGCATCCAATCTCGCCTTCGTCATCGCAAAGCGTATGATGATAGACGATGCCCGACATAAAACTTTTGTGCGTCGGCAGGAAAAGAATCTGACCCGCAGTTTGTCGCTCTATGATGACTTCTCCGTGGTGACAAAGATAGCCCACGATGAGATTGCCGCCTTAGAGAACCACATTCTTGACAATATGGCACCCAAACGTGCAGAGGTATATAAGATGTACCGCCACGAGGAGCTCACCGCCCAGGAGATTGCCGGCGTTCTCAACTTGAATAAGCGTACTGTAGAAACACACATCTATCTTTCCACAAAAGAGATGCGCAAGAAGATGCGCATGGCTTTGTAAAATGTCTGCGTGCAATCAATGATGAACAATAACAATACAATGAAAAAGACTTTAGTGTTGCTTGCCTGTTTGTTTCCTCTTATTGCTTTGGGCGATGACCTTCGCCTCTGGTACGACCGTCCTGCCACGCAGTGGGTGGAGGCCCTGCCTTTGGGCAATTCGCGCATAGGCGCCATGGTGTATGGTGGCATAGAGGATGACGAGCTGCAGCTTAACGAGGAGACATTCTGGGGAGGTGGTCCTTACTCGAACATCAACCCCAATGCCCTACAGCATCTGCCAACCATTCGCAAGCTCATCTTCTCCGGCCGCGCCCGAGAGGCCCAACAACTCATGGAGCGTACCTTTCGTACTCGGCAAAACGGCATGCCCTATCAGACTCTTGGCTCCTTACACTTGCATTACTATCATGGTGGCGAAACTACAGCCTATCGACGTACATTAGATATCAGTGACGCCGTAGCAAGTACCACTTATAAAATTGGAAAGGTTAGCTACCATCGTGAAGCATTTGTATCGCTGGCTGACGACGTAGTCATCATGCGCCTGACAGCCGACCATAGCGCTTCGATCAGTTTCACGGCTTATTTCACATCGCCATTGAAGAACCATCGTGTGAACCGTCATGACAAAACCTTAGTCCTGAGCGGCAAGGGACAAGACCACGAAGGCGTAGCCGGCGTAGTACGCATGGAAACCTTGTTGAAGGTCAAGGCCACCGGAGGACGAGTGACCGCTACCGACTCTACACTTGTAGTGAGCCGAGCCAACAGTGTCATTCTCTACATTTCTGCTGCCACCAACTTCAACAACTACCGGAATGTCAATGGCAACGAGAGCCTGCGTGCCCAACAGATACTTGCCAAAGCCATGAAAAAGCCGTATGATGAGGCTTTGGAGCATCACGTGTCGTTATATCGCAAGCAGTTTAGCCGTGTCCGTTTTAATCTCCCTAAAGGTCCTGGTGCAGACCTTCCTACAGATGAACGTGTGCGACGTTTCAATACTTCGGCGAATGATCCCTCACTGCCATCGCTGTTGTTTCAGTATGGCCGTTACCTGCTTATATCCTCATCACAACCCGGAGGCCAGCCTGCTAATCTACAGGGTATTTGGAACAAGGACCTTCTGGCTCCTTGGGATGGGAAATACACCATCAATATCAACCTACAAATGAATTACTGGCCATCAGAGAAGACCAACCTCTCAGAGACACATCTACCACTTGTACGGCTTATTGAGGAACTGTCAGAAACAGGTGCTCAGGCTGCCCGCCTGATGTATGGCTGTCGTGGATGGATGGCACATCATAATACAGATATATGGCGTGCTGCCGGAGAAGTAGATCCTGTGTTCTTTGGCGCATGGCCAAACGGAGGAGGATGGTTATCCACGCATCTTTGGCAGCATTTTCTTTATACGGGCGACCGCGACTTTCTTAACGAGGTATATCCCGTATTGAAAGGTGCCGCACTTTTTTATGCCGATTATCTTGTTGCCCATCCTTCTCGCCACTGGCTGGTCATGGCCCCCTCGCTCTCGCCCGAGCATGGCCCTGGAAAGGTGGAGACTTCGTCAGGCGTCTCGGTGACTTGTGGCTGTACCATGGATAATCAAATTGCTTTTGATGTGTTGAGCCAAGCTGTCGAAGCTGCTACGGTTTTAGGCAAGGATTCGAGTTTGAGGGACAGCCTCAACCAATTGATCGACCAATTACCACCCATGCAGATTGGGCGTTACAACCAGCTACAGGAGTGGCTCGATGATGTTGACGACCCTACTGACAAGCATCGTCACCTCTCTCATCTATACGGACTCTATCCTTCAGCCCAGATCTCTCCCTTCCGTACCCCCAAGCTGTTTCAGGCAGCGCGCACCTCGCTGTTGCAACGGGGCGATGAAGCTACCGGATGGAGCATTGGGTGGAAGGTCAATCTTTGGGCCCGACTGCTTGATGGCAATCATGCGTGGCGAATTATCTGTAACATGCTAAAACTGCTTCCATCAGACAATCAGCGAAAAGATTATCCAGAGGGGCGACTCTACCCCAATCTCTTCGACGCCCACCCACCTTTTCAGATAGATGGCAATATGGGACTTACAAGTGGTATTGCCGAAATGCTGATGCAGAGCCATGACGGTGCATTGCACTTGCTGCCCGCTTTGCCCGATGCTTGGCGCGAGGGTAGCATCAGTGGCCTTGTGGCACGCGGCGGTTTCGAGGTAGACGAACAATGGTCGGGGGGGCAGTTGCTTGTGGCCCATATCCGTTCACGCATGGGTGGGCGACTTAGATTACGCTCTTATGTACCATTGCGTGGTACGGCATTACGAAGGGCAGAAGGGGTGAATCCTAACATCTTCTATCGTTGTGCATCGGTAAAAGCGCCGCTGGTCAGTGTGGAACTCCAGGCCCCAGAGTCGCCAGTCTTACCCCAAGTATTTGAATATGACCTCGATACAGAGGCTGGAAAAGAGTATACCATTATCAGAGACTAAAAAATCTTTAAACATTAATTTATGAGAAAACTGTTGTTATTTTTATTCGCAGTGTTCACTGCATTGAAGATCGAAGCACAGCAAATTGATGTTGGGCAGCGGGCAGAGCAATCGTTAGACCATTTCTGGAGCGTAGGCACCTGTGCCGGACGGGCCAACGAAGGATTGCGCACAGCATGGATTGAACAGTTGAAGCTGGCACGTCATCATGGAGGTTTTCGCTATCTGCGCATGCATGGTATTTTCGATGACGATATGTTCGTGTATCATGAAAAGAGCGATGGGACAGCTGTTTACAATTGGCAATATATTGACGAGGTATACGACCGCTTGTTATCCATAGGGGTGCGTCCTTTCGTCGAACTGTCTTTCTTCCCCAAAGGCATAGCAGCAGACAACTCGAAACAGCAGATGTGGTACGGCAATCGCGTCACACCGGATTGTTCTCGCTACCCCAAATGGCATCAGTTGGTCAAGGCTTTTTGCCAGCATCTCATCGACCGTTACGGTATCGGTGAAGTAAGCCAATGGTATTTTGAGGTGTGGAATGAGCCCAATCTCGACTTTGCATTCTTTGATGGTTCACGAAGCGACTATTTCGAACTCTATAAGACCACGGCTCAGGCAATAAAGAGTGTTGATCAGCGACTGCGCGTCGGAGGACCTGCCACCAGCAATTTCATAGCAGACAATCGTCATCAAGGTGAACGTACTGACAATAAGAAATCGGTATTCTATGACCAAGACCAAATAAACCACCAACAATGGAGGGGGGCCTGGATAGAACAATTCTTGGATTATTGTGCCAAAGAGAATCTACCCTGCGATTTCATATCGTGCCACGCCTATCCCACCGACTACGCCCTCGACCCTGTGAGCAAAAAGGGCAAGGATGCCGTACGATATGTCAACTCACTGCATGACGATCTCACCTGGTTACGTCAGACCGTCAGTAAAAGTCACTATCCCAAGGCTGAGATTCATATCACAGAATGGAGCACCAGCCCTAACAGCCGCGACATTATGCATGACCTTCTGCCACCAGCGGCATACATCATAAAAGCATCCTTGGATTGCCAACATCTTGTCAATTCGGTGATGTATTGGACTTTCACAGACATTTTCGAAGAGAAAGGTGGCGGCCAAGAAATATTTCATGGGGGGTTTGGAATGATAAATTTTCAGGGAATTGTAAAACCATCGTTTCATGCCTACTGGATGCTCAACCAACTGGGTGACGAGCAACTCTATTACAAAGACCCTGTGGTGGTAAGCCGGCATTCTGCAACGGGCAAGATAACGGCCCTGGCTTTCAATTACCCCGTTGAATATGAGCAGGCAGTACCTTCTGCCACTAATGCCAACAATTATATGAAAGCCTCCGACAAAAGGCTTAACTTATGTCTCAAGGGGCTCAAGCCATATACCCAATTCAGCATAGAGACCCTTGACAATCGTCACGGCTATGCTTATGCCGAGTGGGAAGCCATGGGCAAACCTCATTCTCCAACACTTAGCCAAACAGAGATGCTCAGGCAGAGCGGTTGGGAAACCAAAAGAGAATATGTGTCGAGTGATGCCCAGGGGTGTCTTGTCATCAACCGCATGTTGGAACCTTGGTCATGTATGCTCATCCTTCAGCAATGATAGCTATGGTGTTGATCGAAAGAATTGAAAATTTAACCAAATGATATATATATGAAACAACTCAGAATGATGGTCACGTGCCTACTGTTGTGCCTGTTTGCAACAGTACGAGCACAAGTAAAAGTGACAGGTGTGGTGAAAGACACCAACGGTGAGGCATTGATTGGTGTGACCGTTCGCGAGCAGGGCTCGTCAGGGGGAACCGTAACCGACCTTGACGGCAAATTCGAACTGCAAGTGCAGTCGAAAAACTCATCAATAGCGGTCTCTTATGTCGGCTTCAAGACTCAAGTGCTGAAGGTAGGCAGTAGGAGCAATTTTGACATCACCCTCGAAAATGACAGCAAAGTCATTGATGAAGTGGTAGTGATGGCCTATACTTCGACCGTAAAACGAAAAGTTGTAGCCTCTGTCACGAATGTTGACTTGAAGCAGGTGGAGAGCTTAGGGGGCTATAAGGATATGGGTAATGCCCTCCAGGGTCGTGTAGCAGGCTTGATCGTTACCAACAGTGCTGGTGGCCCAGATTCTTCACCTTCTATTTCCATCCGTGGCGGAGGCGACCCGATGTATGTTATTGATGGTATTGTGCAGGATAAGAGTGCCTTCATGCGATTGACTGCGCAGGATATTGAGTCGATGTCAGTAATGAAAGATGCTGCTGCAAGTGCTGTGTACGGTGCCTCGGCAGCCAATGGTATTATCGTAGTCACCACAAAGAAAGGACGACAGGGTGCAATGCGTATCTCCTACACGTTTGACGGGCAATACAACTCGCCCATCGTCAAGCGTGAAAAGATCAATTCTTTGGAATATGCCATGCTGCATAATGCCATCAGTGATTATATGGGAGAGACCAAACCATATTCGGATATCGTACTCGCTAAGATCAAGAGTGGAGAGTTCAACGATTATCCCAATACAGACTGGTGGAACACGCTCATTAAGAAAGGGGCGTTCTCACAACGTCACACCGTTACATTGGATGGCGGATCCGAAGACACACAATACCGCGCTTCATTCTCAATATACGACCAAGGTTCATTACAAAAACATGTTGCAGGAGCCAACTCTCCATTGAGTTACAAAACATACAATGCTGACCTTAACCTGGTGCATCTTTGGCGTAAAGCAGGCGTGAAACTATCATTGGACTTGCGCCCGTATCTGATTGACAACTCATCGTATGGCAATGGCTCTGTATTTAACAATACAACAGGTGTGCAACAGCTAAGCCCACTGGATAAAGTCTATAATAGCGATGGATCATACGCCCCTGGCAGCCCCATGGCTTTGTACGCTGACACAGATGGCTCGTATGCCAAGAAATTCAACTTCGGAACAGATATCAACCTGAGCCTCGATTGGGATATTCGGGCAATAAAAGGACTCAAGGCCGTATTCTGGGGCAACTATCGATTAGGGTCATCTCGCGACAAGTATTGGACACGCTACGTCCCGACCTATAACGAGGATGGCAGTGAGGTAACAACGACCAGTCCATCGCTTTCAACAACCCAAGGCTATAGTTGGACGTATGAGTTCAATACTGGTTTGAAGTATGACAACGCTTTTGGCAAGCATAATGTCTCAGCTGGTTTATTCTATAACCAACGCGAAAACTATTATGAGACACTTACTGGCTCACGCATTAATTATTATACGACGATAGATCAACTTTTTGCAGGACCTTCTGACGGACAGACCAACAATGGTACGGCTGGCGAAGGTGGACGTCTGGGCTATGTTGGCACTTTGAGTTATGATTTTGATGGTCGCTACATGTTTTCAGCCAGCTTCCGCTATGATGGCAACGATGGTTTCGCTGAAGGACACCGGTGGGGGTTCTTCCCCTCGGCGGCTATAGGATATATGCTCTCAGAAGAACCGTTCATGAAGAAGATCAAGCAAACTGTCAAACTCGATATGCTCAAACTCCGCGGATCTATCGGCCAGATTGGAGAAACCTCATCACGGTTTGCCTATCTCTCCAATTGGTCTGTTAACCAATTATCCCAAGCGGGTCTAACCATCGGAAATGAAAGGATAGTAAGGTGATGTAATATCACTGATTTACAGTCTATTAGGAATGAAAGCCGATTTTTGATTGGTTCGTTATTCTTTCCT
>Ga0256404_1003636_pt1 | contig 30721 bp, 21 predicted proteins | sample RumenRJG_01DNA_FD_185990 | JGI IMG/M metagenome (GOLD analysis project Ga0256404, IMG submission 185990) | Bovine rumen microbial communities from Lethbridge, Alberta, Canada - RJG_01 | ecosystem: Host-associated > Mammals > Digestive system > Stomach > Rumen | place: Canada: Alberta | collected...
GGTCCACGTCACCTGATAGCCGTTACCTTCCATATACCCATCGTGGGAGCTGTTTGCCCCCAGGATGCGTGCTATATCCCGAGCCACGCTCGGTTTCTCTGCGATGCAGACAATCATATTCTGAATTTTCGTGCAAAGGTACGAATTGTTTCCGACACTTCCAAATCTTTATTGGGAAAAGTGTCGGGCCTGCAAAAGGCTTGTGAGCAGGCTGCCTGATGATTCCTATTTGTCGAGGTTTATCAGTTCGTATTTTTTCGAGCCGAAGCCGATTTGCTCGGCGTAGTCTGTGATATAGGTGCCGTGCTGGCGGTTGATGCGCTGGATGAGGGGCTTGTTGTCATCGCCGGGCTTACCTTGATAGTTGAACACTTTGTCGAGGCAGGCCTGATCGACGGCTACGGGGTCGAGTGAGGCCATGATTCCCATATCCTGCAGCTCAGGCTTGGCGGGATGTCCGTCGCAGTCGCAATCGACAGACATGTTGTTCATGACGTTAATATAGATGATGTGGCCGTTGAAATAGTTGTGAACGGCTTGTGCCGCTGCAGCCATCGACTCGAGGAAGAGGTCTTGCGTAGGGCCTGCAGCAAGGTTCTCCGGGCTCCAGGCGGTCTTGGGGTCTGTAGTCTTGCCCGCGGTGTGGATATAGCATTTGCCTGCCGTTGAGGCTACGCCGATAGAAGCATTCTTTAATACGCCGCCGAAACCGCCCATCGCATGTCCTTTGAAGTGGGCGAGGTTGATCATGAAGTCATAGTTGGCCAGATGCTCTCCTACGATGTCGTATTTCAGGTGCTTCTGATCCTTGATGGGAATGCGTATTTCCCCAAACTCATCCATCAAGTCAACAGCAAAGATGGAGTCGAAGCCGTGATCGTGAATTGTCTCCCAGTGCTTCTTCGGATCCTGGCGCGAGCCGCCATAGGCAGTGCAGCATTCCACGATGGTACCGTTTACCTCTTCCACGAGGTTGCGTATCAGTGTCGGCTTCAGGTAGTGGGTATTGCCGCCCTCGCCTGTAGAGATTTTTACGCAGACGCGGCCCTGCGCCTCAACGCCCAGCGCCTTGTAGATCTTAACGAGTGATTCGGGGGTGATTTCCTTGGTGAAATACACCTTTGACTGGGCCTTTCCAGTCATGGCGAGCATCAGGCAGATGCAGACGAATAGTTGTCTTTTCATAATCTTCATACGTTTGTTACGAGTGCAAAGATACAAAAAAAGTGGAATAAAATGTTCTTTGTTTATGATAAATTTGTAATTTTGCATCTTGTTATGGTAGAAAGACAATCGAAAATTATCCGTACAAGCGTTGTCGGCATCCTTGCCAACGTGGCGCTTGCAGCCTTCAAGGCCGGCGTAGGACTGCTTGCCAACTCTATTGCCGTCGTGCTTGATGCTGTGAACAATCTCAGCGATGCACTCTCCAGCGTCATCACCATCGTCGGCATGAAACTGGCTTCGAAGCCTGCCGACAAGGAGCATCCCTTTGGGCATGGGCGTATCGAATATTTTACAGCCCTTATCATCGCCCTCATCGTGTTGGCAGCTGGTGTCACCTCGCTTATTGAGTCTGTCAAGAAGATCTTGAACCCAGAACCGTCAGACTTTACGGTGGTGTCGTTAATAATAATAGGTGTAGCGATTTTTGTAAAACTTGTTCTGGGCCGCTATGTGAAGCGGGCTGGTGAGGAGGTGAACAGCGATGCGCTGATAGCCTCGGGCGAGGATGCACGCTTCGATGCTGTTATCTCACTGACGACGCTGATCTCTGCAGGCGTGATGATGCTCTTCGGACTGCAGCTTGACGGCTGGCTCGGTGCCGCCATCGCCCTTGTCATCATCAAGGCTGGTGTGGAGATGGTGCTGTCGCCTATCAGCGAATTGCTTGGTAATCGCAACGACTCGCAGTTCACGCATGATATCAAGCATGAAGTAGAATCCGTACCAGGTGTGCTGGGGGCCTACGACCTCGTGCTGCACAATTATGGTCCGGAGTTCTCCATCGGATCTGTGCATGTCGAGGTGGAGGACACGATGACGGCAGCAGAAATCTATAAGATGTCGAAGGATATTCAGAGGCGCATCACATCGAAATACGGTGTCTTCCTGACTGTCGGCATCTATGCCCATAACACCCGGGATAAGGACATCGCCCGTATCGAGCAGCAGATTCGTAGCATCACCTCGTCGAAGGAAGGTGTCCTTCAAACGCATGGGCTTTATATCGACAGGGATGAGCACATCGTCAATTTTGACATCATTGTAGATTTTGCCATCAAAGACCCCATTACACTTCGTAATAAGGTCTTACAGGAGGTTCAGGCATTATTGCCCGACTACCGCATCAGCATCAATATCGACAGAGATATTACCGACTGAAAAAAAAAGTTGTCAAAAGTTTGGTGATTTGTTTTTTTTTATTTATTTTTGCAGCGTGCAACATTTGAGTTGCATTCAACACAGCTATGCATGGACAGCTAATATAGCCAACAACAGCTAATTATTAATCAATAACTAACAATATTATTCTAACAATAACTAATTATGACCCGATGAAGAAAAGTAAATGTTTTCTATTAGGTATCTTGGCATTATTCTGCTTGATGCCTACTATGGTGTTTGCCCAAAATCTGACGGTGGAGGGTACGGTTCTTGATGAATCTGGTGAACCGCTCATTGGTGTTTCTGTCCTCGTACAAGGGCAGGGAACAGGTGGTATCACGGATATCGACGGCCATTTCCGCATTCAGAACGTGAAGCAGGGAACCAAACTGGAGTTCTCTTATGTGGGTTATCTGACCCAAGTTCAGGTTGTGAAAGGTAGAAGCATGAGCATTACCATGCAGCCCGACACCAAGACGCTCGAGGAAGTGGTGGTCATTGCCTATGGCCAGCAGAAGAAGGTGACCATCACGGGTGCCGTTTCTGCAGTAGGTGGTGATGAGCTGCTCAAGGCGCCTGTGGCGAATGTCGCCAATGCCTTGCAAGGTAAACTGCCCGGTATGTCGGTGGTCCAGCCCTCTGGTATGCCTGGTGCCGATGAGCCCGTCATTCGTGTACGTGGTACAGGTTCACTGAACAGTGCGGAGCCGCTGGTTCTCGTTGATGGTGTAGAGCGTTCCTTCGGACAGCTCGACCCCAATGAAATTGCCGACATCTCTATCTTGAAGGATGCCTCGGCAACAGCTGTGTTCGGTGTGCGTGGTGCTAATGGCGTTATCCTTGTTACGACCAAGCGCGGTACGCCAGGCAAGGCCTCGGTGACTGTTTCGGCCAGTGCGGCTGTACAGCAGATTGCTAAGTTCGTAGATTTTGCCGATTCTTACACCTATGGAAAGATGTGGAACTACTCTGCCATCACTGATGCTCTACCTATGAGTCAGTGGCCAAGTAGTGCTACCATCTCCGACTACACGCCCTATGCCGATACTGGCATCCGATTCAGCCAGGATGTCATGGAGCATTTCCGTAAGGGCGATATGCCTACTACATTCCCCAATACCGACTGGATAGGATATATCATGAACAATGCTGCGTGGCAGGAGCAGGTGAACGTGAATGTGAACGGTGGTTCTGAAAGAGTGAGATACTTCGTTTCTGCAGGTTTCCTGAATCAGAACTCGCTTTTCAAGACCTTCTCAAAAAATGACGATGAGACCTTCAAGTACAACCGTTTTAACTATCGTGCAAACCTCGATATCAACGTTTCGAAATACAGCCAGCTTAACCTGACGCTGGGAGGACGTGTACAAAACCGCACTACGATGGGTGGAGGTGAAGGATTCCTCTTCCGCTATCTGCAGGGAGCTACGCCATACGCTGGTATAGGTGTTGACGACCAAGGCCGACATATTGTATCAGACGAAAGCTTTGTTGGTCCGTACGACCGCGATGCTTTGTCGAATTACTATAATCTTGGATATGTTAGTGAGAGTACAAACGTGTTGAACCTCGACCTGCAGTATAAACTCGATATGAGTTTCATTACTCCGGGTCTGGACTTCAAGATAAAGGGATCCTATAATACAGATTATACAGCTCAGAAGAATCGCCAGAACGGATTTGGTACTGGCGTGACCTACGTAGCAACGCTTGACAATGGAAAAGAAGTGCTGCGCAAGGAGAACATCACATGGCCACTCCCCTACAATGAAAGCAAGTGGGGTAACCGTAACTGGTATGCAGAAGCTAGTTTCAACTACTCCCGCAAGTTCGGTAAGCACAATGTGGGCGCCCTGATTCTTTACAATCAGAGCAAGACCTATTATCCGTGGGATTCTGACAACAGCCTGTATCAGTCGATCCCTAAGGGCTATGTAGGACTTGTTGGACGTGTCACCTACGACTATGACACACGCTATATGATCGACTTCAACATCGGTTATAACGGATCTGAGAATTTTGCCGAGGGTAAGCGCTACGGAACATTCCCATCGTTCTCTGTCGGTTGGATACCTTCGAGCGAAAAGTTCTGGGAGCCTATTAAGAAATATATCGGCTATCTGAAGATTCGTGGCTCATGGGGTAAGGTCGGTAATGACAATACCAATGGTGCCCGTTTCCTCTATCTCCCAGGTGCATGGCAGTTCTACCAAGGTGCGACGACAACCAACCCACAGAAGCGCGGTGCTAACTTCGGTACCAGTGGTGGATGGCTGCAGGCCGTGAAGGAACTGACTGCCGGTAACCCCGATGTAACATGGGAAACAGCTTCTAAAATTAACGTTGGTTTGGATGCCGCTTTCATCGGAGATCGCCTCACCGTGAATCTTGACCTGTTCTGGGAAGACCGCAAGGACATCCTTGTGTCAAACGCTTCTTTATTACCAGCCGTAACCAGTCTGCCTTCGAGCTATGTCAATCAAGGTCGTGTGAAGAATCATGGCTATGAGTTGACATTAAGGTGGTCTGACAAGATCAACGACTTCCGATACAGTATCAGCCCAAGCATCGCCTTTGCAAGGAACAAGGTTATCGAGATGCTTGAGGTTCCGCCACTCTATGACTATCTGAGCCGTACCGGACTGCCTGTTGGACAGCGTTTCGGATATGATCTTTTCGAATTCTATCAGAAAGGCACCGAGGAACGTTATCAGGCAGCATACGGTACGAAAATGCCAGACCAGAATGTAGAACTGAAATATGGTGATGCTGTCTATGTGGACCAAAATGGTGACGGCATTATCGATGCTAACGACCAGAAACCATTGGGTTATACTGACAATCCTGAGATTACTTGGTCTATCAATGCCAGTTTGAACTGGAAAGGCCTTGACTTCTCGATGCTGTGGGTAGGAGCCGACAACACCAGCCGTGCACTGAACGGCTATTTCCGTGATCAGTTCGGTTCTACCAATACTTCTGCTTTGGCACAGTGGGTGGCCGACAACTCTTGGACAGTGGATAATCCTGATGCGAAACTGCCACGTATCTCGTTTACTAACCGTGTGCACAACAATCGTGATTCACAGGCTTGGATCATCGACTCGAAGTATGTACGACTGAAGAACGTGGAGATTGGCTATACCATCAATAAGCCCAAGTTCATCCCTCTGCTCAACTACGTAAGATTCTATGCTTCTGGTCAGAACCTGCTGACATTTGCAGACTTTAAGGGAAATGACCCCGAGGCTCCAGGTTCAGGACTTGACTTTGGCGTACGCTATCCTATGACCCGTGTGTATAACTTCGGCGTTCAAGTAAACTTCTAAAACTGAAAAAATGAAGATTATGAAAAAGATATTTAATTACATGCTGGCATTGGGGATGGCTACCGGCATCTTCTCTGCCTGTGTCGATGATATCAATGTGGGTAATGCCTTCCTCGAGAAAGCACCTGGTGTCGATGTGAATATCGATACGGTATTCTCAAAGGCTGAATATGCCCGCAACTTCCTGTGGAGTGCCTACGGACAGCTCTATTGTACTTACACCTCAGGAAATATGATGAACGGTGCGCCCATCGACGTGTTGTCAGATTCCTATCACTGCTATGTCGGATGGGGCGGTCCTATACAGAGCTATTATCCTGGTGGTCTGACCGAAGATGCTCAGGATACTGAGAATGGTAACTTCCAAGGAAAATTCTCGTATTCGACCAAGAGTGGACTCGACAGTGATGCCGGCGGACGTGTATCTATCTATGAGACCGTGCGTAAATGCTGGCAGTTGATCGAGAATCTCGATCGTGTGCCTGACATGAGCAACGATGAGAAAAGCCGCCTGCGTGGTGAGGCCTATACCATCATGGCCAGCCGCTATTTCGATGCTTTCCGTAATTTTGGTGGTCTGTGCCTCGTCAAGAAGTCATACGCCGTAGGTGAGGGCTTTACAGAAGGCCGGGCTACAGCATTCAAGACCGTGGAGTTTATTGACTCGCTGATTCAGTGTGCTATCGATGAGCCTGGCTACATCTGGAATGTTCCTGATGCTGATATCGGCCAGTGGTCTGGTCGTCTGACACGTGCTTCGGCTCGTGCACTGCGTGCTAAGGTATGGATGTTTGCAGCTTCTCCGCTGTTCAACAATTCTCAACCTTATATGACATACGACAAGAAACCGACAGGTTTTGAAGATGAGTTGCACATTTGGTTTGGCAAAGAGGATCCTACATTGTGGCAACGCTGTTTGAAGGCTTGTAACGAATTCTTCGCTGACAACGCTTCTAACGGTAATTACTACCAGCTGGTAATGCCAACCTCAAACGACGAAGCTGGTTATCGTACGGCCTATCGTCGAGCCTACCGCTATCGCAATGACGCCACCCATCATGAGAAACTGTTTGATGCTCATCCCACACTGACTTTGTCAGATGGTGGATGGGGCTGGGGCTGGAGAGGCTTCGCACTCGACTGCTACCGCCAGGGAGGTGCCGTACCAACCAACGAGCTGATGGAATGCTTCGGTATGCAGGATGGACGCAATTTCCCATATGCTGATCTCTACGGAGCAGGAAAGAATCCTAATGGCATTGATATGTTTGCTGACCGCGACCCCCGTCTGTACGAGACCATGGTGGTTCCCCGTCATAACCTCCCGGCCGGATTTGACTATAATGGTGTTTCATACAATGACCCGTGGGTAGGCGGTTGCTTGGAGAACAACAGCAACTTCAACAGCAATGCTGACGATGTAGCATCTGGCTATTGTAAGTTCAAGTGGATGCTTGATTATAAAGGTGGTAGCCGTTACGACGATGAGTATATCGGCGTTCCTTATATCCGCTTGGCAGAAATGTATCTCATTAGTGCAGAGGCAAAGGCAGAAACAGGTGACCTCCAAGGAGCATTGGACGACTTGCATGTTGTTCGCAGCCGTGTAGGATTAGGTCGTCTTGAGACGATGAATCCAGATCTGAACCTGAAGTCGAATAAGGAAAACCTGATTAACGAGATCCTTCGTGAGCGTAACTGCGAAATCGGCGCTGAGTGTGGCGACCGCTTGTATGACATGGTTCGTCGTATGCGTCAGGACCTCTTCACCAAACCGCTTCACGAAATCCGTATCTATCGCCTTGATGCCAGCGGACAACGTATGACAAGCGGAGATACTCAATGGGATGCTTCTACCCCATGGCCTAAGTTCGAATATGAAAAGCCTGAAATAGTTACAGGTCACCGCCGTTGGTGGGATCCTGGCTACTGGACAAACAAGTGGTATCTTGACCCAGTCTCTCGTATAGAGATTCAGAAAGGTTATGGACTTACACAGAATCCTGGGTGGTAATGTTAATTGATAATTTATAATTGACAATTTATAATTGAACATTATGAAAATTAAAAATATATTTATATATACCTTGGCGGGGCTCTGCGTTGCTCCAATGGCGGTTAGTGCCCAGGTGACGCTTAGTGACAAGGCTTCGCAGAAGGTGGATTTAGGCTATGGTGTCCAGCAGTCGGAATTCCTCACGACAGCGGCTGCTACAACCATCACGGCAGAAGAACTCCGCCGCACATCGGCCATCAGCCTGGCAGATGCTTTATATGGAAAGCTCCTTGGACTGAATGCCTACCAGAACACAGGTTTTAAAGGCGAGGAAGGCCGTGGTGCAACGTTTAATATCCGTGGCATCCAAACCACAGCCAAGAATGGTACACAAATCTACAGGGACGGCCAATATCAGGATATCCCCGGAGAGGCAGGCATATTGATTCTCGTGGACGGTGTGGAACGGCCTATCGACCGTCTGTCTGTTGAGGAGGTGGAAAGTGTTACCGTATTAAAAGATGCCGCCGCCGTGGCTCTCTACGGCCATGAAGGTATCAACGGCGTGTTGTTAGTGAAGACCAAGCATGGTACTAAAGATGGTAAATACCATTTTAAAGTAGGTGTATCACACAAAATACAGTTTGATCCGCAGTCGGCAGATATGGTCAGTGCTTACAACTATGCCAATGCCCTGAATCGTGCACGTCTGAATGACGGCCTCGCAACAGCCTACACGGATGCAGAATTGCAGAAGTTTAAGGATGGCAGCGATCCGAAGGTCTATCCTAACGTCAATTGGAAAGACGAAGTGTTTAAGAACACTGCCCATGAGTCGAATGCATTCCTGTCGTTTTTTGGCGGTACAGAGAAGGTACAATATTATACCCATCTCGACTATACCGATGCCCGTGGACTCTATAAGAACCCAGACCAGGGCGATTGGAACTCACAGCTGAAGTATTCAAAGGCCAATATACGTGCCAACGTTGACTTCGAGGTAAGTTCGACGACAAGGGTCAGCGCCAATATCTTAGGTATCCTGATGGAGACCAACGGTGTTTCTACCAGAACCTGGAATAATGATAATAGTCGTTGGGATTATTCAATGCTCAATTCCAATGATGCCTGGTGGCATTTGTACAAAGTGCCTGCCCTTGCCTTCCCCATTAAGACTGCTAATGGCGTATGGGGTGGTAGTCAGACTTATGGTGACTATAACCTTCTGGCCAAGACTCAAGGTACAGGCTTCGGGAAAACCCATCAGCGCCAGATCTGGGCCAACATGACATTGGAACAAGACCTTGACTTCATTACAAAGGGGTTGAAGTTCTATGTAGGTGCTTCTTACGACAATTCATCAATCACCATTGAGACGCGTAACAAGGGTTATCAGTACGGCTGGAACTACTATGATGCCTCTGGTGCGATGCAGGAGACTGTCATGGGTACCGTAGAGGACAAGCTGGTGTTCAATCACTGGGTTAATACGCAGTGGCGTAGCGCTACCTTTAATGCTGGATTCAAGTATGCCCTTCAACTGAACAATGGCGACAATCTGGCTGCCAATGCCAACTACAACATGAAGAGCGAGATCCGTGACGGACGGAACAACACTTGGTATCGCACCAACTGGCAGTTGGCATTACACTATGATCATGCTAACCGTTTCATGGCCGATGTGGTGCTGGCAGCCAATGGCTCCAACCGTAGCTATCCAGCCAAATGGGCATTCTCGCCGACGCTGGGTCTGGGATATATCTATGTAAACAATCCGGAAAGTGGTCTCCTGAACTATGGAAAGGTGCGTCTTTCGGGTGGTATCCAGCATACCGACTACGTGCCCGCAGCAGGTCTCTGGCTTGCTAGATGGGACAATTCTCACGGCCAGTTCTGGTATGGCACGAATTTCTCAAGTTCCTGGGGCGCTTTCCTGACGCAGTTCCCAACAGACGATTTCGCTCAGGAGGTAGCCTATAAGGCTAATATCGGTACCGACTTGAGGCTGTTTAACGCACTCGACGTGACGCTCGACTTGTTCTATCAGCAGCGTCGTAACATCCTGGTCAGTGCTGCCTCACTTAACTCTGCAGTAGTAGGTATCCAGAGCTCTTATGACGACAAGGGTCGTGTGGCCAGCTACGGAATGGAGTTAGGTCTGCGCTATGCCAAGACTTTCCAGAACGGACTGAATGTGAATGCTGGTGCATCGTTCTCTACCGTGAAGAGTAAGATTCTGGAATGGATTGAGACACCTGCTTATCCTAACCTCTCGGTTGTTGACGGTCCCGCCGATGCAGAGCGCGGACTCATCGCTTTGGGATTCTTCCAGAGTCAGGAAGAGATAGACAACAGTCCCATGCAGCAGTTCGGACAGGTGAAGGTGGGTGACATCAAGTACAAGGATGTCAATGAAGATGGTGTGATCAATGAGAACGACTTTGTGGCTCAGGACTATGGCAATACCTATCCCTCTTTGAACTATGCTTTCACACTTGGTGCCGAGTTCAAGGGATTTGGTATCAACGCCACCTTCCAGGGCGCTGCCCATCAGGTAAGGAATTTGCGCTATGTTGACGGTGTGTGGGGAGCACTCTCCGACAACCGTAACCTCTCTCAGGAATACTACAACAACTGTTTTGACATCGCAGGTGCTGGTGCCAGCTATCCACGTCTGTCAACAGAGAATGTGGCCAATAATTCACAGAACTCCACCATCTGGTATCGCAATGCCAGCTGGCTGAAACTGCGCGATTGCGAACTTTATTACAAGTTGCCATCAGCAGTCATTGAGCCTCTGAAGATTTCTGGTGCCAAGATATTCGTGCAAGGACAGAACCTCCTGTCGTTCGACAATATCGACGCCATGGATGCTGAGAATTTCAATACAGGCTACCCTGTCATGAAGAGTGTAAACTTTGGTCTCAATGTAACGTTCTAAGAGGGAAAAAGTAAAATTACAAATAGTAAAAGATATGAGAACAAATATATTATTTAAAGGAAAGGGGTTGGTAAAGGTCTTACCTTTTTACCTTTTTACCCTTTTACTTTTAGTAGGTTGTGCCGACCTTGACTATACGGAAGAAACAACCCGTGACGAGGCCTGGACCTACGAATATTTCGAGAACGGCATCAAGAACCTGGTGTTCGATGTCTATGCGCAGGTATATAATAATGAGTTTGATTCTAATAGTGCCTATTTCCTTGCCGGAGCAACTGACGAGGCTCAGTATGCACTCGAAACAGGAGCTGTCAATAACTATGTAAATGGCGGATGGAGTCCTGCCAATCCCTATGACAGAACCTGGACCAAGTGCTATACTGCCATTGCAGATGCCAATATGTTCCTGGAAAAGCTTGACGAGGCAGATATCTCTGACTGGAAGTATAACCCTGACTATAGCAAATGGGTGGCTCAGTTAGAGTTGTTCCCGTATGAGGTACGATTCCTGAGAGCTTATTTCTATTTTGAACTATTCAGAACTTATGGCGATGTGCCTCTGGTGACAACCACGCTTACTAATGGTCAGGCCAATAATGTGAAGCGTACACCAGCAGACGAGGTAGTGAAGTTCATCGTAGAAGAGTGTGATGCCATTGCTCCTTATCTGCCAGAGAACTATAATACCGAAGTTAACTCTGAAATTGGACGTGCTACACGCATTGCTGCATATGCACTCAAAGCCCGTACGCTGCTCTATGCCGCTTCACCACTCCATAACACTAATGGCGACAAGACCAAGTGGGCAAAGGCTGCCGAGGCTTGTAAGTATATTCTCGACAATGCCAAAGCATGGGGCTTGAAACTTAGCGCCTATGGCTCATTGTGGGGGCACGAGGCTTTCTTCAATCCAGAACTAATCTTTGGTCTTGGACGCGGTGAAAACAATTCGTTCGAGATGGCCAACTATCCTATAGGTGTTGAGAATGGTTCATCGGGCAACTGTCCGACGCAAAGCCTGGTTGATCAGTATGAGTATCAAGATAATGGCCAGACCTTTGGCGAGCGTTATCCCGGCAGCATCGACCTGAATAATGTTGATCCTTACGAAGGGCTTGATCCGCGTTTCGCACTTACGGTTGTGAAGAACGGTGACGAATGGCCCAGCAATGGTGCTCAGAAGAAAGTGATGGAAACGTTCATCGGCGGTTTCAATGGCGCTCCGAAATACGGTGCCACACCTACGAGCTACTACCTCAAGAAATATGTCGATGGATCTTGTGTCACGACAGCTGATAACCAGACCTCTCGTCGTCACACTTGGATTGTGTTCCGCTTGGGTGAGTTCTATCTTGACTATGCAGAAGCTGTGTATAATGCCACAGGCAGTGCCAACGATGCTACCTACGGCATGACCGCGAATGATGCCATCAACGTACTACGTACACGCGCAGACATCCAGATGCCAAAATTCTCTGAAGACGGTGAGGCTTGGGTTAAGCGTTATGAGCGCGAGCGCCTGGTGGAGTTGGCTTTCGAAAACCATCGTTTCTGGGATGCACGCCGATGGAAGAAGGGTGCACAGTATTTCAAGACCATTCAGACTGCAACTATTAGCAGCAATAAGGTGCTTACACGTTCTACCATTACCCGCCAATGGGATGACAAGTTTAATTTCTATCCTATTCCGCAGTCGGAACTGAAGAAGAATTCCAATCTAACTCAGAACCCAGGATGGTGATTCTTTTAAAATTGAAGAATTGAAATAACGAAAAAATGAAGATTATGAAGCATATAATCAATTTTTTAGGCTCGCTGCTTGCGGTGGTTCTCATTGGTGCCACTTTTGCAGCCTGCGCTGAAGATGACAAAGGTTCGGCTAACGTCGGACTGGGCATCAAAGTGTTCTTCCCGACAAAGGTTGTTACCAACCAGCCAATGACCATTAATGGTTCCGGTTTCGACAACGTAACGGAAATAGAATTCCCTGGAGGCACAAAAGTGTCAAACTTCGAGGTTATCAGTGATGATATGATTAAGGTCAATGCACCTGCTGGTATACCTGAAGAAGGTGGAAAACTTGTTGTGCGCACAGCCAATGACCAGGCAGAATCACGTCTGTCTATGATTCTTGGACATACCAAAGTGGCTGGATTCTCGAAACAGCCAGGCGAGGAGGCCTCTGGTGGTGAACTCATCACGGTGTATGGAACAGATCTGGAGTTCATCAATAGTATAGAACTGCTCGATGCTGATGGTGAGACACAATTCGTTGACCATAAGGATTTCTATCGTAAGGGCACCAGCAATCTTGTTTTCCGTGTTCCACTGAAGAATATCTACGAAGGTACATTCGTAGGATATCTCCATACCTTCGACGGGCAGAAGTTCGCTTTGCCAGAACTGTCATATAAGCCGGCTGCTGATGATGGTCATTGGGAGATTGTGAGGACTTCTATCTGGAAGAACGATGGTTCGCTTGGTGAGATCAGCTGGAATGGTGACTATCGTTTTGCTGGCGAAGGTCATTCTACTGGCGAGGAGTGCTATACCGTTCCTGCAGATATGTGGGAGAAGATGAAGTCCGGATCATTCTACATGCTTGCCAAAGGTAGTGACTGGGTTCAGATGCGCATCACCACCGGTTGGTGGAGTACCACATGGACAGGCGATGACATCTCAACAGGTAACGAACGTATCATCGACAATGGCGATGGAACCTACTACATTGAGATTAACTTCGAGGGCGATCCTATATTAAGCTTGCTTGATGAACAGCATCTGTTGCTTACAGGTGGTGGCTACACTCCATTGGAACTCTATTTCGAAGAAGAAGTATGGGTTGACGGTGGTGGAGAAGTTGAAGTAAAAGTTCCTGTTTGGTCGAACGGAGGCACACTCGGTGTGGTCAACTGGAGCGGTGAGTATCGCTTTGCAGCCGAAGGTCATTCTACTGGCGAGGAATGCTACACCGTTCCTGCAGATATCTGGGAGAGAATGAAGACAGAGACATTCTACGTAACTGTTAAGGGTGAGAGTCCTCAGATTCGCGTTACTTCTGGTTGGTGGAGCACTACATGGACAGGCAATGACATCCAACCTGGCAGCGAGTTGCTGGAGGACAACGGCGACGGCACCTGGAAGCTCACAGTGAACCTTGCAGGAGATCCTCTCTTAGATGTCTTGGATGAACAACATCTGCTTTTCACTGGCGCTGCTTATTCGGTAGAGGAGATCTATTTCATCGAGTACCATTCTGGTGGTGGAGCCTCAGAGGTGGATTTCTGGAAGAACGACGGTTCGCTTGGTACTATTAGTTGGAATGGTGACTATCGTTTTTCGTCCCAGAGTGCATCTACCGGTGAGGAATGTTATGCTATACCTCAGGATATATGGGATAATGTCATAATGAAAGGTAAATTCTATATGCAGGCATCTGCTGATGCTGACTGGTACAATCTGCGCATTACAACCGGATGGTGGAGTACCACATGGACCGGTGAAGATATAGGCAAAGGTAACGAACGGCTTGTCGTCAATGATGATGGTACGTTCACCATTGAGATCAATTTCTCAGGAGATCCGATCCTTGATGTCTTGGATGCTCAGCATCTGCTGTTCACTGGTGAAGGATATACGCCATTGAAACTCTACTATCTTGAGTAAATCAATGTATAAAGAAAATAGGCTCTGACTGTGATGTCAGAGCCTATTTTTATATAATGTGGAATGATTATCGAACAAATTGCTTCTTGATGGACTCCTGTGCTTCAATTACCTTGTCGCACCAAGCGTCGAATTCAGGTTCTTCCACTTGCAGTTCTGGGTGCGCAAGGATATAGGCAACGCAACGGCGAACGCCTTCATCGAAACGGGTAGTGCATTGGAAACCAGGAACGGCTCGTTTCAGTTTCGTGCAGTCGAAGACGACGGTAACGGACTTATCGCCTAACAGATTACCAGTGAAATCCCACTCCTTGGGTGCAACGGCGGCGAGGAAATCGGAGGCGATGTGATAGGGCTTGAACTCAACACCCAGTGCATTGGCTACGCACTGGTAAATCTGATTCCAAGTCAGTTGTTCGTCACTCATGATCTGGAAAGACTCGCCAATCGCCTTTGGGTTACCTAAGAGACCTATAAAACCACGGGCAAAGTCTTCGTTCCATGTAAGTGTCCATAGTGAACTGCCATCACCGTTCACGATGACGGGCTTGCCTTCGATCATACGTTTCAAGACCTGCCACGATCCTTTCACACCATGCACGCTGACAGGAACGCCACGCTCACAATAGGTGTGACTCGGACGTACGATGGTTACTGGAAAGCCTTCTTCGCGGTACGCCTTCATCAATAGCTCTTCACAGGCAATTTTATCGCGGGAGTATTGCCAATATGGGTTGGCGAGTGTTGTACCCTCAGTGATAATGTGACTGGCCGCAGGCTTGTTGTAGGCTGAGGCTGAGCTGATATAGACATACTGTCGTGTACGACCCTTGAAAAGATGGATGTCGCGTTCCACTTGGGAAGGTAGGAACCCGATAAACTCGCAGACAGCATCAAATGTGTTTTCGCTTAACATGTGGAGCACATCTTCTGTGTCATTGATATCGCAGATTACTTGTTTTACACTTGCAGGCACCTCGTTTTTGCGAGTGCCGCGGTTGAGTAGCCACAAGTCGTGTCCGCTTGCAGCAAGTTGTCTTGTGATGGCACTGCTGATAGTGCCTGTTCCACCGATTAGTAATATCTTCATATTGTTATGTATTGTTTAGTCCATCGGGTAGTGTACGCCCCATTTCTGACGAAGACTGTCCATGAGTTGCATGATGTATAATGTCTCGTCGAGAGGCATCTCTTTGGGCTCCTGCAAACCCTTGATAAGTGCTTGCCTGCAGGCGAGGAACTCATATTCGTAGCCGGTTATCTGTTGGGGCACGTGGATCTCTTCCACGAACTCACGATTATGGGTGTTCACAGTGATTTTCTGTGGATTATTGATGTTGTCAATGATGATGTTGCCATCTGTGCCTGCGATGACACCGATGTTGTCGCCTACACATTGTGCACTTGACTGTAGGTTGCATAGCACACCGTCCGAGAGTACGAGACTGATGGCATTGGTAAGGTCCATACCTGTCTTCGATTTCACACATGTACTTTCCATATTGACGATGTCTGCTGGGAAGAACATGCGCACAAAGTTCAGAGCATAGACACCGAGGTCGAGGAGTGCTCCGCCACAGAGGTCTGGGCGCATGATACGTGGCTTTTCACCCATCGAGTAGCCGAGTGTGGCAGTAACCAGTCTTGGGATTCCGATGCGCCCGTTGCTGATGAGGTCACGTACCATCTTCACGGCAGGTTGGTAGCGTGTCCAGATAGCTTCTGCCAAGAAGACACCTTTCTCCCGTGCAAGCTCAACAATCTCGGAGGCTTGACGATGGTTAGCCATAAACGCTTTCTCCACCAGACAAGGCTTGCCTGCTAATATCGCTTCTCTTGTCACGTCGAAATGGTGAGAGTGAGGCGTACCTACATAGACCATATCCACCTCAGGGTCGGCAATAAGGTCTGTGTATGAATCATAGGCCTTCTTGATAGTCCACTTGGCGGCAAAAGCCTCTGCTTTTTCTATTGAACGCGAACCAACAGCATAGGCCTCGCATGCTGATAGTCCGTTAAGTGTGATAGCCGCTTTTTCTGCTATCCATCCTGTGCCGATGATGCCGACACGCAAAATCTGATTCTCTTTCATTTATCTTGGATTATATTCTTCAACGATGAGCCGAAAATGACATATTGGGTATTCAGCCGTAGAGCCAATTTGCTACGCGGTATATATCCTTGATGTACTTGTCGAACCCACCTTGAATCGTTCTCACACCATGATGGATGATCTCTATACCAGATCTTTATTCGTCATTTGTTTTTAGGGTTGTTTTATTTAGACGTAAATGACTCCTAAAAGTTAAAAGCCAGCATCACTTTTTCTATGATTTTTAGTGATATTTCAGAAAAAGATTGTAATTTTGCGGGGAATTACTAAAAAAGGCATCAATGAGAAATAGATATTTAGGTGTGTTGGCAGCCTTGTATTTTGTCGTACAAGTCTGTGCGCAGGCATTACCTACAGACGGACCGCTGACCCTTCGACCGATGTTGCAGCAGCTGGGAGAACGACTGCTTAAGGGTAAGACGGGGGCTATTGTGGCTATCAACCCAGCTAACGGTGAGATTATCTGTTTGGCTACAAATACCCCAAAAGGGTTTGATGTGCGGCAGGCTATTGGCAAGCCGCAGGCACCTGGCTCCACCTTTAAGACGGCACAGGCACTGACGTTGCTTTCCGAGGGCATCGTTACGCCAGAGACAACCGTTGAGTGTAACAGTGGTATTACCGATGGTAACATCAAGGTTGGGTGCCACAAGCATCGTTCGCCGCTCAATTTGAAGGATGCGCTGGCTCATTCCTGTAATACGTGGTTTATCCTGAATTTCGGTTCAATGATTAACGATGAGTTTGTCTACGATTCGAGGGATGAGGCTATCACCACTTGGCGTTCTTACATGCAGTCGATGGGGCTGGGCGGGCCGATGCACATCGACATCAAAGGCGAAGAGGGGGGATTGCTTGCTGGTGCAGACTATCTGAACCGTCGCTATAAGGACGGATGGGATGGTAAGACGATCTGGTGGGCAGGTATGGGACAAGGCGATGTCACCTGTACACCGCTGCAACTCTGCAACCTCGCTGTTACCATTGCCAATCGCGGATGGTATTACATCCCTCATATTCATAAGGATACCAAGAACAAACGTTATCTGTCGAAGCGCCATACGAAGGTTGCGGCTTCTGCTTATCCGATCGTAGTTGACGGGATGCGTCTGGCCGTAGAAAAGGGAACGGCTACCAGCATAAAGGCTGGTTATCCTATCTGTGGCAAGACAGGGACTATTGAGAATCCTGGGGAAGATCACTCAGCCTTCATTGGTTTTGCGCCGATGAATGATCCCAAGATTGCCATAGCCGTCTATGTGGAGCATGGTGGTTTTGGGGCAGATCTGGCAGCACCGATGGCCGGTCTTGTGATTGAACAATATCTGAAGGGCCAGCTCTCCGCTGCGTCAGAAGGTAAAGCTAAGCAGATATCAGCAAAAACGATTAAATAACTCATGAAGAATAGTAAGATATGTATGATGGCTCTCGCCTTGATGATGGCGATGGCAACCTGGGCGCAGACGAATATTGTTGTGCTGTCGGATACGCATGTGATGGGGCCAGGCCTTCTGGTGAACGATGGGGCTGCCTGGCAGAAAGAGCTGGCTAACGACAGAAAACTGTTTGATTATAGTCAGGAAGTTTTTGATGTCTTGATGGAGACGATGCTCTCAGAGAAGCCAGATATGGTATTAATAACGGGCGACCTGACAAAGGATGGTGAGCTCTTGAGCCATCAGTATGTGGCTGGACAGTTGAATCGACTTCGCGAGGCTGGTATTAAGACCTTTGTCATTCCGGGCAATCATGACTTCGGTTCTAAGCATGCCTTGATATTCGATGGCGATCAGTCGAGTAAGGCAGAGGTGGTGAGTCGTGAGCAGTTCACCGAACTCTACCGCAATCACGGCTATGGGGCAGAGTCTTTGCGTGATGAGACCTCATTGAGTTATTGTTGTGAGCCTGTTGAGGGTTTGCTGTTGATAGGCCTCGATTCTGGAACAGACGGTCGGTTGGAGGAGTCAACGCTTCAATGGGCATGTCAACAGGCGGCTCAGGCTCAACAGCAGGGTAAGTATGTCTTGGCTATGATGCATCATGCACTTTTGCCACATTTCAATGCAGAAGATCAGCTGCTCCCCTCGTCAGTAGTGCAGAACTATGAGACTGTGCGTAATCGTCTGGCTGACGCTGGTGTTCAAGTGGTGCTGACAGGTCATATTCATATCTCCGATATCGCCAAGGACTATAATGCCGACCTTACCCGTTCCATCTATGATATATCTACAGGTTCAGTCATTTCTTATCCGTGTGACTATCGCCATCTGTCGCTCAGTGAAGATCGTGCGCAACTTTCAGTCAGTACAAGTCGCATTACGACATTGCCTGATCATCCCGTTTATGGAACGACGGCGAAGGAACGGTTGCATCAGTCCCTTTCTCAATTCGTCAAGCGGAGCATCAAGAACGATATGATTGCTAGTGTTGCTGCCAATGCGCTCTTGATTCATGCGGAGGGCAATGAGAACGAGTCGGAGGAGGCCTCGAATATTATGGGTACGCTCCAACTTGCCAAAATGTTTGTCAGCAGCAGCATGAAGGCAAAGATGGCTGAGCACGGACTGTCGTGGGATTTGTTGGAGTCTATCGTTACCAGCATTATGACAGATACCACCAATCTCGGCATCGAAGGGCGTCAAGACCAGACGAACGATCTGACGCTGACCATCAAGAAATAATAGTCTACCCATGCTGACAGAGAAGACAATGGAACGGTTGCGGATACTCGCAGAGTCGGCGAAGTACGATGTGTCGTGCTCGTCGAGCGGTACCGTTCGCAGCGGTAAAAAGGGAATGGTTGGCAACACTGTCGGAGGTGTCGGCATCTGCCATTCGTTTGCCGATGACGGGCGCTGTATCTCTCTGCTGAAGGTGATGCTGACCAACCATTGCATGTACGACTGCGCCTACTGCATCAATCGCCGTTCAAACGATATTAAGCGGGCGACGCTATCTGTGTCGGAACTGGAAGAGATAACGATGGAGTTCTACCGTCGGAACTATATCGAGGGCTTGTTCCTGTCGAGTGGTGTTGTGCGTAACCCTGACTACACGATGGAGCGCCTCGCTGCCATCGCACGTGACCTCCGTACGGTGCATCGTTTTAATGGCTACATTCATTTGAAGAGCATCCCAGGTTGTTCGCAGGAACTGTTAGCTGAGGCTGGGCGTTATGCTGACCGCATGAGCGTGAATATTGAGATTCCAAAGGAAGAATCGCTGAAACTGCTGGCGCCAGAGAAAGACCATCAGAGCGTGTTCAAACCGATGAAACTGATTCAGCAGGGTGTGCTCGAGAACAAGGAGGACCGAAAGAAATATCGTCATGCACCTCGCTTCGTTCCAGCAGGACAGTCGACGCAGATGATTGTAGGAGCCACCAAGGAGACTGATCGTGATATTCTCACCATGTCGTCGATGCTCTATGGACAGCCCACGATGCGGCGCGTCTATTATTCAGGCTATGTCAGCGTCAACACCTACGACCCGCGATTGCCAATCCTCAAACAACCGCCCTTGGTGCGAGAGAACAGACTCTATCAGGCTGACTGGTTATTACGCTTCTACCATTTTAAGGTGGAGGAGATCGTTGATGACTTGCATACCAATCTTGATTTGGAGATAGACCCGAAACTGGCATGGGCGTTACGACATCCGGAAGCCTTCCCTGTAGATATTAATACGGCTGACTACGAGCAGTTGTTGAGGGTGCCAGGACTGGGGACGAAATCGGCTTGGCTTATTGTTAATTCACGTCGTTTCAGTCATCTGACGTCTTTCGACTTGAAAAAGATGGGGGTTGTCATGAAGAAGGCGAAGTATTTCATTACCTGCCGTGAACTGACCGATGGCTATGCTGTACCCATTGTCGGCGTCAATGAGTTGCGCCCTGAACGCCTTCGCCCGTTGTTGATATCGAAGGCACAACAGAAAAGAGCTGCCGAGGAACAGCAATTGAGTTTTGACTTCACGGAATGATGGTTTATATCTTTGATGGTACGATGGACGGCTTACTGACAGCTGTATTCGATGCCTTTGCCCTGCATGAGCAGCCGGAGACGTTGCTGACGAAAGGAGAGGCACTACCGTTGTTTTGTGAACGGACGCAAACAGTGCATACAGACGAGGAAAAGGCTCGGCGCGTATGGACAGGACTGGAGAAAAAACTTTCACGCGAGGCCATGAAGCTGATTTCTGTCAGTTGGTTGTCGGAGCTGAAGGAACTCAACGGACATTTGTTCCGTTATATTTGTAAGGTGTTTACTGCAGGTAAGGGAATCGAACGTCATTTCGCTGATCCTGACGTGTTGGCTGTTACAAACATCGCGCGGAAGGTGCTACATGAGCAGCTGCGGATGAAGCAGTTTATCCGTTTCCAGAAAGCCAAGGACGGCACTTATCTTGGTGTCGTCAGTCCTGACCACAATGTACTTCCTCTCATTATCGATCATTTCCAGGATCGTTTCAACGACCAGCCTTGGCTGATCTATGATGCCAAGCGTCATTATGGCTTCAACTATGACGGCAAGACTGTAATCCGCATCACTTTTGAAGATGAGGCGGCTGTCCCTTTTAACTTATCGAATGGCAAACTTGACGAATCGGTTATGAGCAGCGACGACCAGTTGCTGCAAGATCTCTGGCGCACCTATTTCAAGGCTATCTGTATTCGTGAGCGTATGAATCCTCGTAAGCAGCTCAACGATATGCCTCGACGCTATTGGAAATACATGACTGAAAAGAATTGATGATTTTTTTCTGTCTTTTTGTCGTTTGTTTCATGAAATTGTTGTACTTTTGCCGACGCAAGACTTACAACTATTTTTAATTTATGACAACATGAAACGTAAAACTTGCAAAGTAAGGACACTGGCAGTGATGCTGGCAGTGTTCAGCAGTGTTGCCGCTATGGGGCAACAAAAACAAAAGAGTGAGCCAGATTGGATGAAAGAACTCACGAGTCGTATCACACTCAGTGGCTATGCGCAGGCTGGCTGGTCATACCAGAATCCGAATGGGAAGGCCACTAATGCTTATAACCTTAAACGCACACTGCTATGGGCAAAGGCACGCATCACTGACCGATGGTCGTTCCTCTTCATGCACGACTTCTCAAGCGTTGTACAGGAATTCTACACAGACTATCGCATCTCCAACGACAATGCACTGACCGTTCGCTTGGGACAGTTCAAACATTCCTATTCCATGGAGAACCCGCTTTCACCGACACAACTCGAACTGATTGATGTCTATTCGCAGGCAGTGCTCTATCTTGCCGGAGAAGGACCAGATCCTCTCAATGGCGTGAACTATGGCCGCGATATGGGACTTGAAGTCTATGGCGATCTTGCCAAGGGAGTGCTCCACTATGAACTTGCCTTGATGAGTGGACAAGGTATCAACCGTAAAGACCTAAACAACCAAAAAGACTTTATCGCCAAACTTGAATTACGGCCCATCGACGGACTGCGTTTTGTGGCCTCAGGCTATCTGGGTACGGGCTGTGCCGTTAATACAGCAGCTTGGAATCCTGACATCAAGGTCGGCGACAATTACAAACGAAATCGTTACAGCGTTGGTGTTGAATACAAGACGCTACCATATACAGGCAGTAAGTACAAGGAGGCGCGTCCTGCCAGCATTCGTGCTGAGTGGCTCGGTGGTGAGGATGGTGAGGTCGGTAGTCGTGGTGGCTACGCAACCATCGCCATTCCCGTAGTGGATGCGCTTGACGTAGTAGCATCGGGCGAGACTTTCGATCGGAATACGAAGGTTGAGGGCTGGGATCAGACTAATCTTACGTTAGGACTGCAATACTGGTTCTATAAGAAATGTCGTGTGCAGTTGCAATACACGCGTTGTCTTTGTGGTGAGAAAATCTCATCGAAAGATTATGACTGGCTGCAGGCACAGGTACAGGTAGCGTTTTGAAAGGTAAAAAGTAAAAAGGTAAAAAAGTAAATAACAATGCTTATTAAGATAACACTCACCATCATCTTCTTGGCCGTGATGATAGGTGTAGGACTATACACGCGTAAACAGGCCAGTAGTGTCGATGGATTTGTATTGGGCGGACGTTCTGTAGGTCCGTGGTTAACGGCTTTTGCTTTTGGTACTTCTTATTTCTCGGCTGTGGTCTTTGTGGGCTATGCCGGACAGTTCGGATGGAAATATGGTCTCAGTTCTACATGGATCGGCATCGGTAATGCTGTGATAGGCTCTTGGCTGGCGTGGGTGCTGTTAGGGCGTCGTACCAAACTGATGACCCAGCATATCGAGTCGCGCACGATGCCCGATTTCTTTGGCACGCGCTATGCCGATCAGGGACTTCGTGTGGCAGCATCTATCATCGCCTTTGTATTTTTGATTCCTTATACGGCAGGTGTCTATAAAGGTATATCTACGCTCTTTGAAATGGGTTTCGGCATTCCTTATGAATACTGTGTGGTGATTATGGCCATCCTGACGGCTATTTATGTCATCCTCGGTGGCTATAAGGCTACGGCGATGAACGACTTCATTCAGGGTATCATCATGCTCTTTGGCATTGTGGCTATCATCGTGGCTGTGCTCAATGCACAGGGAGGTTTCTCCTGTGCCGTTGATAAGTTGGCAAGCCTTCCCAGTGATGCAGATCCTGCGGTCAATGGCGGCTTTGCCTCGTGGTTCGGTCCTGATCCTTGGGGCTTGTTAGGCGTAGTCGTTCTCACCTCACTGGGCACGATGGGACTTCCGCAGATGGTTGGTAAGTTCTATTCGATTACCGATGAGAGCGCTATCAAGCGTGGCACTATCATCTCTACCTTTTTCGCGTTCGTCGTGGCTGGTGGCTGTTACTTCCTTGGTGGCTTCGGTCGTCTCTACGACCCTGTTGTTGTCAACGGAAAGATCGCTTTCGACTCTATCGTGCCTGCGATGCTTGTCACGTTGCCTGATGTGCTCATCGCACTGGTGGTGCTGTTGGTGCTTTCAGCCTCTATGTCCACGTTGGCTTCATTGGTTCTCACTTCGAGTTCTACGATGACGCTCGACCTGATCTATCGTGACAAGAAGTCATTGCCTGGTGAGGTCGAGGATGGTACCATCGACGATATCGTGGCTGAGAAGATTGAGCGCCGTAAGGTGGTCGTGATGCGAGTCCTCATCATGTTCTTCATTGCGATTTCTTTGCTTATCGCACTGAATCCTCCGACCTTTATAGCCCAGTTGATGGGTATCTCTTGGGGTGCACTGGCAGGTGCTTTCCTTGCACCGTTCATGCTGGGTCTCTATTGGCGTGGCGTCACTACCGTTTCTGTCTGGGCATGCTTCATCTGGGGTGTAGGTATCACGGTGGTGAATATGTTGTTGGGCAACCCCATCAACCCCATCAACTGTGGTGCCATTGCGATGGTTGGCGGCTTCCCTGTGGTTTGGATTGTCAGTCTTCTGACAAAGAAAATGCCGCAGCAGACTGTTGATACGATCTTCGGATGCTATAAATAATCCTAAAATCCCCGAACGATTTGTAAGTTCGGGGATTTTTGTTTACCTTTGTGGCCAAATTATACAAAACTAAAGATAATGAAGAAATCCATTTTGACCATTGGCTTGCTTTCAGTGACACTCTCGCTGTTTGCCGCTTGTGCCCAACGTCCAAAGACTGTTGAGGCTGACGTAGTTAAAACTGAAGTTCAGCAGGTGGAAGACGCACAAACCGATCTTGCTCCTGATTTTGAGTTGCCCGACTTGCAAGGTAATCCTCTGAAACTCTCTTCTTTGCGAGGCAAATATGTCGTGCTCGACTTCTGGGGCTCATGGTGCATCTGGTGTATCCGAGGTATTCCCCGCATGAAGGAGGCTTACAGCAAGTATAAGGACAAGATGGAAATTCTTGGTGTCGATTGTCAGGATACGGAAGAGAAGTGGAAAGCCGCCGTAGAGGAGCATCAACTACCTTGGCTACAGGTGCGTTGTCCTGAAGACTACTTACAGACGTTGGGTCAGCAGTATGGAATCCAAGGTTTCCCTACAAAGGTCATTATCGATCCTGAAGGCCGGCTTGTGAAGGTTGTAGTAGGTGAAGATCCTGCATTTTATACCTTCCTCGACCAACTTTTCGCCAAATAATTCAGTTTGCAACCGAGTTGCAGTAAATGTGCCGTATCTTTGCAGCGTGAAATTAAAGAAACTGTAAAGATATGGCACATCATCATTGTAACTGTTGTGAGTATGAGCATCATCACGAACACCATCATGAACATCATCATGAGCATGAGGAGCACGACCTGAAGTCTCAGTTGTGGCTGATTGCCATCACTGTCGTGCTGCTGATAGCCGCCGTACTCATTGAGAAGAATCTGAATCTGGCAACGTGGCAGTTGCTGCTTGTCTATCTCGTACCTTATTTATTAATAGGCCACGAGACATTGCATGAGGCTTGGGAAGGCATCACCAATGGCGATGCGTTCAATGAACATTTCCTCATGTCTGTCGCCACCATCGGAGCTCTCTGCATCGGCTTCCTACCTGGTGCCGAGAACGAATTTCCTGAGGCCGTCTTCGTGATGCTCTTCTTCCAGGTTGGTGAACTCTTCGAGGGTTATGCCGAAGGCAAGAGCCGCAACAGCATCGCCCATTTGATGAATATCCGTCCAGATGTGGCTCATGTCGAGGGGCGTGGTGATGTCAGTCCTGAGGAAGTCGGAGTGGGGGAGATCATCTTGATTCGTCCAGGTGAAAAGGTTCCGCTTGATGGCGTGATTATCGAGGGCGCTTCGGCACTGAATACTGTGGCGCTGACGGGTGAGAGTGTTCCTCGTGAAGTGGCGGTGGACGATGAGGTTATCTCTGGCTGTGTGAACCTCTCAGGTGTTGTCAAGGTGCGTACCACCAAGTCGTTTGGTGAGAGCACTGTGGCTAAGATTATCGACCTTGTGGAGAATGCAGGTGAGCATAAGTCGCAGAGTGAGGCCTTTATCACCCGCTTTGCGCGAATCTACACGCCAGTCGTCGTGTTTGCGGCTTTGGCTTTGGCAGTGATACCGACTCTGTTTGGCGGCGCCTTTGCCACATGGCTCTATCGAGCCCTGATGTTCTTGGTGGTGTCTTGTCCCTGTGCGCTGGTGATCAGTGTGCCACTCACGTTTTTTGGTGGTATTGGCGGTGCTTCACGTAATGGCATCCTCGTCAAAGGCGCTAACTATATGGATGTATTGGCGAAGGTTCATACCGTTGTCTTCGACAAGACGGGCACGTTGACGCATGGACAGTTTGCAGTGACTGCCGTCCATCCTGATCATATTAACGAGCAGCAACTTCTTCATCTTGCGGCCCATGTCGAACATTTCTCTACGCATCCGATAGGTGCTGCCCTGCGCGATGCATTCCCTGATGAGGCTACAGATGGTTGCAAGATATCTGATGTCGAGGAGATGGCCGGTCATGGTATCAAGGCGAATGTGGAAGGGCGCATCGTCTGCGTTGGTAATACGAAGATGATGGACGCTGTTGGGGCCAAGTGGCGTGACTGCCATCATATCGGTACGATTATTCATGTTGCTATCGATGGCGAGTATGCTGGTCATATTGTTATTAACGATAAGGTCAAGGCGGATAGTGCTGAGGCGATTGCACAGTTGCAGTCACTTGGGGTTGCTAAGACGGTGATGTTAACAGGCGATCGAAAGGAGGTTGCTGAGAATGTCGCTCAACAGCTCTGTCTGAATGAATATCATGCAGAATTGTTGCCTGCTGATAAAGTCGCTCATATCGAGCGTCTGCTGACGGAAAAGCCTGAAGGCCAATATCTTGCTTTTGTTGGTGATGGTATCAATGATGCTCCTGTCCTGGCGCGTGCAGATGTCGGTATCGCTATGGGCGGACTTGGCTCTGATGCCGCTATCGAGGCAGCTGATGTGGTGCTGATGGACGACAAACCGTCGAAAATCGCACTTGCTATCCGCATCGCCCGTCGCACGCTGTCCATCGCCAGTCAGAATGTCTGGTTTGCCATCGGCGTCAAGGTCGCTGTACTCGTTCTCGCTGCTTTGGGTATCGCTACCATGTGGCTGGCCGTCTTTGCCGACGTTGGTGTCACCGTCCTCGCCGTCCTCAATGCGATGCGCGCCTTGCGGGTATGAAAAATATTGAGGCACCACCTTGATATCCTTGCCTAACTGGCGTTTGTGTATGAAAATATCTACTCATACCCAAACGCCAGTTCCCTATAATTGTCGAATTATAAGAGTATCATCGTCTGTTCTGCACTATTGCACTGTAAAGATAACTATAAATTACGAGATAACAAAGAAAAATAGAAAGGTTCTGAAAAATAGAAATATTTATCAATTTTCTTTTGAAATTCAAAATAATTGTGTAATTTTGCAGCGAATATGAGAATAGTATCACATAGACGATTAGTTGAGTTCTATAGTTCAGAAGGACATGGAGATGCTCAGGCTGCACTTGAACGATGGTATGATATCGCAGAAAAGGCAGAGTGGAAGAACCTGTCGGATATAAAGGCAGATTTCCCCACAACAGACTACGTTGGGAAACAACATTATGTCTTTGACATCAGGGGCAACAAATATCGTCTGGTAGTGGTCGTAAAGTTCACAATCGGGCATATTTTCATCCGATTTGTGGGTACTCACAGTGAATACGATAAGATTGACGTTTCAACGATATAATTTGAGGAGGTACGAATATGGCAAAGATTACAAAAGAACAATACGAGTTCGCATTGGCACGAATTGAGGAATTGTTACCAATGGTAAATGACAATACACCTGCTAACGATCGCAATGCTGTGGAGTTGACTATGATGTCGGATGTTGTCATTGACTATGAGAAGGAACACTATCCCATAGGCAAACCTACTGTAGCCCAATTGATACAGCTTTCGTTGGACGAGAAGAATATGAGCCAGAAACAGTTAGCTGCTGAGATAGGGGTTAGTCCTTCACGCATAAGCGACTATGTCTCAGGCAGGGCTGAGCCTACGCTGAAAATAGCCCGTCTGCTTTGTGCCACCTTGGGAATAACGCCAGCCGCTATGTTGGGATATTAATATATATGCTCAAAGAAAAAGGCAGAATGACATTGTAATATATAAATACAATAGTTGTTATGGAAGAAATAAAGCCTTCAAATCATCATAGGTTTTACCTGATGTATAGCGAATCACACGTTCAGTAGCTGCTAGCATGTGATTCAGTCGTTCCTTATCCCTAAGCGGCTCTCTCATATATTAAGATTTTATCGCGGTCGACACTCTCTCGGGCGAAAGGAGCAAGCGAACGCTCTGTCACTAAATCGACTTTGCGGCCTAAAAGGTCTTTCAGATCCTCATACATACCGAAGAATTTTAGGCCAACATGCTGGCTGTCGTCAAGAACGATGAGAATGTCGATATCGCTGGATTCTGTCTCTTCGCCTCGTGAAAAGGATCCAAAGAGGTATGCCTTCAAGACGGGTTGCGTCTTGAAATAGTCGGCAATCAGCTTTATGATCATGTCCTTGTTCATCGCTACTTATTTATTTTTGCGGCAAAGATATGATAAATAGTTGAAACTTGCAAATACTTTGGTTCTTTCTTCTCGTTTTTCTTTGTTAGTTCGAAAAAAGTTTTTATATTTGCACAGTTTACTAAAAGTAGATATGAATATATCATAAAAATAAGCGAATGGTTACATTGCAGATTCGACAGGAATTGGCTGAAAAATAAAATCATCTGTTGTGTCTTGTATTTCAAACGACAAAATTGTATTTTACTAACATAAAACAATAGTTATGAAAAAGATTATTACGATAGTTATCCTATGCGTATTTTCACTGAGTTCTTATTCACAAGACAAGAAAACAAGGTTAGATTGGTCAAAATCTACAAAATACTTAAGTTTGAAGAAATTCTGTAATCTTGATTTATCCATACAAGATTCTTTATTTTTCAAGGTTTTAGATGATTTCAAGGTAGACTTTAATAACATCTATGGAGCATATCTGAATGATGAAGGGTACAGAACATTTGGTGGTGTAGGAAGCCTTTATGAGAATAAATTGGTTCAACCTGGAGAAGAAAAAAAAGATTATACGTTACACGACCTACATGAAATGTATCGAGTTTTGAAATTCAGTCTTAGAAGTGAAACAACTGAAGAATTATATGGGAGAATCCTTCTAGAAACTAATCCCTTGTACAAATCTCCAAGAGGAGGGGGACCAAACACTTATGTTACTTCAAGGTTATATCAAGAAGACAAAGACGAATGTATTGTCAGAGAATTAGACTCGTTATTTATTAGATGGAATGAGATAAAAGACAATTATCTATGGGAGAAGTACCTCCTATCACGTAATAAAAAGTTCTTGGATGTTGCATCCACATTGAATAGAGCTCTAGAAAAACGAAAGAACAGAAAACTTGAGAATGGTGTCTTTAAGTCGAAATACGTAACTAGCGAAACCAAATATCATACAGTAGAGGTACCTTACAAGGTTGTTGGTAATGAACTTGTTCCAGACGGAATATGTATATATAATATTGTAGACAAGCAATATCCAAATGCCAACGGAGGTTCATACAAAAAAGCCACAATGGATATTAAAATATATATAAAAGTTGTAGATGGTGTGGCTGTTAGTAAAAAATTCTCAGGTATACACCAATTGTGGACTCCTAACAAAAGGGTATATGATAAAACAAAAGGAGGCTTCTTAACCAAGACGGCAAATACACTGGATGCAAAGCCTGTAGTTGCCAAAACAAATGATATGGCCAAAATCGAAAATCCAGATATTATACTTTCACAGAGCTACATTGACGAGATTATGAGACTTTCGTGTATTGATGATGCGTCTTTACCAGATTATTGTTCTAGATGCCTTAGAAGCCCTGCAGATTTAAACAGCTATATTAAAATAATTGAAGCTTTGCCAATTCGGCCTATTGACACATCTAAAATAAGATAGTATATAAAACATGAAGACAGAAAGATTATCATATTTCCTAGATTATATAGAAACTTGTGCAAAACAAAACCAATATGTTGGCCAAGGCAATCCTTTGGCTAACATATTGATAATTGGTATGGAGCCAGCAATTAACACTACTTCCCCTGCAGAAGTAATTAGAAATAACATTAAGAGTGAAAAAGATGCACTCTGCAATGGGTGTGACAATCTAGATAAACTAATTAAAGATAAGAAATCTTTTAAGGGGAACCACACATGGAAAGTTTATCAAAAGTTAGTTGATATGGTATTTGATTATTCTGAAAACAAGCCTTTTATAGATTTTGAAAAATACACATATACTACAGAGATGAACAACTGGGCAAGCAAGCATCAAATGATACATTCTAAAAACAAGAAGTTTTTCAATTATCCTCTATTAGAAAGACGAAGATTATTCAAAGAATCGAGTTTTATTCAAGACTTTCCTGTTGTGATTTTGGCCTGTGGAAATTATATAATCAACAAAGGAGTTGATAGAATCGACAGACAGATAGATTACACTTTCCATGTAAAATTTGACGTTGATGGCGAGCATACTATTCTGAGTCCTAAGGGAAAACAATATAAGTATTGGACACATCATTCCTCGGATGAAAAACGATTAGTCATACATACAAGACAACTAAGCGGATGTATTCCCAATTCATATCTAAGTGATATTGCTAATACAATAAAAACACACATAGGATTTAACCGTATTTTCTCCCAACATCAACATTGATGTTGGGAAACGAGTCATATACTCAATTATTATACAATGCTGTTGTCATAGCCTGAGGGTTGGTGATGTTACGTTTCTCCCTAACTGGGAAGTATTTGTTACCTACCTAGGGAACAATTTTTCTTAGGCCTACTAGCAATTGTTGGTAGACCTAGCAGTTATCTACTCTTGAATAGTGAATATTTATACGGAAGTGAATAGATATGCAATCGGAACGATGGTCGGATTGTAACTATTAATAGTAGCAATTGTGAGAATTAATAGTAGCCACTTACGGATCGATAAGTGTATGTTATTCCAATTTATGTGGCTAACCTCACTCGGATGGCTGAAACACCTTTGCAGAAAGGGACTGGAGCAAGTGAGGTTAAGACCTCCCAACCTCACTGGCCGCAGCCCTTTTATACAAAGGGTTTGGGGGCAATTGAGTGAGGTTAAGACAAAAATAACGGGAGGCGCTGTGAAACGCATCCCGCTATTTAACATCAAATACTTAAATATGCCTTATCGCCAAGGATTCTCGAAGGCTACTGAGCCGTTCTCGAGCTTCTGGCATACGAGCTCG
>Ga0256404_1003638_pt1 | contig 30699 bp, 26 predicted proteins | sample RumenRJG_01DNA_FD_185990 | JGI IMG/M metagenome (GOLD analysis project Ga0256404, IMG submission 185990) | Bovine rumen microbial communities from Lethbridge, Alberta, Canada - RJG_01 | ecosystem: Host-associated > Mammals > Digestive system > Stomach > Rumen | place: Canada: Alberta | collected...
GAAAAAATTTTTCGGCGCAGGCTTTAGTAGGAGATACTCTTTTTGTTCCTTTTTAGGCGGAATGTATGGATTTCTTACTTGTTTTTCTACTTTTTGCCTATTGACATTTCACCGTAGGACTTTCGTTATATAAATTTTATTCCATTATATGCTCCATGCCCATGCCGATTATATGCCTTACGTGTTCATCTGCAAGGGAATAGAATATGGTCTTGCCGTCCCTGCGTGCTCTGACCAGCTTGTTGTTTTTGAGCACTCTCAGCTGGTGCGAACAGGCTGTAGGGGTGAGGGTGAGAAACTGGGCAAGGTCGCTTACGCAGAGCTCCTCGGATTCAAGCAGGGCATACAGTATCCGTATCCTTGTGCTGTCGCCGAAGACCTTGAAAAGCTCCGCAAGGTCGTAAAGCTTTTCATCGGCAGGCATTTCCTCGCTTAGCTTTTTGGCTTTTTCATCTGTAATAGCATAATAGTTCATATCCGCTTTTTCTGTCACATTTGCACTTCCTTTCTGATATCGTATTGCAAACGGTTGAACACTTGAATATCTATTCATATATTAGCATATATTTTCCTGCTTGTCAAGGGGTATTTTATTTTTTTATGATATATTTGAAATTTAGAACTAAGAGTTAAGAATGTAGGGACTGGTCCTCGACAGCCCTTTAGGAGACGCCCTCTCTTGCAGGACGTCTCCTCTAAAAAAACAGTCCACTGGACTGTTTTTTTATTCACCTCTTGCGGAGCGCCTTCGATTCTTGGGCGCTGCCCAAACCTGCCAGAGGCTCTGCCTCTGGACACCGCCTAAGGAACACGTCCCTTAGGAATCCCGTTCAGGTTGTCATGAAGTAGTTTGGGTACCGATTTTTCTACTCACTAATCACTAATCACTAATAACTAAGCACTGACCACTAAGCACTAAAAACTCCGCAGCGCATATAATAAAATGTACCGCAATATTGCTGGCTGCGCAGTCTGAGCAGTCAGGGGTGATACTTTTGACGAAATGTATACTGGATATGCCGTCCTACACATACGCTGTCAAGGGACAGCGCCTGCTGAGACAGCGCGGTTATCCCTGTGCCATAAAGCGGCGGAGCAAGGACAGCGAAAACGGCTGCGGCTACTCGCTGTACGTGGGAGACCGCTGCGGCAGGGCAGCCGAGATACTCGACAGCTATTCCGTACCCTATACCATAAGAAGGGACGGTGCTGCCGATGATGATAAACTTTGACAACGCCGCCACCACCTACCCAAAGCCGCTGAGCGTGAGAAAGGCGGCTGCCGACGCCGTAATGAGCTTCGGCGGAAACGCAGGCAGAGGCGGTCATCAGCTCGCTATGCGGACCTCCGAGGCGTACTACAATGCCCGTGAAGCGGCGGCGGAATTCTTCGGGGCAGAGCCCGAGAACACCGTTTTTACCCTGAATTGCACCCATGCGCTGAATATGGCTATACAGGGCGTTATGTCACAGGGCGGACATCTTATAATCAGCAGTATGGAGCATAATTCCGCGTCTCGTCCTGCTGTGTCTCTTGCCCTTAAAAAGCAGATAACCCTGTCCATAGCCGAGGTCTATCCCGACAAGGAGCAAACTATCGAGAGCTTCCGCAGGCTTATCCGAAGCGATACCAAGGCTGTGGTCTGTACTCTTGCAAGCAACGTCACGGGACTGCTCCTGCCATACCGTGAGATAGGGGAGCTCTGCCGTCAGCGCGGAGTCTGCTTTATTGCCGACGGAGCGCAGGCTTGCGGCATTTACGATATAAAGCTCTCTGACGGCATAAATATACTCTGTACCGCAGGGCACAAGGGACTCTACGGCATAACGGGCACGGGACTCCTCATCACCGACGTGGAATACCCTATAGCTCCCATTATACAGGGCGGCACGGGCAGTGAGTCCCTCAGCCTTTTTCAGCCGACTATTCTTCCCGACAGCCTTGAAAGCGGAACTCCCAATATCATAGGAGCGGTCACGGTGGGCGAGGGGATACGCTTTATAAAGAGGCGCGGCGCGGAGGCTATCCGCGCCCATGAGGAGCGGCTATGCCGCAGGTTCATCTCGGAGCTGAGCCCTGTAGAGGGTATCACGATCTATCGTGACGAGGGAGCGGAGTACGCTCCTATAGTTTCATTCAATGCCTTTGGCATAAGCTCCGAGGACGCCGCGGCGATACTGGGGGAAAAGGGCTTTTGTCTCCGTGCAGGCTACCACTGTGCGGCTCTTGCACACGCCGCACTGGGCACAAAGGGCGGAACTGTCCGCTTTGCTCCCTCGGTATTCAATACCGAAGCAGAGGTGCTAAAACTTGTATATTATGTTAAGATATTGAAAAATTTACAAAATTCTTAAAAAACTATTGAAATTATCTGAATTTGTGGTACAATATTAATATGCAGTATTGTGCAGTCAGCTATGAGGACGCAAGTCCTCATACCTACATAGATAAACTTAAAATAAATATGTGTAATCAATCGCAAATCCCCAGGGGGGTGTATAGATGTTCATCTTTTTTCAGCATAAGTTCTTCAAGTCCTCTCCGCAGGAGATACTGGACGCTTTTCTCAGCGTTATCAGTACATTCAAGTTTACTGACGTAATCGACGTTGTTATACTTACATACGTAATTTATCTGCTGCTCAAGCTTATCCGCGAGACTCGCGCAGGACAGCTCGTAAAGGGTATCATGCTTCTCGTTGCAGGCTATTTCATAAGCATTGCCCTTGAACTCAAGGTAGTCAGCTACCTGCTGGAGAAAACTCTCAGCATGGGCGTCCTTGCAATGATAGTCCTCTTCCAGCCTGAGCTGAGAAGAGCTCTCGAAAAGGCAGGACGAACCAAGTTCGGAATAAGGCTTTTCGGTCTCGGACAGGACAACGACGAGATGAAGCAGCGCTGGAATCCTGCTATCGAGGCTATCTGTGATTCCTGCGTTGAGCTGTCGGCGACCTGCACAGGCGCTCTCATAGTAGTTGAGCGTCAGGTAAGGCTTGGCGAACAGATAGAAACAGGCACTATCCTCAACGCCACACCCAGCAAAGAGGTGTTCGGCAATATATTCTATCCGAAAACACCGCTCCATGACGGAGCTGTCATAATGCGCGACGGTATTATCCTTGCGGCAGCCTGCTTCCTCCCGAAGCCTGCCAAGGACGCTCTCATCAACAAGAAGCTGGGCTCCCGTCACAGAGCCGCTATCGGCATGAGTGAAAATTCCGACGCTATTGTTATCGTTGTTTCGGAGGAAACAGGACAGATATCCGTAGCTCTCAACGGCAACCTCACCAGAGATTATACCCGTGATAAGCTGAAGGCTCTCCTTGAGGAGCAGCTTTTCAAGGATAAAACAGAGATATCTATCGGCAAAAAGAAGCTTTTTTCTTCGCGCTCCGAAAGGAGGAAGAAAAAATGAATGAAAACAGAAAACGCGGCATAAACGAGAACACAAACAACGCCACACTGCTGCTTATCGCTATAATCTGTGCTGTTGCGGCGTGGTTCATCGTAGCTATGACCATATACCCGTCGGAATCCAAGACTATCACCGATATCCCGCTGATAATGGATATAACAGGCACCTCTGCCGCAGAAAACGGTCTTTCCGTTACCAACAGGAACGTTGAAAAGGTCACGGTCAGCTTTGACTGCAGCCGTACCAACTACAACCGTATAAACGCTGACGACATCAGAGCCTACGTGAATTTCGACAATATCACGACCGAGGGCAAAAAGACTCTCACTATTCAGGTAGATTCCGACAACGGCTTGGAGCTCACAAATCTCAAGGTCTATCCCGAGACTGTTGAAGTCGAGCTGTACAAATTCGAGATAAAGACCATAAACGTAAAGCCTAAGCTTACCAATGTTACCCTTGCAGAGGGCAAGGTATTCGGCGATATAAAGTGTCAGCCGGAGGAGATAACCCTTACAGGTCCGTCCTCAAAGCTTGCTCAGATAGCCGAGTGCTATGCGGTATCCGAGAAAACTCTCACTGACCTTGACACCAGCTACAGCGGTCTTAACAGCGACAGGCTGGAGTTTATTGACGCTGAGGGCAATCCGCTTATTGATACCCAGTTCATCACTCCCGATCCTGCTACCGTGAACATAAGTATGCAGGTACTGACTCAGAAGACGGTGCCTTTCAAGGTAAATCTGAAGCTGCCGTCCAACTCAGACTTCGATAAGGACAGCATCAAATTCAATATAACTCCTGCCGAGCTCACCATTGCTTCGGGTTCATCAGACGTTACTCTCACAGATGATCCTCTGGAGATACCGATATCCCTGAGCGCTGTTGATATAGGCTTCTCTAAGGAGTTCAGCATAGAGAATATGCTGTCGGGCAAGAACGTTAAGAACGTTTCGGGTATTGAGAATGTAAAGGTAACTCTCGATGATGAGGGACTTGCGTCCAAGGAGATTTCACTGGCAGGCGAAAAGGTAAGTCTGCTCCATGTGCCGAGCGACGGATATTCATATTCTATCGAAAGCGCGAAGCTTAAAGTCATGCTCATAGGACCTGCTGATGTGATAAATGACATCACAGCGGCTGATCTGGACGCTACAGTGAACTTCCTCGGTGAGGATACCTCGAAGAATCCTGACCTGTTCGCATATGACGTTCAGGTATCATGCAGTACTCATAATAATGTATGGTGCTACAATGCTCCGCAGGTCAATATAAGGAAAACCGCCAAGGAGGGCTCTGCAAAGCAGTCGTCTGCGTCGGGAAATGCGTCCTCAAAGACAAATTAATGCATATCCGCTGTACGGAAGTACAGCGGATATTTTTTTATGTAAGGTAGCCTTAGTAAACAACTAAATCTACGTATATCGGGAAAAAGCTTGCACAATGTCTAAGAGGCAGCCCTTACTTACCGAAAGAATTTTATATAAAACTACGAAAATACGACAAAATTCTGTATTTTTGTGCTTAACATCTTCCAATTTTAAACAATATATGATATAATTATATCTATGATTTTATGGCTGTATTGTTAATAATTTATGCGAATAAACTACATAAACGCAGAAATACAGCCGATTATGCTTTCCGAGTCGGCTAAAAAAAGAGGAATGTGAGGCGCGGAAAGTAAATTTTGAAGGAGAAAAAAATGAGAGCAAAGAGAATTATTGCGTCTGTGCTGTCATTTGCCATGTGCGTCGGTGCTATGACCTCGGTCAGCGTCAATGCGGAGGGCAATTTGTCAGCAGGCGGCATTGCTGTCGGTGCATATTTGGCAGTCAAAGCCGATGATACAGGCGCGGCAGCCACTACATCAAGCAACAACAATACTGCAACAACTCCTGCTGAAACTCCGTCTGCATCCGTTATAACCATAAAGCTGGGAGATGTAAACGGCGACGGAAATATCGACGCTGCGGACGCGTCAACTGTGCTCACTGCCTATGCAAATACCTCGTCAGGCAGAGCTATCGGACTTACGGCAGCTCAGGTAGTCGCAGCCGATGTGGACAACAACGGAAGCGTCAATGCCGTTGACGCTTCAAATATCCTGTCTTACTACGCTTATCGTGCAGTAAAGGGCAAGCGCTCGCTGGAGGAATACCTCAGTGCTCCCGATAAGGCTATGGAGGAGCTCAGGGCTCAGACAGGCAGCACAACAACTACTACCTCAACAGCTGCTTCGACAACGACTACAACTTCTGTTACTGCTGCAGCATCGACGGCTAAAACAACAGTCACAACGACTGCCATCACAACAAAGCCCGTACCGCTGACAAATCCCTCTGTTTCATCAACAACTACAGCGGTAACTACCACAAAGCCTATCCCGATAACCAATCCTATAACGACTGTTTCAACTACCACAGCTCCAAAGCCGACAACTACCACTGTTAAGACTACTGTAACTACCACTTCAACAACAGTTCTTACGACCACAACCACAGCGGCTCCTACAACTACTGCAACAGCTGCTCCGACAACGACCTCGACAGCAGCTCCTACAACAACGACAACAACTGCTGCAACTACGACTTCAACTGCCACATCGACAACAACTTCTGCGACAACACTGCCTGTGTCAACTACAACGACTAAGGCTCCCGATCCGAATAAGGTGTCGGAGATAAAGCTGAGCAAGACCGAGATAAAGCTCACTGTGGGCGGCGACGGCGATATATCAATGGTTACTATGCTGCCGAGAACAGCTCCCGACAAGAGGGAGATATGGACAAGCTCCGATGAGAATGTTGCCACCGTAAACTTTGAGGGCTGGATAAGCCCTGTAGGCGAGGGAACCTGTACAGTAAAGGTACAGAGCGTAAATAATCCGCTGGTTTACGGAGAAATAAATGTTACTGTAGTCGATCCCAACAAGGTAAGGGAAATAAAGCTGGACAAGAGCGAGATATCTATCCCTGTTGGCGGTAAGGACATCTCAATGGTCACTATGTATCCTGTCAGTGCTGTGAATAAGGAGGAGATATGGGTAAGCTCCGACGAGAAGATAGCTACAGTTGACAGCGAGGGCCTGATAAGGGGTGTGGCTGTAGGAAACTGTATCGTAACGGTCTACAGCAGGTCAAATCCCGACGTTCATGCTTCCATAAAGGTATCTGTTACCGATCCGAATCAGGTATCCGAGATAAAGCTGAGCAAGTACGAAATGGATATTCTTGTGGGTACACTTGATATATCCTATGTAACTATGCTCCCGAAGACTGCTGTTGATAAGACTGAGCTGTGGATAAGCTCCGACAACACCATTGCAAAGGTGGACAAATGGGGAAATGTTTACGGAGTTTCCGCAGGCGTCTGCACCATAACGGTATACAGCCAGTCCAATACCAATGTAAAGGCTGATATAAAGGTAACTGTTCACAATAAGCCTGTTATTCTGACAACAACAACCACTACAACTACTACCACTACTACTACCACGACTACGACCACAACAACAACTTCAACATCAACAACATCTGCTACAACAACAAAGCCGCAGCCCGCATCAGGCTCGACTACCTCTGCTCCTGCGCACCTTATCATGACACACAACGGTGCTACATATGTGGACGGTATCCTTATCATAAACAAGACATACAGCGTCGCAAAGGACTTCAATGCAGGGGGCGGACTCAATGCGAACGCCCTTGCGATGTTCAATAAACTCTCCGAAGATGCGGCTCTTCACGGACTGAAGATAATCTGTACATCGGGCTATCGTTCATACGCGAATCAGGAGCTCATCTACAACAACTACGTTGCTGCGGACGGTATCTTAAAGGCTGATACCTATTCCGCAAGACCGGGACATTCCGAGCACCAGACGGGACTTGCTATCGACGTGAATTCAATAAGCGCAGAGTTTGCAGATACTCCCGAGTGCAAATGGCTTGAAAAGAACGCCCATAAGTACGGCTTCATTATCCGCTACCCAAAGGGCAAGGAGGCTTTTACGGGCTTCCAGTACGAGCCGTGGCATATAAGATTCCTGGGAATAGATACTGCCACAGCTGTTTACAACAGTGGTCTCTGCCTTGAGGAATACCTTGGAGTAACTTCCTACTACAATTAACAGTTAAGCTGCCGAAGCAAATCTTCTTCGGCAGCTTTTTATATCAAAGCAGCCGTCAGCAGCTCCGTCATGTGTCTGGAAGCTGCTCACGGGAAAAAATCCACCTCCTGACGACGCAGCGCATATTGCCGCTTACATTATATTATGCAGAAAAGGCAAAAAGGTACAAAGAAAAATCTTACAATCCTATTGTAATTATTGTCAGAATTGTGTAACCGCTGTGATACGGTCCGTAAGCATTTCATATCCGAACTGTATTCAAACCGAAATCGCTCTGTTATTGCAAATCACGCCGCAGTGGGGTATAATATAGTCAAGGAAAAGGAAATAAACAAGAAAAAACCTTCATTGTTTCTCATTTTACTTCCGCGTCGACCTATACCTCCCGACGCGAAAAGCGGTGCCCGCACACCACCGCTTCATGAACACACCTTTCGGAAAGAAAGACCGCCGGCGCAATAGTGTTGGCGGTCCTCTTCTTTTTATAGTCAGCTTCGCTCACTGAGGTACAGCCCCACCTTATTATTTAAGTTCTGCACACACTCGTCGGAGCTTATATTGCCGCGCATGACCTCAGCCCATTCGTTAGATATCATGCTGTCCAGCTCGTCGCCGTAGTTAAGGTCAATTTTCACGTTCCTTGAATAGGCAAGGAGTTTTTCAACTGCTTCGTCACTTATCTGCATAGACTCTTCACCACCTAACCATTGGGCTAAGTTTCCGCGGACTGACATACCTATAACACTTGGCGTAAGGCAAAAAAGACGAAAAAGCATACAGATTTGTAGAGTTCCACAAATTTGTATGCTTTATTTTGTGTAAAAAAATCGGCACGGTAGATCCGTGCCGATAGTTTTTTTATTTGGATTTTGCTGTAGGTGGAGTGAGGCTGGTACGCTTTCCGAGGAGGAAGAGCTGTATCTCAAGAGCGTCGTTGGTCGTAACACTCTTGTTTCCTGTTGTTACAGCACCTCTTTCCAGTCCCTTTTCTGTGATGTGGTTCTTGTCGGAACCGTTGAGACCGTACTTATTCGGGTTAGCAAGGCTCTGCATTATGAGAACAACGTCTGACATATCAACGCTGCCGTCGTTGTTAGCGTCGCCCCATTTAAAGCCCTCGTCGGTCTGATTCGGATCGGAAGATTTCTCCTTGATAGTTACCGTGTAGGAGATATCCACGCCATAGCAGTAAGTATATCTGTAATAATCGCCTGCGCCGCCCTTGATATTTACAGTATATTTACCAGCGGGGAGGGTATTGAACTTATCAAAATCAACGCTCTTTCCTGTACCGTCAGAAATAGTTACGATAGAAGTATTGATATCAGCATCAGTATATCTGCCGCCTGAACCTGCTCCCTGCATGGGAGTACCGCCGAAGAGAAGTCCGCTCAGGTCGAGTGACTCGCCCTGCTCGTAAACTGTCTTTGTAGGGTAGGAATCAACACCCTTGAAGTTATAGCCGGGGTGTGTTGAGGGTGTAGGCTCTGTAGTAGTTGTTGCCGTAGTTGTTACTATCTTCTCGGGCACTGTTGTAGTTGTTACGTCATCTGGGATTACAGATACCCGAAATTCGTCCTTTACCTCGGGGTGATCCTTGAGAGATACGCCTATCATGTATGAGCCTGTCTTTGAGCTGTCAAATTCAGAAGCGTCGATAACAAATAAGCTTGAATTGAGAGGCTCGTTTACTATACTGATCTTAGTGCCGTCAGCAGCTATACCCGAAACATAAGCATATCCGCCTGCAAGGTCGAGCTGTTCGCCGAGTCTGTAGAAATCCTTTTTAGGCTTTTGGATCCTGTCGAACTTAGCAGCGTCCTTAGCGGTTGTAGTTGTTATAGGTGCGGTAGTTGTAGTAGTGGTCGGATATGTTACTGTAGTTGATGTTGTTGGCTTTGAAGTTGTTGTTACGGGCTTTGTGGTAGTTGTAGTAGTCTTGTCAACAACTACAGGAGTACCGCTGCCTGCCTTGCCGCCGTCGAGGTTGCTCTTGGCGCCTGATGTATAGAAGCCGTTCAGTGAAAGACCGTTCTTGCCGAGAGCAGTCTGGTGGTCGAGACCGATGTACTTGCCGTCAGATGTCTGCCAGAGAGACTCCTCAAAGAGCTTGTACTTGTTGTTGTCCCAGTTCATGAAGGTGGAGTCAAGAAGTCCGCCTGTGTCGCCTGAGTTAGGATTGAGGCACCAGAATGTGTGGTTGATGTGGTTGTCTATCATGTAGTCACGGAGGAGCTCCATCCACTTCTGGTTAGCGCCCTTGTCCATGTGACCGCCCCACTCGCCGATAAGCAGGGGAGCGATGTTTTCCTTGTTGATGTAAGCCCATGTATCGTACCAGTAGTCATCAAGGAGAGTCTGTGTTGTGAAGTCCTTGTCGAACCATGACTGAGCATATACAGACGGACCGTAATCGTGAGGTGAGTATACTATCTGACCTGAATCGGGAAGAACAGGGAGGTCCTTGACTCCTCTGAGGTTTCCGCCCCACCATGCGCCGTACCATTTCTCTTCGCCGGGCTGTGGCTGGAACTTGTCAGCGTCGCTCCATTTTACGCCCTTGTCGAGCATAGGAGACTGCTCGATGCCCTCGATGAGGATAAGAGCGTGAGGATTTACAGCAAGGATAGACTTTGCGCATTCCTCTGAGGAGTACTTCCAGTTGTTCTTGTCTGTTGAATCGTCCCACTTAGCCATATTTGACGGGCAGGTAGTTCCGTTGTAGCCGCGCTTGCCGTGTGGCTCGTTCTTGAGGTCGTATGCAAGGATAGTATCATCGTTGGCGTACTTCTTAGCCAGCCATGTGATAGAATCCTTCCAGTCGTCCCATGTTATCTTTGCCTTTGAGAAGTGACCTGTAGCCATACCGTCGCAGTCCTCGGCAGTGGGCTCATAGTACCAGAGGTTGTAGTTATGGCCGGAGTTGTGTGAAGCAGGGCTGTGAACGTCGATAAGTGCCTTTACGCCGTACTTCTTGCACTTCTGCATGATGATATCGAAAATAGCCATAGAGTCCTTGAGAGTCTTTCCGTCAGCCTCTACAAATTCTCTGTTGATGTTGCCGTACTTGCCTGCGGGGGTTATGGTGCCGTCCTCGCCAACCTCGTCCTGGGGAGGATTGTAGCTTGCCTGTACAGATGATACAGGAAGCGGAGAGCCGTCCATCCATGAGAGAAGGAGCTCTGTGGAGATAGGGAAGCGGATAATGTTGATACCGTGGTCGGCGATAGTCTGGAGCATATCGTCTACGTCTCTTGCGTAGAGACCGTGGGGAACGTTTTCGGTACAGTTCATGCCGAACCAGTTTGCACCTGTGAGCCATACCTCGTTGCCGTTCATGTCGTAAAGGCGGCTGCCCTTTGCGTGGAGCCAGTCGTCATTTGTGTCGTCAGCTGCCAGAGCCTTTCCAAGTGTGTCGGGAGCGGGCATTGACGGATAGTAAGCAGCGCCTGAGACAGTCAGTGCTGCTGCGGCAGCAACAGCTGCCACTGAGCGTAGAATTTTGTTCATTTTATTTCCCTCTCATATATTTATTTTTGCTGCGCAGCACCCTGAAAGCTGCGCAGGCAAATGCTTGGTTTGTCACTCAACGGGGAGCTTTGTGTATTTTCCCAGCAGATAGAGCTGAATAGCTAATGCGTCGTCTGTAGTAACGCCGTTGTTGCCGATAACGTCTGCGTTCTTCTGACCTTCCTCGGTCATATGCTTTTCGTCGCTGCCGCTGATACCGTATTTATTCGGATTGGCAAGAGACTGCATTATGAGAACAACGTCTGACATATCAACTGCACCGTCGCAGTTAGAATCCCCGAAAGTGCGATTACTGACCTCGGGAGTTGTTGTAACAGTTGTTGTTGTGCTTGAAGTCGATGTTGTTGAGTCTGATGTAGTAGTTGTAGTAACTACAGGCTTTGTTGTAGAAGTTGTAGTCTTTGAAGGATCAGCATTTACTGCCTTGCCGTCTGATGTCTTTCCGCCGTCAAGGTTGCTTCCCTCTGACTTAGCGTAGTTTGTGTAGAAGTCGTTCAGTGAGATACCGTTCTTGCCGAGAGCTACCTGATGGTCGAGACCGATGTACTTGCCGCTCTTGGTCTGCCAGAGAGCTTTCTCAAAGAGCTCGTACTTAGGCTCGTTCCACTTGATAGTGGTGCCCTTTCCTGCCTGGAATCCAAGGTCGTCCCAGAGTCCGCCTGTATCGCCTGAGTTGGTGTTGAGACACCAGAAGGTGTGGTTGATGTGGTGCTTTATCATGTAATCGCGGAGGAGAGTCATCCACTTCTGGTTCTCCTTGCCGTCCATATGACCGCCCCACTCGCCGATGAGCTCCGGACCGATGTCCTCTGCGTTTATGTATGCCCATGTATCGTACCAGTAGTCGTCAAGGAGAGTCTTTTCCGAAAAGTCCTTGTCGAACCATGTCTGAGCATATACTGACGGGCCGTAGTCATGAGGTGAATATACTATCTGTGAAGTACCCTGCTTTGGCTTGATTGGGTATTCTCTTGCGCCGCGGAAGTTTCCGCCCCACCATGCGCCGATGTAAGGGGAGTTGTCTCTTCTGTCGGGCATACCCCAGTAGTCGCCTGCCATAGCGCCGCTCATTGACTGCTCAACGCCTTCAACGAGGATAAGAGCGTGAGGGTTTACGTCGAGGATAGCCTCTGCGCAGCGTGTAGCCGCATAAGCCCAGTTGTTCTCGTCCTTTGAGCCGTCCCACTTGGCAGCTGCTTCGCCCTCCTGTCCCTTGCCGTGAGGCTCGTTCTTGAGGTCGTAGCCGATAAGAGTATCATCGTCCTTGTACTTGTCGGCAAGCCATACCAGAGAGTCTATCCATACGTCTGTGGTAACTCCTGCCTTGCCGTACCAGAGGTTGTAGTTATGTCCCGAGTTGTCGGTGTGCGGGCTGTGGATATCTATGAATGCCTTGATGCCGTGCTCCTTGCACTTTTTCATCATGATGTCGAAGACCTGCATACTGTCAACGGGAGTCTTGCCGTCTTCAGCACAGAAATCAGGATTGATAGTGAATGCAGGATCTGTGTTGCATGAGAAGCTGTTTACCGGATTGGGCTTGCCTTTCATCCATGAGACGATGAGCTCTGTGGAGATAGGGAAGCGGATAATGTTGATACCGCGGTCTGCTATCTCTGTGAGACAGTCGTCAGCGTCGGCGCTCCAGAGGTAGTGTGGGCAGGCTTCGTTGCAGTTGAAGCCGAACCAGTTGGCACCTGTGAGCCATACCTCGTTGCCGTTCATGTCGTAAAGGCGGCTGCCCTCTGCGTGGAGCCAGTCGTCGTTGTTTGTGTCAACAGCCTGTGCTGTCAGGTCGTTTGTCTGACCAAAGGAAGGTGCTGCTCCCGTAATGGTCAGTGCGGCAGCGCAGATAAGCGCTGAAGCAGTGCGTGTTAGCTTTTTCATGTTTGATTACCCCTCTCGATATTTTCTCCGCAGATGTGATTTATAGTTTTTTCTGCGGAGCATAGTATACAATTATCCAGTATACTATAATCAGTTATATTGTAGCATTTCAGCCTAAAAAAGTCAATAGGAAAAGCGCATTTTACAGCTGTTTATGCATAAAATGAAATGTGTTGTTAATTAAAGTTAAAAATTGAAAATAATTATAGCCTACTTGACAAGTCGATTTTACAGTGCTATAATGAAAAAAATCAAACCGATGACGCGGAGATAAAGCTAATTATGCTTGCACAGAGAGCCCATGGTGCTGAGAATGGGGCGAAAAACAGGTTAGCAAATGGACCGCTGAGGGTGCAGTCAAATGATCGCGGAGATGACATTCTATTAGAGGCGGTCAGAGTATTCTGCAACGTTAGGATGTGCGTTAATCATCAGGGATATGACAGTATCCTGTTAAGTGCACAGCTTTGCTGTGAATCAAGGTGGTACCGCGGATAAGTATATTCGTCCTTGACAGACTAATATGGTCTGTCAAGGACTTTTTTGTTGTCCTGCAGACCGACGGAGGTGCTTTTTTATGAATTTTATGCCCGATCTTGAAACAATCGGCAGGATAGCCGAAAGCGGAAAATACGACATCGTCCCCGTTAGCTGTGAGATACTGTCGGATATCTGCACTCCTATCGAAGCTATCATGAAGCTCAAAAACGTTTCCACTCACTGCTATATGCTTGAGTCGGTTGCAGAAAAGGAAAAGTGGGGAAGATACACCTTCCTCGGCTATGATCCGAAAATGCAGATAACAGCTGTGGGAAACGAAATGACTATCGGCGACGTAAAGATAACCACTGACGATCCCTCGATACAGATAAGGCAGATACTTTCAAAATACAGAAGTCCCAAGTTCGATTATCTTCCCACATTTACGGGAGGTCTCGCAGGCTACTTCTCCTATGATTTCCTTGCTTATACCGAGAAGTCGCTCCGTATCGGCGTGAACGACACCGAGAGCTTCAAGGACGTTGACCTGATGCTTTTCGATAAGGTCATCGCATTCGACAACTTCCGCCAGAAGCTCATACTCATTGCGAATATGAGACTGGAAGAGGGTGAGGCAGGCTACAACAAGGCTAAGATGGAGCTTATGCAGATGGCGGAGCTTCTCAGGAACGGCGCTCCCGTAAAGGAGCAGGCAGGCAAGCTCACTACCGATGTTACGGCGCTTTTCAGCAAGGAAGAGTACTGTGAAATGGTCGAAAAGGCAAAGGGACATATCCACGAGGGAGATATCTTCCAGATAGTTCTCTCGAACCGCCTCAGCGCAGGCTTTGAGGGCAGTCTCCTCAATACCTACCGTGTTCTAAGAACTATCAACCCGTCGCCTTATATGTTCTATTTCTCAGGCACAGACGTTGAGATAGCAGGAGCTTCTCCCGAAACTCTTGTAAAGCTTGAAAACGGCGTTCTCCATACATTCCCGCTGGCTGGCACACGTCCGAGAGGAAAGACGGAAAAGGAGGACAAGGAGCTTGAGGAGGGACTTCTCCGCGACGAAAAGGAGCTTGCAGAGCATAATATGCTGGTAGACCTTGGCAGAAACGACTTAGGTAAGATAAGCAAGTTCGGCAGTGTTGAAGTTGAAAAGCTCCACAGTATCGAGCGCTACTCCCACGTTATGCACATCGGTTCGACAGTGCGCGGCGAGATACGGGAGGAGTTCGACGGACTTGACGCAGTAAGCGCTGTGCTCCCTGCGGGTACTCTTTCGGGAGCTCCCAAGATAAGAGCTTGTCAGCTCATTGCAGAGCTCGAAAACAACAAGCGCGGCATCTACGGCGGCGCTATCGGATACATCGACTTCACTGGAAACCTCGATACCTGTATCGCTATCCGCATTGCCTACAAGAAGAACGGCAAGGTCTTCGTCAGAAGCGGCGCAGGAATCGTTGCAGACTCAGTTCCCGAAAAGGAATATCAGGAGTGCATAAACAAGGCTGCGGCTGTTGTGAATGCGCTTAAAATGGCAGAGGAGGGAGACTTATGATTCTTCTCATAGATAATTACGACAGCTTTTCGTACAATCTTTATCAGATGATAGGCGCTATAGAGCCCGATATCAAGGTCATACGCAATGACGAGATGACAGTTTCCGAGATAGAGAAGCTTGCTCCCGACAGGATAATCCTTTCCCCGGGCCCCGGACGTCCCGAGGACGCAGGCGTAATCATCGAAGCGGCTAAGACAGTGTGTCAGAAGATACCTACTCTTGGCGTTTGTCTCGGTCATCAGGCAATATGTGCGGCTTACGGTGCTGAGGTCACCTACGCAAAGGAGCTCATGCACGGCAAGCAGTCAGTTATAAGCTTCATGAACGACAGTCCGCTGTTCAGGGGCATTGACGAGGGAGCTCCCGTAGCGAGATACCACTCCCTTGCGGCAAAAGCCGATACCATTCCCGATTGCTTTAAGGTGACTGCTGTTGCCGACGACGGCGAGGTCATGGCGGTCCAGCACAGTGAATACCCCATATACGGCGTTCAGTTCCACCCCGAGTCGATCATGACTCCCGACGGAAGGATAATGCTGAAAAACTTTATTGAGCTTTGAATTATTCATTGCCGCAATAAAAAACGAGGTGACAGCTATGGACTATCTTGATGAATTCTACAGAAATTACGACGAGGAGGGCAGGCTCCTCTCACAGTCAGGTCAGGTGGAGTACCTGACCACCATGAAGTACATTCACGGCTGCCTAAGCGGAGCAAAAAAGGCGCATATCCTTGAAGTGGGTGCAGGCACGGGGCGTTACAGCGTAACCCTTGCAAAAGAGGGTTTTGATGTAACGGCGGTGGAGCTGGTGGAGCATAATCTGGAAAAGCTCCGCGCAAAGCTGGACGGTACAGAGCCCATAAGGACTTTGCAGGGAAACGCCCTTGACCTTTCGGAGCTTTCGGATAACAGCTTTGATGTCACTCTGCTGCTGGGACCTATGTACCACCTGTTCACCCGTGATGATATGCTGAAGGCATTGTCCGAGGCGGTTAGAGTCACAAAAAAGGGCGGATACATACTGGCGGCATACTGCATGAACGAAGCGGCTGTTATACAGCACGCATTTCTCCACGGGAACCTGCAAAAAGTCCTTGAAAACGATATGCTGACTTCCGAATGGCACTGCAAAAGCGAGCCAAAGGAGCTCTTTCAGCTGGTGAGAACAGAGGATATAGCTTCTATTAATGCGGAGCTTCCCGTTGAACGGATAAAGCTCATAGCGGCTGACGGAGCGGCAAATTACATCAGCGAATGTATCGACAGCATGGACGATTTTACATTTGAAAAATTCATGGAGTACCACTTCGCTACCTGTGAAAGGCAGGACTTGATCGGTGCTTCAAATCATACGCTGGATATCCTGCGTAAAATATAAACCGAAAGGAAAGATATCATGTCACAGTCAAAAGGTAGATTTGGCGTACACGGCGGACAGTATATCCCCGAAACGCTTATGAATGCGGTCATCGAGCTTGAACAGGCTTACGACCATTATAAAAACGATCCCGAGTTCAACCGTGAGCTCACAGAGCTCCTCAATAACTACGCAGGCAGACCTTCTCTGCTGTACCGCGCAGATAAGCTCACAAGAGAGCTTGACGGCGCTAAGATATATTTAAAGCGCGAAGACCTCAACCATACGGGTTCACATAAGATAAACAACGTTCTTGGTCAGGCTCTTCTTGCAAAGAAAATGGGCAAGACCAGACTTATCGCTGAAACAGGAGCAGGTCAGCACGGCGTTGCTACTGCAACAGCGGCGGCTCTCCTTGATATGGAGTGCGTAGTGTTCATGGGCGAGGAGGACACAAAGCGTCAGGCGCTCAACGTTTACCGCATGAAGCTCCTCGGCGCTGACGTTATCCCCGTAAAGAGCGGTACTGCTACTCTTAAAGACGCTGTTTCAGAGGCTATGCGCGAGTGGACTTCGCGTATTTCCGATACACATTACTGTCTCGGTTCTGTTATGGGACCGCACCCATTCCCGACTATAGTCCGTGATTTTCAGGCTGTTATCTCCCGTGAGGCAAGAGCCCAGATACTTGAAGCAGAGGGCAGACTTCCCGACGCTGTTATCGCCTGTGTAGGCGGCGGCTCAAACGCTATCGGAAGCTTCTATCACTTTATTCCCGACGAGGGAGTACGTCTTATCGGCTGTGAAGCCGCAGGCAGAGGTATCGACACCTTTGAGACTGCCGCTACAGTAAATACTGGAAGAATAGGTATCTTCCACGGTATGAAGTCCTACTTCTGTCAGGACGAGTACGGTCAGATAGCTCCTGTTTATTCTATCTCCGCAGGTCTTGACTATCCCGGTGTAGGTCCGGAGCACGCAAATCTCCACGACACAGGCAGAGCCGAGTATGTACCTATCACAGATGACGAAGCAGTAAACGCTTTCGAGTATCTTTCACGCACCGAGGGCATTATCCCTGCTATCGAGTCGGCTCACGCAATTGCATACGCTATGAAGCTTGCTCCTACTATGGACAAGGACAAGATAATAATCGTTACAGTTTCGGGACGCGGCGACAAGGACTGCGCTGCAATTGCCCGTTACAGAGGGGAGGATATCTATGAGTAATATAAGATCAGCTTTTGCAAACGGCAAGGCTTTCATACCATTTATAACCTGCGGTGATCCCGATCTTGAGACTACTGCAAAGGTAGTTCGCGCGGCTGCCGAGAACGGCGCAGACCTTATCGAGCTTGGAATACCGTTCTCCGATCCGACTGCGGAAGGTCCTGTTATACAGGGGGCTAATATCCGCGCACTTGCAGGAGGAGTCACCACAGACAAGGTATTCGAGCTGGTAAAGGAGCTCCGCAGAGACGTCAAGATACCCTTCGTATTTATGACCTATGCAAATGTTGTGTACTCCTACGACGCTGAGAGATTCATGGCTCGCTGCTGCGAGACAGGAGTTGACGGTATCATACTTCCCGACCTTCCATTCGAGGAAAAGGAGGAGTTCTCCGCAGTTGCAAAGCAGTACGGAGTTGACCTCATATCCCTGATAGCTCCCACATCTAAGAATCGTATCGCAATGATAGCAAAGGAAGCAGAGGGCTTCATCTACATCGTTTCAAGCCTTGGAGTTACAGGCGTTAGAAGCGAGATAAACACCAATATCGGCGATATCGTAAAGGTCATCCGTGAGAATACGAAAGTGCCCTGTGCAGTAGGCTTCGGTATTTCAAAGTCCGAGCAGGCTAAGGCAATGGCAGAGCGGTCAGACGGAGCTATCGTTGGTTCGGCAATAATCAAGATACTTGAAAAGTACGGAAAAGACGCAGCGCCATACGTTGGCGAGTACGTTAAGGAAATGAAAGAAGCTGTTTCTAAAGCATAATTATTTGCGGAATCCATGAACGGGATTCCAAAGGGACTGTGTTCCTTTGGCGGAGTGACTCCCCATAAGATGGGGAGATGTCCGAAGGACAGAGGGGACGTACCGGTAAGGTCAGAGGCGGCGCCTCTGGTGGGGTGTGGGGCAAGCTTAACAAGCCCGTCCCCTTTGTCGCCGTGCGACATCTCCCCACACTGTGGGGAGTAACCCCACAGTTACGAAGGCGCTTCGCAAAGGGTGAATTGAAAAACAATCCGGTGGATTGTTTTTCAAGAGGGTGACTCCCTGCTGTGCAGGGAGATGTCAGCAAAGCTGACAGAGGGTGCCGGACACGATTAGTGTCGCCTTGCAAGAGAAGGCGTTCCCTTGAATGGGACGTCGAGGACGCCGTCCCCTACAAAAAATCAGGAGGTTTTATTATGATAAAAGAAGCAATCGCTAAGATCGTTGACAAGCAGGATCTTACATATGATGAGGCATATAAGGTAATTTCAGAGATCATGGCAGGAGAGACTACTCCTACTCAGAACGCGGCTTTTCTTTCCGCACTTTCCACTAAGAGCACAAAGGCTGAGACTATCGACGAGATAACAGGCTGCGCTGCTGCTATGCGTGACGCGGCTATCAAGTTCGAGAACGATATGGACTTGCTGGAGATCGTAGGAACAGGCGGCGATAACGCTCACAGCTTCAATATCTCAACTACTTCCGCTTTCGTTATCGCAGCGGCAGGTATCAAGGTATCAAAGCACGGCAACCGCGCAGCTTCTTCACTTTCGGGAACTGCCGACTGTCTCGAAGCTCTTGGCGCTAACATCGACCTTGAGCCTGAAAAGTGCAGACAGCTCCTTGAAAGCGTTGGCTTCTGCTTCTTCTTTGCTCAGAAGTATCACACTTCCATGAAATACGTTGGTCCTATCCGCAGGGAGCTTGGCTTCAGAACAGTATTCAATATCCTCGGACCACTTACAAACCCTGCCTGCCCCAAGCATCATCTTCTCGGCGTTTACGACAGCGTTCTCCTTGAGCCTGTTGCAGAAGTTCTCATGAAGCTTGGCTCAAAGAACGGTATGGTAGTTTTCGGCAAGGATAAGCTGGACGAGATTTCTCTCAGCGCTCCTACCGCTGTATGCGAGTACAAGGACGGCTGGATGAAGAATTACGAGATAACTCCTGAGCAGTTCGGCTTCGAGCGCTGCACAAAGGACGACCTCAAGGGCGGTACTCCCGAGGAGAATGCAGCTATCACAAGGGGTATCCTCGACGGCAGCATAAAGGGACACAAGCGCAATGCAGTTCTGCTCAACGCAGGTGCCGCTATCTACATCGGCGGCAAGGCTGAGAATATGGCTGAGGGCGTTAAGAAGGCTGCCGAGCTCATTGACAGCGGCGCTGCTCTTGCAGCTATGGATAAGTTCATCGCGCAGTCACAGAACTGAGGTGCGGTATGACTATTCTCGATAAGCTTGCAGACCATGCCCGTGAGCGTGTGGCTGAGGCTAAGAAAAAGCTCTCCCTTGACGAGGTAAAGCGCCTTGCACTGGCACTGCCGAAGTGCGGTTTTGAGTTTGAAAAAGCGCTGAAAAAGGACGACATCGCTTTTATATGCGAGTGCAAAAAGGCTTCGCCGTCAAAGGGCATAATTGCTGAGGACTTTCCCTACTTACAGATAGCTAAGGACTACGAGGCGGCAGGTGCTGACTGCATATCCGTACTCACCGAGCCGAAATGGTTCCTCGGCAGTGACGAGTATCTCCGCGAGATAGCTTCAAATGTAAGTATTCCCTGCATACGCAAGGACTTCACTGTTGACGAGTACATGATATACGAGTCAAAGCTCCTCGGCGCCAAGGCTGTTCTCCTTATCTGCTCCATACTCTCACAACAGCAGATAAGCGAATATATCGGCATTTGCGACCAGCTGGGACTTTCTGCTCTGGTAGAAGCTCACGACGAAGCGGAGCTTCGGGCGGCTGTTGCCGCAGGAGCACGCATTATTGGCGTGAACAACCGTAATTTAAAGGATTTTTCCGTTGATACAGGCAACAGCCGCCGCCTGCGGGAGCTTGCTCCCGCAGATGTGAGCTTCGTATCCGAAAGCGGCGTTCAGTCCGCAGAGGATATAAGGCTTCTTCGTCAGGCAGGGGTGAACGCTGTCCTTATCGGCGAGACTCTCATGCGTGCCGCTGATAAAAAGGCAAAGCTTGCGGAGCTGAAAGGATAATATGGCTAAGATAAAAATGTGCGGACTGCGCCGTGCTGAGGATATCGAGTATGCAAATATGCTTCTGCCCGAGTATATCGGCTATGTATTTGCAAAAAAAAGCAGGCGCTATGCAGCGCCCGAAACGGCTGAGAAGCTCACTAAGCTTCTCAGCACAGAGATAACTCCCGTGGGAGTATTTGTTGACGAACCTATTGAAAATGTCATCGCTCTGGTGGAGAGCGGTACTATCAGAATGGCACAGCTCCACGGAAACGAATCCGAGGACTATGTTGCTGAGCTCAAAAGCCGCGGCATACCTGTGATAAGGGCTTTCAAGGTCAGCTGTGAAGCCGATATCGCCGCCGCAAGAAATACCTGCGCGGATTATGTGCTTCTCGATTCGGGAAGCGGCTCGGGAGAGACCTTCGACTGGTCGCTTATTAAAAATGTGGGCAGGGATTACTTCCTTGCAGGCGGACTTACCGCCGAAAATGTAGGCGAGGCTGTGAAAATGCTGAGTCCCTTTGCGGTGGACGCAAGCTCCTGCCTTGAGACCGACGGCTTCAAGGATTTCATCAAAATGAGAGCCTTTGCGGAGGCTGTCCGCTGAATCAGGACACGCTCTCTATCTTTATACGTAGCTTTTTTATGATTTTCTTTTCAAGACGCGAAATGTAGGACTGCGATATGCCAATGCTGTCGGCTACCTCTTTCTGCGTCTTTTCTTTTCCGTCGATAAGTCCGAAGCGCATTTCCATTATCTCGCGCTCACGGTCACAGAGCTCCGAAACTGCGTTGCGCAGTATCTCACGCTCGGCTTCGGTCTCGATACCCTTGTTTACTATGTCATCGTCAGTGCCGAGTATGTCCGACAGGAGCAGCTCGTTGCCGTCGTAGTCGATATTCAGCGGCTCGTCTATGGACAGGTCGTTGCGGTACTGTGAGGACTTACGCAGGAACATGAGTATCTCGTTCTCGATACATCTTGAAGCATATGTAGCCAGCTTGATATTTTTTGTTGGACAGAAGGTGTTCACAGCCTTGATAAGCCCGATAGTTCCGATAGATACAAGGTCCTCTATGCCTATGCCCGTGGACTCGAACTTCTTGGCTATGTACACCACAAGGCGGAGATTATGCTCTATGAGGATATTACGCGCCTCGGGATCACGGGCAGAGAGCCGCGCGAAAACCTCCGTTTCCTCCTCTCTCGTCAGGGGAGGCGGCAGGGTGTCCGAGCCGTTTACGTAGAATATCTCTCCTGTGAAATGCTTTTTCAGGAATGCCTTTACTCTTTCGATGATGTTCATTGTTTTTCTCCTTCTTTGCTATATTTTCAGCAGCTTAGGGTTGAATACCGCCTTTCCGCCGCATTCTCCGAAGCCTATAAGTGCGTCCACTGCCTTGCGCTCTCCGCTTTCGCCGCTGCATATCAGCACCTCGTCGGGGCGGAACACAGGGATTAGTCCGCTGCCCGAGACAGCAGTGCAGGGGAGCAGTCGGAATCCTTTGGGCAGCAGTGATATGTCCAGCTCCCTGCCTGTGAGCTCCGAAAAGCTCTCCTCGGAGCAGATTATCACAGGCGAGCCTGTGAAATAGTCCACAAGGATATTCCCCGTGTCCGCAAGTCCGCTGAGGTTCAGTATCTTCTTGCCTGCGCGGACGCAGACGCGATAGCTGCCCACAGGAGTTTTGTCCGTTATGAGCCGTATGAGCCGCAGTGCGAAATACAGGGCGGCAGTGGTCATTATAAGGATAAGCAGCGAAAAATCTATGTAGAAGCTCCCGTTGCGGAAGTGCATGAACTTTGGCTTCAGCAGGGAATAGACTCCGTAAACTGTGCCTGCAAGGACGAAATTTGCGGCGAAAAAGGCGGAAGTGTTCAGAAACAGCCGCTTTTTGCCTCTTATGCCGAATGAAATAATGACTATGCTCACTGCCGCCGCAAGCTTTATCAGCAGGGGCAGCATTGCTCCCATATCAGGCAGGAGTATGGTCAGGGAGAATATGCTGCCCCAGACAGCTCCCCATATGCAGCGCCCTGTCCGCAGGGGCGAGTGGGTGAGACCTGCGGTTATACGCAGCAGGAAGTAATTCACATAGATATTCAGCACTATGAGTACGTCGATATATATTGTCTCCACATAACACCTCCCGATAGTATTATAATGCAGACAGGCTGCGAAATATGTCAAAGTGTGTCAGTGCGCTGAAAACAAAAAGGCAGAAGCTTCATCGAAGCTTCTGCCATTACTTTTTAACTTATCTTAAAAACGGAAGTGCTGCTGCACCAAGTATCATGATACCAGCCATTACAAGTATCAGTATCCTCATTGCTGTGGATTTCTTCGGTCCTGTGCTTTTGCTCATTTATATCACCTCTCAGTGTCTTTTCTTCATGCGCTTTTTGCGGTTGGGTATGTAGTCGGAGTAGAGCTCCGATTTTTTCTTGTTTCCGTATGCCGTCTTTTTACGGTCAAATCTCGGCTTGTCGTCTGGACGTCGGTTCCTGCGGACGCCCAAGTCTCCGCCATTGTAGAGCTTTACCTCTACCTTGTTGCCGTTTATCTTCATGGAGTCCGTGCTGTCGATGATGTACTCGCACTCTGTCTCGGGGACTTCTACAGTGGTGTGCTCGTCGAAGATGTCTATCTTGCCGAAGTCCCTGCCTGTCATGCCTGTTGCGTCAACAAGGGCTCCGAGGATAAAGTTTGGAGCTATGCGGCGGTTCCTTCCGACGTTTATCACTATCTTGACCGTCTTTGCACCGCTGTTCCTGCCCTTTTTCAGAGGTCTTGCGCTCTCAAAGTCGGGTAGCGCTTCTGTCTCGGCGCGGAGCTGCTTTTCGAGAACTCTTGCGGCGGCTTCGCGGTAGTCTATGCCCTGTGAAGCCAGCCTGTCAAGGATATCGTATGCGTTGTGACCTGCCTGAGCTTCGGCTATCTCCTTTATCATGGATTCCTTTTTCATGGCGATGATATCGGATTTTTCGGGGAGGGGCATTTCCCGTATCTCTGCGTGGGTGTACTTCTCGATAGCGCGGAGGTCAAAAAGCTGACGTCTGCCGCTGATAAGTGTATAAGCCGTGCCTGCTCTGCCTGCGCGTCCTGTTCTGCCGATACGGTGAATGTAGTATTCGTTGTCCTGCGGCAGGTCGTAGTTGAATACAGCGTCAACTCCGCTGACGTCGATACCGCGGGCGGCTACATCAGTAGCAACAAGTATCTCAGCAGCCTTGTTCTTGAAGCTGTTCATTACCTGTGTACGCTGTATCTGCTTCATGTCGCCGTGAAGTCCTGCTGCACGGAAGCCGCTTTTGACGAGCTCCTCAGTGAGCTGGTCTACCATGACCTTGGTGTTGCAGAAAACCATTGCGGAGGCTGGTTTGTATGCCGCAAGGAGGAGCTTTAAAGCGTCGGTCTTGCGGCCCATAGCTACCTCAAAGTAGAACTGCTCTATGAGCTCCACTGTTTTCTGTGCGGACTTTATCTTGATATGTACGGGATCATGCTGATATTTCTCGGTGAGAGCCATTATCTCCTTGGGCATCGTTGCTGAAAAGAGAACGGTCTGTCTGTCCTCGGGAACGTCTGCAAGTATTGACTCGATGTCCTCGCGGAAGCCCATGTTCAGCATTTCGTCAGCCTCGTCCAGTATTACCGTGCGGATATTTTCAAGCTTCAGTGTCCTCCTGCGGATATGGTCCATGACACGTCCCGGAGTACCTATGATTATATTTGCGCCGCGCTTCAGCTCATGTATTTGTTTTTCCATGCTTGCGCCGCCGTATACTGCGGAGGTCTTGACGCCCTCCTTGAATTTGGCGAATTTGCGAAGTTCCTCGGCAGCCTGCATAGCAAGCTCACGGGTGGGGCAGAGGATAAGCACAACTGCGCACCTGCGGTCGGCTTCAGTTATGCTTTCCACGGCAGGTATGCCGAAAGCGGCAGTCTTACCCGTACCTGTGTTGGAGCGTCCCACAACGTCGCGTCCTTCAAGGAGCAGGGGGATACTCTGCTGCTGTATCTCTGTCATCTCCGTATATCCCAGCTCGTCAACGGCACGGAGAAGCTCCTGCGATAAATTCAGTTCATTAAAATGCATTTCGTTACCTTTCTTTCTTCACTCATTATTACAATACTCTTTATAATAGCACAAAAACGGGAAAAGGTCAAGTATAAAAAATGACGACTGTCAGTCGTCATTTTTAGTTGAGAATTGAGAGCTGAGAGTTGAAAGTTATGTTGTCGCCTGCGGCGACAAAATTTAAATAACGTGAGCGAAGCGAACTCATTAACTCTCAATTCTACACTCTAAACTCTCAACTAATCATAATTTAGCAAAGCTGAATTATGATTTGCAGCGCCAATCGTGGGCTTTTTTCAGTATTTCAGCTATAAGTCCGCTTTTAAGCTCCGTATAGGTGTTCCTGTCGTCGGGATACTGCCTTGCAAGTTTTTCTTTCAGCTTTGAGTACGCCTGCGCCTCCTCGTTGTGGCAGTTAAGATAATCACGCATATTTATGTAGTTGTTCCACGCTTCGGAACCATAGATGACCGTGTGGATATGGTGAGTTCTGGTGTTTTCATCTCCGCAGACGTATAGATACTGGTCGGGGACGTCCTGTCCGCGGAAGATGAAGCCGTTATCTTCAAGAACAGCGTTCAGCTCAAGTATATCGCGGAAGTCACGAACTCCCACAACTATGTCTATTATGGGCTTTGCGCATATGTTTTTTATAGATGTACTGCCGATATGCTGTATATCCACAGCGGTGTTCCCGAGTATTTCACGAAGCTGCGCTATAGTCTGCTGTGCAGTCACTTCCCATTCGCTGTTGTGTGGCTCAACTGCCACTGTGCCGCGGCGAAGTCCGAGTTTCATATTATTCTCCTTATGCATTTTGTCTGCGTTGGGACAGCTTGGCTAAGAAATGCTCAATATCCTCTGCAAAGATACCGTAGGGATTTTCCTCGTACACCTCGAAGTGACCGTACCCCGGATCGTTCCATTCGATCACGCCTGTATCATTATTGAATAACAGCAGTATCTCTCCCACACTTGCGTCTATTGAGCCTATACGAGCGCGGTGCCCCATATCATAGCCCCCTGTCCATTCCGTAAAGGCTGAAAGAATGGCGTTTTCGCAGTTATCCAATGTTTGCAGAGGGTACAGATAGAAATAAAGCTCACCTGCAAGGAGCTCCGTCCATGTGGAATACTCAGCGTTTGGCGGAGGAGCAAAATGCGATTCTTCGAGGAAGTATCTGCCCTCGATATTTTGCTGCTGGCTGCAAAGTACTCTTGAATAGAAGCTTTTCAGTCCCTCATGCAGTGTAAATCCGAGAGCTGTTTCTGCAAGCTCCCAGTCGATTCGGAGAGTTCCGCCTGCTGTGTTTGCAAAATCCTCAAATGTTATCATAAAGCTGCTCCTTTGCTGCGAAGTGTGTTTCATGTTATTCTTCTGATATTAAAATGTGTCGGCAGATGCCGACACAATAATTATGCATTACGCATTATGAATTATAAATTAGCTGCAAGCCAGTCTGTGCCGAAGCGCTGTGAAAGCTGGTCGCAGAGCACAAGTGCGGTTATGCTGTCCGCAACTACTCTTGCGCGGTGAACGATAGCAGGATCGTGACGTCCCTTTATCTGCAATGTGGTGTTGTCCATAGTGCGCATATCTATGGTCTGCTGCTCCTTGTAAATTGACGGAGTAGGCTTGATAGCAGTTCTGAAAAGTATTGGCATACCTGTAGTTATACCACCGAGGATTCCGCCGTTATTGTTGGTAGCAGCGGTGATTGTGCCGTCCTCTGTTCGGAAGTTGTCGTTGCACTGGCTTCCGCGCATATCCGCAGCTGCAAAGCCTGCTCCGAACTCCACGCCCTTGACGGCAGGGATACCAAAAAGCGCATGAGAGAGAACGCTCTCGATAGTGTCGAACCACGGCTCGCCAACGCCTGCCGGAACTCCCGTAACAATAGTTTCAAGGCGCCCGCCAACGCTGTCGCCCTCTTCCTTTGCGGCTGTTATGGCAGCCTGCATAGCCTGTGCCTTTTCGTCGTTAAGCACTGCGAACTCCATAGTATTGAGCCTGTCGATATCTGCGTTTATATCCTCGAATGAGCGGTCAAAAATTCCGCCGCAGGACAGGATATGAGTCGCTATCTTTATGCCATTTTTGCGGAGAGCGCTTATTGCTACAGCTCCTGCTGCAACAACGCCTGCGGTTATCCTGCCCGAGAAGTGTCCGCCGCCGCGGAAATCCTGAAAGCCGTGGTATTTCATCTGCGCTGAGTAGTCAGCGTGTCCGGGACGAGCCTTGTAAGCGAGCTCGCCGTAATCCTTGCTTCGTGTGTCCTCGTTCTCTATAATAAATGTTATGGGCGTACCTGTTGTCCTGCCGTTGAAGACTCCGCTGACTATCCTTACCTTGTCGCCCTCGCGGCGTGGTGTGGAAAGAGCTCCCACGGACTGGCGGAGCTTCATCTGCTGTGCGATGAACTCCTCGTCGACCTCTATGCCTGAAGCTAAGCCGTCAAGTACAGCTCCGATAGCTGTGCCGTGGCTCTCGCCGAAAACTGTTATTGAAACGCTTGAACCAAAGGTGTTTTTCATGCTTTTCATCTCCCTGAAACGTGTAAAATTCCTCTTAAATTATACCACTAAGCAGAGAAAGTGTCAACACGGCATTTCAACGATTTGCAGGCGCAAAGCGGTAAAGTTAATAGTTATTTTGTATAGCTTCGGCAACTGCTTTTTGGTCAATTCTACAGCATTGACTTTGCCCGTATATCGTGATATAATCAACAAAAAGGGGTATCTGACTTTTGGAGTTGATAGTATGGACATAAGAAAATTTTATGAGGGTAATGAGTTTGAAGCCTATGAGTATCTCGGCGCTCACGTAAGCAACGAGGGAACGGTGTTCCGCACCTATGCGCCCAATGCGTCAAAGGTGTCGGTAATAGGCGATTTCAGCGAGTGGGAGGATATCCCCATGAAGCCTGTCGAGGACGGGCGGTTCTATGAGCTCTGCGTTCCCGAGGCGGAAGAGGGTATGCGGTACAAGTACCGTATCTACGACAAAAAAGGCAATTTCATCGACCACTGCGATCCCTACGGCTTCGGTATGGAGCTTCGTCCCGGAACTTGCTCGGTGATTCGTGATATCACAGGCTTTGAATTCAGCGACGAGGAATGGCTGACCAAGCGCTCGGTATGCCTTGACAAAGCGCTGAATATCTATGAAGTCCACCTCGGTTCGTGGAAAAGACGCTCCGATGAGGACGAGGAGGGCTGGTTCGGCTACAACGAAATAGCAGAAGAACTTATCGACTATGTCTGCGAAATGGGATATAACTATATCGAGCTCATGCCCCTCAGCGAACACCCCTGCGACGAATCCTGGGGCTATCAGAGCACAGGATTTTTCGCTCCTACTGCTCGATACGGTACTCCCAAGGAGCTTATGGAGCTTGTGGATAAATGCCATGAAAAAGGCATCGGCGTTATCGTGGATTTCGTGCCTGTTCACTTCGCCGTTGATCACTACGGGCTCACTGAATACGACGGAACTAAGCTCTATGAATACCCCAGCGACGATATCGGCTATAACGAGTGGGGAAGCCGCAATTTCAACCACTCCAAGGGCGAAGTGCGTTCTTTTATCCAGTCTGCGGCGAATTACTGGCTCAGCGTTTATCACTTCGACGGTCTGCGCATGGACGCAGTACGCAATATGATATACTGGAACGGTGATGAGCGCCGCGGCGAGAACAAGAATGCTATCCAGTTCCTCAAATCCATGAACAGCGGTTTGAAGGCGCGGCACGATACGGCTATCATAGCCGCCGAGGACTCCTCGTCATATCCGAGAGTGACGGCTCCCGTGTTTGCAGGCGGTCTGGGCTTCGATTACAAGTGGGACCTTGGCTGGATGCACGATACGCTGGAGTACTTTCAGAGCGCTCCTATGTACCGATCAAGAGATTACCATAAGCTGACTTTTTCAATGCTGTATTTCTACAACGAGCGGTTCATCATGCCACTGTCTCACGACGAGGTTGTTCACGGTAAGGCTACTGTGGCGCAGAAAATGAACGGTCAGTATCAGGAGAAGTTCCCACAGGCAAGGGCTCTTTATATGTACATGATAGCTCACCCGGGCAAGAAGCTGAACTTCATGGGCAGCGAGTTTGCGCAGCTCCGCGAGTGGGACGAAAAGCGGCAGCAGGACTGGGATATGCTGAAATATCCGCTCCACGATTCCTTCCATGAGTACATAAAGAAGCTGAATGCGATATATCTGGAGCACAGTGCGCTCCATTATGACTATGACGCTACAAATTTCGAGTGGTCGGACTGCAATGCTATTGAGCGGTGCGTTTATGCTATACGCAGGAAGTCCGCTGACGGCGATATACTGGCAGTTTTCAATTTCTCGGACTGGTTTCAGGCCGGTTATTCCGTGCGTATCGGTGATGAGTACAAGGCAGAGCTTTTGATAGACTCCGACGACCAGCTCTACAGCGGCACTACGCCCCACGGCAATACTAAGTTTTTCTGCGAAAATGGCAGGCTGAGCATGGATATTCCGCCGTTCAGCGGAAGAATGTTCCTTCTTACGAAATAATGCAAAGAGCAGGGGAGTTCCTCTGCTCTTTTTGTTATAATATTATTTTTTTACAATTCCCTTGATTTTGCTCCGTCAGTGTGATATAATATTATAGTAATTTTATGCAGTGGTATCGAAGTGGTCATAACGGACATGACTCGAAATCATGATGCCCCTTGAGGGACGTGGGTTCGAATCCCACCCACTGCGCCATCTTACCATGACTAAATAGATGACATGGTCAAAAAAGCCCGATTATTCGGGCTTTTTTGCTATCCAAATCTCTGGAAGTTTCTCTAAAAAATGGGGGATGACATTGAGGTGTTTTAAGGCTTTTTAGGGAGTTGAACCCCCACAAAGGCGGTTTATGAGCTCCTCAAAAGTCGAAATACAGGCAAATATCGATTTTCTCGGCAAAAAATAGTATACAAAGTTTCGGACTCGGTTTTAGTGGTTTTCACGAAATGTGAAAACACTGGAATCGAGTCCTTTTTTGTTTCCCCGAAAACCAAGTGATAGAAAACCTATCAGCGATTTGTGAGCCGTTTTTAACGGCATCGGTGGCAGTTCGGGAAACTGCACCACTGAGAGCAACTACAGCCGCTGTGAACGATTTTTGAGCCCATAAAAAGCGACAGGAAACCCTGTCGCTTTTTATGATTATTAAATATTACTTTCTTTTGTTTTGGTTTGTTAGTGCCATACGCATGGATTGAGTTCGCCTCTGTCTCTCAGTGACTTGAATATGCTGAGCGTTTCAGATGTAAGATCAGCTTCTTCGGGTTCTGGTTTTCCGTGCCGTGTTATGGATTTCACCAATTTAATTCAATGATAGGCAGATCATTCACATCATCAAAACCGAATACCTCTTTCAGCTTCAGAGCGATAAGTGCCAAAGAATAAGAATCATTGCACTGTCCTGCATCAAGAACTCTCGGAATACCACCGATGTCACCAAGATCCAGCTTGTTATACTTGTACTTCGCACAGCCTGCGGTAAGGATCACTGTATCTTTTGGCAGTTTCTCTGCGAATTCCTGATAGTAGCTTCTGGACTTCGCTCTGCCGTCACAGCCTGCCATGACTACGAATTTGCGGATAGCCCCCGATTTTACAGCTTCTACAACTGTATCGGCAAGTGCAAATACCTGTTCATGGGCAAAACCGCCAATAATAGAACCTGTCTCGATCTCTTTGGGTGGAGGACATTTCTTTGCCTGTTCGATAATCGGTGAAAAGTCCTTTACTTCGCCGTAAGGTGCGTCAATATGCTTACAGCCCGGATAACCTGCGGCACCTGTTGTCCAAAGTCTATCCTTGTAGCTGTCCTTCGGCGGAACGATGCAGTTTGTGGTCATCAGCACCGGACCGTTAAAGCTCTCAAATTCCTCTTTCTGCTTCCACCACGCATTGCCGTAATTTCCTGCGAAATGCGGATACTTTTTGAAGAACGGATAATAATGCGCAGGTAGCATTTCCGAGTGCGTATAAACATCAACTCCCGTA
>Ga0256404_1003639_pt1 | contig 30688 bp, 27 predicted proteins | sample RumenRJG_01DNA_FD_185990 | JGI IMG/M metagenome (GOLD analysis project Ga0256404, IMG submission 185990) | Bovine rumen microbial communities from Lethbridge, Alberta, Canada - RJG_01 | ecosystem: Host-associated > Mammals > Digestive system > Stomach > Rumen | place: Canada: Alberta | collected...
CGCGCTTTTCGATCAAAGTGCCGTCAGGATTAAAGTAAAACAGTTTATTCCCACTTTTCAGCCATGTTGTACGCATTGTACCGTCAGCGTTCATGTAGTACATTTTCCCGTTTACCCTCAGCCAGCCAATCTTCATGGATCCGTCTGGGCACACGTAAAAGATTCTCTTGCCGATTCTGACAAAGCCGCGCTTTTCGATCAAAGTGCCGTCAGGATTAAAGTAAAACAGTTTATTCCCACTTTTCAGCCATGTTGTACGCATTGTACCGTCAGCGTTCATGTAGTACATTTTCCCGTTTACCCTCAGCCAGCCGATCTTCATGGATCCGTCTATTTTCTTGTAGTACGTTTTTCCGCCCAGTTTCACGAATCCGGAGTTTCTGAGAAGGTATCCGTTAGCGTCAAAATAGTAAATCGCCCCGTTCACTTTCTTAAGCCCTGTCAATACGGTACCTGTCGCAGGATTCACATAGCTGCGCCTGCCGTCTGTCTCTACCCATCCGGCTTTGACAAGACGTCCCTGCGTGTCGAAGTGATACACCGATCTCCCAATCTTGTGGTTTCCCATCTGGGCGCGGCCTGCTGCATCGAAATGGTATAAATACTTTCCAAACTGCTTCCATCCTGTATCCTTCTTCGCTGTCTTTGCATTGAAGTGATACAGATAGCCGCCAATCTTTTTCCATTCTGTCAGAGGTTTATTGTTCTTATAGTAATACTCATAGCCTGCATTTCCCAGGACCCATCCGTCTTCGACGTATGTGCCCGCTCTTTTGGCAGACGCGCTGCTGTAGCCGTCATAAGCGCGGTCATCGACCTTTTTGGTCGTCGCTTTATTCAGCTTCTGCGTCACGACTCCCTCAAGCTTCTTCGGATCGCTCTTATTATAAAGATATACTTTCTGCTCCGTATAGTTGCGCTTAAGGTCCTGCGAAATAATGTTATCGTACACGGTATACGTTATATCGCCGTTGTATCGCACACTCGCCACATTTCCGTACTTCTTGGCACGCCGGGCGGTGTCGTAGGACATGGTGTCCGAAGAGGAATATTTTGACGGCGAATCATTCGTACTGTTGTAGTAGTAGAAGGATGCATTCACTGCCTTGAGGAAAGCGTCTGAATTGGAAGTACCTGCGCCATGATGGCTCATCTTAAAGATATCCGCCTTCACGTCTGCTTTTTCTTTCAGAATCTGCTTCTCCGCGTCGAGTTCTATATCTCCCGCGTTCAGATATCTTGTGTTTCCACAGGTAAATCTTGTCACCAGTGAGTTGTTATTGATATAGCTCCGGCCGTGCCATCCGCTCTTGAAATTTGCCCCCCACAGGACATTTACATCTACATCTCCCACCGTAAAGGCTGACCCTTTTTTGAGGTAGGTGATCTTTACGTTCTTCTCCTTCGCGTTATTGATGATCCTCTTGCACCAGGCAATATAGTCCACCATGTACTCGGAGGATCCATTCATATAAGAGAAGTCGGGCAGATACAGATTTGTGACCTTGTACTTCCCGTCATTGAGAATATTTCTGATGTTCCCCATGTGATCGTCATGATAGTGGCTGATGTATATGTCAAAATCGCGATAGCCGTGACTGTTCAGCCAGCTGTTCAAGGGTCCCCATGATTCCTTGACATAGGTATCGATCAGAAGCTTCTTTCCGCCGCTGGTGAGCATCTGGCTGTCCCCGTACCCTTTATCATTGAAGTCGATCACTTCCAGCTTCATCTGCTTGATCTTTTGCGATGCTGTCGCAGTAAGTGACTGCTTCTCCAGTGCATTTGTTTCTGAGACCGCTTCTGCATTGGCAACTGAGGCGGCTTCCGTCGGGAGCTGTGCTGCGGCGAGTTCTGCCGGGAGCTGTGCTGCGGCGGCTGCCGGATCGAGTTCTGCTGGGGCGGATTCCGCCGGGGCGAGCTGCTCTGCGGCTTCTGCCGGGGCGGGCTGCTCTTCTGTCGGAGGTGTTTCGGGCTGTTCTTCTGCCGATGCCGGGTCGGCTTCTGACTGGAGCTGTTTATCTGCGGCTGCCGGGTCAGTTTCTGCCATAGTCTGTTGATCTGTGGCTGCCGGGTCACCTTCTGCCATAGTCTGCTGATCTGTGCCCGCCGGGTTGATCTGCTCTGCAGCAGCTTCCGGGGCAGGCTGCTCTTCTGTCGGCAGTGTTTCCGGATGCTCTTCTGCCGGCGGTGTTTCCGGATGCTCTTCTGCCGGCGGTGTTTCGGACTGCTCCGCAGCTTCTTTGTTTTCGGCGTGTTCGGTCTCTTCCGCAGATTCAGAATTATTTTCCTCTGCTGCCGCTTCTGTCTCCGCAGATCCGGAATGATTTTCTTCAGCGGCCGCTTCCGTCTCCGCAGGTTCGGAATGATTTTCTTCAGCGGCAGCAGCCTCTTCTCTGCAGGAAATTTCTGCCTCTTCGGCAGCCGCAATTTCTTTTCCTTGTGAAACTTCAGATGCACTTACTGATGCTGCGTTCATACTCACGGCAAGACATAGAGCAAATAAGGCTGTCAGACATTTGTGTTTCAACATTCCCCTCCTTTCGCCGACTCACTGGCTGTTATCATTGCTTTTAAACCAGTTTATTCTGTGCCAGTTAGTTAATTCTGCCTAATAACAATTATATATCGCTCACCCCGGAAAACAATAAACTGGCGGTTATACATACCATACTGGTCATTTTTTTGTCCAATGGTCGTTTTTATAGGTCGCATACAATTAAGATATCGTTTCCGTTTCTATTGCTGTTGCTTCACAGTGGCAAAAGGAACTGTTGCGCCAAGAAACTTCGTTCCGATTGGATCATAGGAAGGGGATTTGATCAGTCTGCCCCCATTGGGAAAAAGAAAGAAGCTAATAATCTGCAAATAACAAGCTCATTCGCCGGTGAGTTGGATCAAAAGGCTCATTATAAAGGCAATGGCCTCCATACAGTGCAGCGACATGCTGCCTGGTATGGAGGCATCGAGGAAGAATTCTTGATTATAATCCAACTCAGGGGGGAATTTCCCTGATTTCTTTACTATATGAGGCAATCAGAAAAAAGCGATGGGGGCAATGGAAGAAAAAATATTCAAATAATCCAACGCATGTTACTGCCAGATGAGATTGCTGCTTTGGTGCCGCAGGAGATACCTCCTTCGGCACCAGATCAGCAGCCGCATCTCAAATGGGCTCAAATAGGCTCAAATGGACCTCAATGCCGAAAAAAAGCCGCCGGAGCTCCCTCCGGCGGCACCAAATTCACGTCATTTATTTCTTTTTCGCATTCCTGAACATGAACTTTCTCGCCACATTCAAAGCAATCTTATAGGGCAAAGGCCGCAGCGCCCTGTCTGCCTCCTTGAGCTTCTCCCGAATCGGGAGGTTCTGCGGGCAGTGCTGCTCGCACTTGCCGCAGCCAACGCACTGCGTCGCGAAGGGCGGTTCCTTGGAGAGGCCGACCGTCTGCATGAATTGGGCTCGTCCTTCCGCCTTGCTCTCCGTGTACATCGTGTTGTAACAGCGGAAGATTCCGGGTATATCCACGCCTTTGGGACAGGGCATGCAGTAGCGGCATCCCGTGCATCCGACTTTTTCTTTCTCGCGGATCTTCTTTTTGACCACCTCGAGCGTCGCGAAGTCTTCCTCTGTCAGATGGCCCGCCACCGCCTCGGAAGCGGTCCTGCAGTTCTCCTCGACCATCTCAATGCTGTTCATTCCGGACAGGACCACCGTCACCTCCGGCTGGTTATACAGCCAGCGAAGGCCCCACTCGGCCGGGGTCCATCCTCGCCCGCTCGCCTTCATCGCCTGCAGGGCACCGGAAGGCAGCATGTTTACCAGCTTTCCGCCGCGCAGAGGTTCCATGATGACCACGGGAATTCCTTTTGCCGCCGCGGCCTTGAGGCCCTTCACGCCGGCCTGCGCCACCTCGTCGAGGTAGTTGTACTGGATCTGGCAGAAATCCCAGTCATAGTCGTCCAGGATCTTCAGGAAATTTTCCGTGTTTCCGTGATAAGAGAAGCCGATGTTGCGAATCTGGCCGCTCTCTTTTTTGGCGCGGATCCAGTCCAGAATGCCCACTGCCTTGAGCTTGTCCCACATGGCGACATCGGTCAGATGGTGCATCAGGTAGTAGTCCACATATGTCGTCCGAAGCCTTGTCAGCTCCTCCCCGAAGTACTTGTCCAGCCCGTCGCGGCTGCGGATCATGTACTGCGGAAGCTTTGTGGCGATATTTACTTTCTCGCGCAGATTGTTTCTCTGCAGGATCTCACCGAGAGCTTCTTCGCTCCCGGGATAAATGTAGGCGGTGTCATAATAGTTGACGCCTGCCTTGTAAGCGGCCAGAATTTCCTTTTCCGCCTTGTCAATATCAATACTGTTTCCCTTTTTCGTAAAACGCATGCAGCCAAAACCCAGTATCGACAATTCGTTTCCGTTTTTGTCGCGCCTGTATTGCATGTTTGCTCTGCTCCTTTGCCTGATGAAGATTCGCCGACCGCAAAAAGCGGGAGGCTCCCGCCTGCGTTAATGCTCGCTATGCAAGCCTTTTGTGCCCGACTCCTCGGAGCCGTCCGGTCTGTGTTTCTTTCGCTTTTTCAGTTCGTCCTCGATCTTCGGGTAGCTCTTTCCTTCCATGTCCCTGACTTCCTGCTCATAGGCGGTCAGCTGATCCTCCCAGGACTGATAGGCAGGGTCACTTCTGTGGTCCGTAAGGTCGCAGTTATCCCGCAGATAGTTTCCGAGATAAACGGTCATTTTTCTGGTGCCGAACAGATTGAGGTGGTCTCCGTCCTTGTCAAAATAGTCAGCGGCCATATCTATACCGATCTTCTCCAGGTCGATGTTGCCGTCCAGATAATCGAGCCCGTAGTCCGCAGCGAGTTTCGCGTAGGCGTTGTGCTGCCTCATATCGTAGCAGTGGGGCGACGGAACCGAGTAAAGGACGAGCTTGATCCCCTCTTTCTGACAGAGGTCGTATATCATTTCAAAGACATACAGCTGATCCTCCGGGATCTTGAATACTTCCGTATCGGATGTGTTCATGTAAGGCATATCCCCTTCATAGGGCGTCACGACCTCATTGACCACATAGCCCTTGAAGTATTTGCGGATCCCGGGGCCTTCGATCCATTTCTTCCAGATGTAATGATATTTTATAAACTGAGACCTGTATTTAGCGTATTCGGAGACGCCGATGATATAGGGGTCCAGTCCGCTCTGGTGCTTGCTGAGGTTGTGCGTCTCCCAGAGGACGACCTTGATCGGCTGCGTTCTCAGGGCCAGTTTGATGGCATAATAAGTTTCAATACACTTCTGCAGGTCCCGCCCCATCACATAGGAGGTAATGCCGTAGTCCCGGTACATCTCGACCGGAGTGATCGCGACATCGGCAAGGCTGTCTCCCACGTTCAGGACATCGACCTGCCCTTCCGGCTCTTCCTGTATTCCCGCGATTCTGCAGTCGCGGTCCGCAAGATAGCCCCGGAGATACCAGTATCCTCCCCGGAACGGGCCTCCCAAAAGCCCGATTATTATGATAAGCCCGGCTATAAAGCCTGCAATCTTGACTATATTCTTCATGTATGCCTTCGATGTTCCTTGTCGTTTTCTTTTCTGCAGATTTACTGCACTTCTACAAGCTCAATGTGGAAATTCAGCTCTTTACCGGCCATCTCGTGGTTAGCGTCGAGTGTGATGTTGGTGTCATCCTTAGCCGTTACTGTCACAGGGAAAGGCTGTCCCATCATGTTTCTGAGATAAACTCTCTCGCCCACGTTAAGATTTTCGGAGCCGGGAAGCTGCGCGATCTCGATCGTAATGATCGCGTCCGGATCGGAATGACCGTAAGCTTCCTCCGGCATCAGGTGTATGTCCACAGCCTGTCCCACTTCCATATCTGCCACTGCCTTATCAAAGCCACGAATCATCATGCCTGCGCCGCAGACAAACTCCAGCGGCTCGCCGCGGTCATAGGAAGAGTCGAACTGCGTGCCGTCGTCAAAAGTTCCCCTGTAGTGGACCTTGACATTTTTGCCGACATTTTTGCCTTCCATTGTAAACTGCTGATGCCTGCCGCAGCATCCGCCGCCTTCGCCGTGGCCGCCGCAACACTCGTGGTCTTCGCCCTCATCGTGGCCGCCGCAGCATTCGTGGTCTTCGCCCTCTCCGTGGCCGCACTCGTGTCCTTCGCCGTGGTGATGGTGGTCGCAGTTGGCGCCTGTGTCGACCAGGTCGCCGCGAAGGTAAGCCTCCACTGCCTCGTCCGCATTTCCGGAAGCGCCCGCGCATACCTCGATGCCGGCATTCCTGAGTGCGTTAAGTGCGCCGCCGCCGAGGCCGCCGCAGATCAGGACCTGGATGTCGTGCCCGGCCAGAAGGCCCGCCAGCGCGCCGTGTCCGATTCCGTCGGAGCCGATCACTTCGCTCGATACTATTTTGCCGTCTTCCACGTCGTATACTTTAAAAAACTCCGTTCTGCCGAAGTGCTGAAAGATATTTCCGTTTTCATAAGTTGTTGCGATCTTCATTAAATAAGTCCTTTCCATATACATGTATCTATGCAGTGTCACACTGCCTCATTATCTTAACACAGGAAACCGTCCATAAAAAGGGCGAAACCTGCTTAAGAGGCCCTGCTCGTGTTTAAAAGCACAAGAATACGCCGAATATCCGAATGGAATGCTATAATATATGGGGGATGTCCCCAATGTATTATTCAGCATAAATGTCCCGGTGTAAGGGAATGAGTGATCGGAGGCCCGCTATGGATAAAAAACCAGACCTTCTTCATAACCGTTACCGCTTGCGGACCGTACTGGGTACCGGCGGATTCAGCACGATCTATCTTGCCAAAGATGAGGTTACCGGCCGGGAAGTTTCCGTCAAGGAATTCACGGCGGAACACATGGATGGCCTCGCCACGGCGCTGCGCGTCAACGCCTACGACATCGCCAGTCAGTCCGAGCCGCAGCCGGTTCCCGACCCGTCCGCGCTCTCCGAAGAGGAAAAGCTCTCCCGCGGTCTGATGCAGGTGCGCCGGGAAGCGGAGATGCTCGACCTCTTCCGCGATGTCCCCGGCGTTCCCGACCTGATCGAGACGTTTCAGGAGAACCGGACCTTCTATCTGGTCAAAGAATACCTCGAGGGCATGACCTGCAAGGAATATATGGACCGCTTCCGCGGCCGTCTCCCCTTTACCCTGGCACTTTATATTATGAAGGGTACACTGGAGATTCTGCGCAAGGTCCACGCCCGCGGCTACATCCACTGCGATATCAGCCCCATCAACAGCTTTCTGTGTCGAGACGGGAGCGTCTGTCTCATTGACTGGGGCAACGCCGCCGACCTGGGAGGCAGCATGGAGGACCACGTAGTCCGGCAGGCCGTCAATGTGCGCTATGCGGCTCCCGAACAGCAGATCAGCGGCCGCACGCTCACTCCCGCTACTGACATCTACTGCCTGTGCGCGTCCGTATATGAGGCTGTCTGCGGGGACCCGCCGAGGCAGTGCATCGAGCGCCTGCGCGGCGAAGCTCTGGTCCCTCCGACCATCCATGTCAGCGACCTGCCGCCTTTTCTCAGCGATATGCTTATAAGAGGACTGGCCCTGAATCCTGCCGACCGCCCGCAGAGCACCGAGGAACTCCTCGAAATCATAAACCGTGAAATTGCATTCAGCGTCTCTCCCGTCGCGGGCACCGGAAACGCTTCCGTCTCCGCCCGTCTTCTCAATGAGAAGCGAAGCCCCTTCGGCTTCCTGACGTCGAGACGGGTCCGGCGGCCGACGATCCTGTGAAATTGTATATATGTGTGTTCTGTTACCTCCCGGAATGTTTCGAAACATTTCGAAACAACCGCGGCCTTCGCAAAAAAACACATATATCATTCTTATCCGCCGGGAAAAAGATCAAAACAGCCCCATGGAATTGAAAAGAATCAATTGCCATGGGGCTTGACCGTTCTGTAAAAAACCGGATTCTCAAAACAGGCCGCTCCGTCTATTTTTTGACCTGCACTTGTACGCGTCTCACTCTTCGCTTGGACACTTCGAGGATCGTCACCTCAACATCTCTGTACGTGAATTTGCTGTTGACATTGGGGAAGCCGTTGTTGTACTCGATGCACCAGCCGCCCACCGTCTCCGAATCGAAGTCGAAGTCTTCTTCCTTCCAGCGCATCAGCTCGATGAACTCATAGATCGGCGTGTCGCCGTCCAGCTCATACCTGCCGTCGCCCTTTTTCTCAATGTCCTTCTCGACCGTATCCGTCTCGTCCCAGAGATCGCCGACCAGCTGCTCGAGAACATCTTCCATGGAGACCACGCCCAGCGTGCCGCCGTACTCGTCCGTGACCACCGCAATGTGCTGCTGCGCGTTCCGCAGTGACGACAGGACAGCCGGAAGCCGCATTGTCTTGTACACATAACAGGTGGGAAGAAGCAGAGAGCGGATCTCCACCTTTTCCTGGTCGATCATCGCTTTCAGGAACCTGTTCAGGGACAAAATACCGATCACATGGTCGACACTCCCCTCATAGACAGGGATCCTCGAGTAGGGAGACGCGTCAATGGTGCGCAGGATCTCCTCCCAGGGGTCATCGATGTCGATCGCGATGATGTCGACGCGCGCCGTCATGACTTCCGAGGCCGCTATGTCCGCGAAGTCAATGGCCGCGCTGACCAGCTCCGAGGCGTCCTCGTCGAGGACGTCTTCGTCCTCCGCGATGTCGATCATGGTGTGCAGCTCCTCAAGCGCCGCGTCCGAGTCTTCCTCTTCCACGTCCGGAAGCAGGCTCGTGATCAGATTTACAAGGGAGACGACGACAAAGGTGACCGGCCTCAGCAGGATCATCAGAGCTCTGACCGGATAAGCGAACTTTATAGCAAAATTGGTCGCATCTTTCTTGGCGCTGATCTTGGGAATCGTCTCTCCGAAAATGATGACCACAATGGTGATTATCGCCGTAGAGACCCAGGCGTACTGCTCGCTCAGGACCAGCATCACCGCGATTGAGCCCATTGAGGAAGCCGCGATATTGACCAGGTTGTTGCCCACAAGGATCGCCGAAATGGCGTCGTCGAATTTATTGGCGATCTTAAAGGCCACCGTCGCTCTCTTGTTGCCGTTGTCACTCTCGTGCTCCAGGCGCACTTTGTTGCAGGCGGAGAAGGACATCTCCGACGCGGAGAAAAAAGCGGAGCACATGACGCACACTATGATCCCGATAATGTAAATATACAAACTGCCCATTATGCGTCACCCCTTTCACCTGCAGGTGCGCTCATGACACGGGCATAGCGCTTTCCTTTGGACTGATGGATCGCGTAAGGCTCTCCCTTGGCAAATCCCTCGTAGTTTTCTTTCACGTCCTCGGGATTCTCCTCGTTCTCAGAGATCTTGCGGTCCTCCTTCAGTTCCTCGTTTGTGAGACAGCGGACTTTGAGCCGCATGATACGGTTGTGCCGCATTACCAGCACGGAGATCTTGGTTCCCAGGAAATGGAAACTGTCTCCCGCCACGGGAATGGACGGAAAAGCCTCATAAGCAAGCTCATTCATGAGCTTGTGGCCGATTCTCTGCTCGTCCTCCTCCGAATACTCGATCCCCAGTTCGTCGAGCACATCCAGAATGTCCTCCTCGGGATTTACGCTGTAAGAGCCGTCCGTCATGGGCACGACGTTGCGCACCGCGCGGTCGTCCTCGTCCCAGATCTCTCCCACCAGCTCTTCCAGAATATCCTCATCCGTGACGATTCCCAGCGTCCCGCCGTAGTTGTCGGTGACCACCGCGATGTTGATCTTTTTCCTGGACATGATCGTCAGGAGGTCGTCAATCTTGGTCGACTGGTGGATGAAGAAAGGCTCATACATGAGCGGCCGGATATCCAGCGCCTCCCCTTTGCGGATATAGTAGCGGATATACTTTCTTATATGCAAAATACCGATAATATTGTCGATCGTCCCCTCATAGACAGGGAGGCGGCTGTGATTCTGCTCTTTGATGAACTGCAGGATCTCCTCCTGCGGCATATTGATGTCGATGGCCGCCACATCCATGCGGCTTGTAAGTATGCTCTCCACCGTCACGTCGCCGAAATGCAGCGCCGAGGAGATCAGCTCACTCTGTTCTTCGTTGATCGTGCCCTCTTCCGTCATATCCTCAATGATATCGTAGATATCGCTCTCCGTTACGGACGCCTCATCCTTGCTCTTGAGCATTCTGGCAAAAGCGTTGCCGATGATCGTCAGCAGCGCTGCAGCCGGTCTGAGGACCGTCATGAGAAAGCGCAGGCTCCTCGCCAGGGCAAGACTCAGCGGCTCGCTGTATTTGCGGGCAATACTTTTAGGCAGCATCTCTCCGAAGAAAAACACTACCAATGTCGTTATCAGTGTAGAAATGGAAACTGCCGAGACGCCCCATCTTTTCGTGACATAGATCGTCACGATGGAAGCAGTGGCGATGTGCACGATATTTGTGCAGATCAGCAGAGTCGTGATCGCCCGATCAAAATGGTCCATGATGTACAGTGCAGTTACTGCCCGCCTGTCTCCTCTCTCGGCGTCCGTCTTGAGGCGCACGCGGGATACAGAGGCAAAAGAAGTTTCCATTAGCGCAAAAAGCACTGCGGCAAGCAGCAGCAAAACTACGATCAGCCATGTTAATTGACTGCCATCGTCCATAAGATCCGATCACACTCCTTCCAAAAGAAAAAAATAAGAAAACTCAACGGTAATACGAATATCCGGTGCCTTGTATACCGAATATTTTATGTTCAAGAGCGTAACATAAAAGCAGACAATGCGCAAGATTATTGATTTTTTTCATTCTTCTGTTTCGAAATTCATATATAATACAGGGGGAGGTCCCCCACCGCAAAATTACATTATGACCTGCGCCCTCCGCGCAGCGCTCATCGACACGGAGGTTACTATGAGCAATTTGAATACGGGACTCGGAAAGACCGGAACGGATTACGGGGCGAATGACCCTCGTCCAAAGAGAAGCGTAGAGTTTTCACAGGTGGAAAACGTCTACGTGATCCGATATGAGAATATCAACCCCACGGGAAGGCTGTTCGGCGGCCAGCTGGTGTCCTGGATCGATGAAGTGGCCGGCGCCTGTGCCAGCCGTCACACCGGGCTCCCCGTGACCACCGCCTCCATCGACAACCTGACTTTTAAGCGCGGCGCCTATCTGGCCGACCGCCTGGTTCTGCTCGGACGCATGACATATGTGGGCAACACCTCCTGCGAAGTCCGGGTAGACACTTTTATCGAAGACAAAGAAGGCTTCCGTCACATCATAAACCGCGCCTTCCTCACCTATGTGGCCATCGATGAAGCGGGCAGGCCGCTTCCCATTCCCTACGGCCTCGAAGTGAAGACCGTAGCGGAACAGGCCCGCTGGGACGGCGCCCTTCTGCGGCGCAACAACCGCAAGTCCCGCCAGAGCGACGGATTCTGATATCCCAGGGGTTATGAACGGCACCGGAGCTCTGGTGCCGTTCATAACCCCGCTGTCGTTTCAGAGTCCTGCCGCCGTTCAGAGCCCCGCTTCCGCAAGAAACATCTCACGGTTCTCCAGCGAGTGCAGGTAAATCGCGCACTCCGCCCGCATCGCCTCGTTGTCCGCCGCGCTCGCCGCGTCGTACACGCCGACGGTCGTAAATCCCGCGCTGCCGGCGGACCGGATTGCGTGGATCACGTCCTCGAACACGAAGATGTCCTCCGGCGAAAGGCCCATTCGCTCCGCCGCCATAAGGAAGATTCTCGGCTCCCGCTTGCTCGCGCCCGCTTCCTCACAGGTGATCATCCCGTCAAAAAAGCGAAGCAGGCCAAGCCTCTCAAGAGCCGCGCGGATGTGCTCCCTGTTGCTGGACGTGGCGATGTACATCGGGACCTTCCTCGCGGCGAGTTCTTCAAGAAACCGGCGCGCGCCGGCTTTGGGCTGTACCTGGTGGACATAGAAGTCGCGGATCACGCCGAGCACGCCTTCCTTGATCTCCTCTTCGGTCATGGAAAGCCCGTGATCTCCCGCCAGATAAGTCCGTTTCAAATAAGCCGCCCCTTCATCCAGGCTCAGCCGGAACATGGTATCTCCCAGATCCGGCTCCGCCTCGATCCCCAGTCCCGCCAAAAACCTGGCGGCCGCATCCTCCCAGATCGGCATGGAATCGAGGAGCGTGCCGTCTGCGTCAAAGATCGCCCCTTTACTCATTTACCATCTCCGCTGTCACTTCTCTGAGCTGCTCTGCCGCCTCTTTTATATCCTTCTGCGCAAAGATCGCGCTGATCACCGCAATGCCGCAGATCCCGCTGCCCGCAAGTTCCTTAACATTGTTCTTTGTGATCCCGCCGATCGCCACGACCGGGATTTGAACGGCCTCGCAGATCGCCTTAAGGGTCTCGTAGCTGACATCGTCCGCGTCGTCCTTAGAACCGGTGGGAAACACCGCGCCGACCCCGAGATAATCCGCGCCTCTCTCCTGTGCGAGGAGTGCCTGCTCCACGGTCTGCGCGGAGACGCCCAATATTTTGTCCGGTCCCAGGAGCCTGCGCACGTCCCCGGCCTCCATATCGTGCTGGCCCACATGGACGCCGTCCGCCCCCATAGCCAGGGCTACGTCCACGTTGTCATTGACGATAAAGGGAACCTTGTACCGGAGGCACAGAGCCTGAAGCTCCTTCGCCTCCTCAAGGAAATGCTCGTTGTCCAGATTTTTCTCCCTCAGCTGCAAAAAAGTGACTCCGCCTCGGAGCGCCTCTTCCACCACGCTCGCGAGCGAGCGGCCGTTTAACCAGTACCGGTCTGTGACTGCGTAGAGCAGAAGGCTCTCTTTTGTCACATTCATAATTCTCCTCCTTCCGGCATGCAAGTTCCGACATGTATATTCCGGCATAAATGTTCTCAGAACCCGGATCAGCGTACTTCGTACTTCGCTCCCTCGTCCAGGCACTTTCCGTCCATGTGGCAGATCGCGTCAATGATCCGGTTTCTGTAGGTCGAGTTGCCCTCATATTCAGCCAGGTGGGAATAGCCGATCTCACCGGCAAGGCCCATGGCGCAGACTGCCGCTGCCGCCGCCTCAAGCGCGCTGTCCGGATTGGCCGTGACAAAGGCCGTCATCATTCCGGAAAGCTGGCAGCCGGTCCCGGTGATCCTTCCCATTTCAGGTCTGCCGTTTGCGATCACGAAGCATCTCTCCGCGTCCGCCACAAGGTCGATGGCGCCTGTCACCGCGATGACAGATCCCGTCTCCTTCGCAAAGTCCTTCACAAAGCGGACCGCTTCGTCCAGATTGTCCTGGGTCACCGCGTCCGCGATGTCCGCGTCCACGCCTTTGGTCGTGCCGCTTCCCAGAGCCAGCGCCTTGATCTCGGAGATGTTGCCCCGGATGACCGTAAAGCGGTTGATCTCGATCAGTTTGGCGGCTGTCTCCGTGCGAAGCCTGCTGGCGCCGGCGCCCACGGGATCGAGGAGCGTCACGTGCCCCAGTTCCTGCGCCTTTCTGACCGCGCGCTTCATGCCTTTAATGCTTCTTTTGTTGAGCGTGCCGATATTGATGTTGAGGCCGCCGCAGATCGACGTTATATCTTCAACGTCCTCGGGCTCATCGGACATGATGGGGCTTCCCCCGCAGGCCAGCAGAATATTGGCCACATCATTTACCGTCACATAGTTTGTGATGTTGTGTACCAGCGGCGTATTTTCCCTCACTTCATTCAGATACTTTCCAAGCATTTCAGGTCTCCTTTCTTTTTCCGGGAGCAAAAAGAAAAACGGACATACAGCCTCTGTATGTCCGCGCATAGATCATTTCTGTCTGCTTCCCTACGTTGGCATTATCCAAATCAGGTTACGGGTCGGCACCGTATAAGTGCCCTCTCAGCCTGCTCCGGCAAGCTCCCCTTTCGCTTTATTATGCTACTGAGTCAAAGTATTGTCAACGGGCTTCGCTTTGTCTGATCACCTTATAGAGGAGCCCCACCGACACAGCCATCATGATGACTTCCGTGCAAGGCTGCGCCCAGATCATGCCGCCGAATCCGAAAAGGCGGTTTAAGAGCAGAAGGAGCGGCACATAGAGGAGCAGCTGACGGATCAGCGTGATCGCAAAGGCGTACTGGGGCTTTCCCATGGCCTGGAAGGACATGCGGCTCATGGAGACTGCCCCCACGAACGGCAGGATCCACATAATCGTCCGCAGTACGCGGCTGCCCGTCGCGATGGCAGGCCGACCGTCGCCACAATGACACTGTCCAGCACCGTGAGTCCGAATCCGACCGTCACCGTGTGGTCCGCCTTCTCCTTATCTCCGGCGCCCAGGCTCCGCGCGATCAGCGAAGAGGCGCCCGTTCCGATCATGTTGGAGATCGCGACCGAGATCATCATTACCGGATAGGCCAGATTTACTGCGGCCAGCTGGTAATCGTCCCCCATAAGGCCTATAAAATATGTATCCACCAGGTTATAGAGGACCATGATGAACATTCCCGCTATAAGAGGTACGCCCAGCTTGACCACAGCTTTGGCCGGCTTCTCCTCCCGCAGGATGTATATGCGCTTGTCTTCCGATTCGTTTTTCATGCTGCTATAAATGTCCTTTCCAAAGATGTCTCCCGATTCAGGGCCGGCACCGGAGGCCCGCTCCCGTCCGAGTCACAGACAGTATATCACATCCGCGCCTGGCCTGTTCGGGCGCTGCGATCGTCTCTTCCTTCTTTTCCGCAGTTACTTTCATGTTCAATTTCATTCATCTTCCGCAAGCGCATCATTTATTCCTTTCCTTTTGCACTGCAATTCGTTAAATATTTTTGCGATTATCGCTTTAAAGCGCGAAAATATCGGTTGACGAAGCTGTGTTCTGCGTGCTAATATTCAAAACAAGTTGTAACGAAAAAACAATCATTCACTATTTTGTAACCCGCCGATAAGGAGATTTCGGATGAACCGCACACTCTGCACAACTGACAACTTCTTCTTTTTCTTTAGCTTTAGCTTTACTGGCACCGAGGCAGTAAGGTTGATTTGTCATGCTGAAGAATTGTGAGAGCAGAGATTAACGAATCCGTTCACAAAAGGTGTGGCACTTCAACAGGTGCCGCACCTTTTTTCAGTTATCACGCACTTCCCGCTGCCTATATGATCAGGCGCGGGGTGCGCATAGCTGCCACTATATTTTAAGAAGGGAAAGGAGCCCGCAAAATGAAGAACTATTATCAAAAAGAGATCGAGACCGCCTCTCGGGAGAAGATCCTGGAGATCCAGAACGAGAAGATCGTGAAGCAGGTGAAGTATGTCTATGACAACGTCCCCTACTATCGCGATCTCATGGACAAAAAAGGGGTTAAACCCGAAGATATTAAGAGCGTAGATGATATCAAAAAGCTTCCTTTCCTCAGCAAAGATGACCTTCGCGAAGCCTATCCTTACGGCCTTCTGGGCACGGACCTCAAGAACTGCGTCCGCATCCAGTCCACTTCCGGCACTACCGGAAAGCGCGTCGTCGCCTTCTATACCCAGAAGGACATCGACATGTGGGAAGAGTGCTGCGCAAGAGCGATCGTCGCTGCGGGCGGCACCAATGAAGATGTCTGTCAGGTCTGCTACGGCTACGGCCTGTTCACCGGCGGCCCCGGCCTCAACGGCGGCTCCCACAAAGTCGGCTGCCTGACGCTGCCCATGTCCTCCGGCAACACGGACCGCCAGATCCAGTTCATGATGGACCTGAACGCGACTATTCTGTGCTGCACACCTTCCTACGCTGCTTATATCGGAGAGTCCCTCGCGGAGCGCGGCTACAAGCCCGAGGACAACAAGCTCAAGGCTGGTATCTTCGGCGCGGAGCCCTGGACCGAAGAGATGCGTCAGAGCATCCAGAAGAGCCTGGGAATCAAGGCGTATGACATCTACGGCCTCACGGAGACCTCCGGCCCCGGCGTCGCCTTCGAGTGCGAAGAGCAGACCGGCATGCACATCAACGAGGACCACTTCTACGCCGAGATCATCGATCCCAAGACCGGCGAAGTGCTTCCCGAGGGCAGCAAGGGCGAGCTCGTCTTCACCTCCCTGGACAAAGAAGGATTCCCGCTGCTCCGCTACCGCACCAAGGATATCTGCATCCTTTCCAGAAAGAAATGCTCCTGCGGCCGCACCCATGTCAAGATGACCAAGCCTCTGGGCAGAAGCGACGACATGATGATTATCCGCGGCGTCAACGTATTCCCGAGCCAGATCGAGGCGGTCCTTCTCAAGGAAGGCTATACGCCCAATTACCAGATCGTCGTCGACCGCGAGAACAACACCGATACCTTCGACATCTATGTCGAGTTCTCCCCCGAGCAGTTCTCCGACAAGATCGCGGATGTACAGGCCCGCGAGAAGGCGCTCAACGGAGCGATGCGCTCCATGCTGGGCATCGGTCCCAAGATCCACCTAGTGGCGCCCAAGACCATCACAAGATCCGAAGGCAAAGCCGTCCGCGTGATCGACAAGCGCAAACTTCACTGATAAGGAGGTACGACAATGGCAATCACACAGTTATCCGCATTTCTTGAAAACAGGCCCGGAACCCTTTACGGCGCCGTCAGCGCCATTTCTGACGCCGGCATCAATATCCGCGCTCTCTCCGTGGCAGACACCAGAGATTTCGGCATTCTCAGGCTCATCGTCTCCGATGTGGCAAAGACCAAGGAAGTCCTCTCCGACGGCGTCGTGATCACCGAGACCAAAGTCATCGCCGCCAGGATGAGCGATGAGGCCGGCTCCCTCAAAAAGATCCTGAAGATCATTCAGGACACCGGCGTCAATATCGAATATGTCTACGCTTTCACCTCTTCCGTCGCAGGCTCCGCCTACGTGGTCCTCAGAGTCAATGATATCGAGGAAGCAGAGGCCGTCCTCGCCCGAGGCGGGATCAAGACACTCGCTGACAGCGATATGGAAGGGCTGCTGTAATATTGCAGGCCTGCACAATATGTATATTTGAATAAAGTAAGGCGGTCCCCATCCGCGCACACTTTCGTGCTCGTAATGGAGGCCGCCTCTTTTCTGTTTTTTAATTATGATTCTTCCGTGTAAATCTCTGCACACGCCGAGGTACGTCTCACGCACCCAGAATTCCTTTCAGGAAGATCTCAATCCCGATCGCGATCAGTATACATCCTCCCAGAACGGAAGCTTTCCAGGCAAGTTTTGTTCCGGCCATGCGGCCGATCAAAAGTCCCCCGACACAGATCACAAACGTGACTGCCGCGATGATCAGGCCTGCGCAGTTTGCCATGGCGAAATCATATTCGGCAATCGTGAATCCCACCGAAAGCGCGTCGATGGAAGTGGCGATTCCCTGGATCAGCAGGTCTCTTCCCGATACGCTTCGATTCTGCGCTTGTTTCTCTTCTTTGCCTTCTTTTCTCTCAATGAGCCCTTCCAGGATCATCTTTCCCCCTATGTAGAGGAGCAGGATCAGCGCGATCCACGGGATGAACTGCCTGAACCACGAAAAGGCCTCGACAATGGTGTGTACGCACACCCATCCGATCATCGGCATAATGTATTGAAAGAAGGCGTATACGCCCGCTATGGCACAAATTCTTTTTCTGTGCATATTCGGCTCATGAAGGCCGTTCGCGAGCGATACAGAGAACGCGTCCATGGCGAGGCCGACTCCCAGCGCCGCACTGTTTACGACAAATAAAAGATTCATCATTTCAAGACTTTCTGTTGTTCCCGATATTTAACGTTAAACCGTTACTTTCTAATCGCAACATAACAGGCGCGTGTTAGTCAATCATAACTTCCGCCAGTGACTCCCACAAAAAATCCCATTGACAAAAAATGCATATGAGAAGAGAATCAGGTCTCCTCTCATATGCAGAATACTGTCGCAAAATATTGTTTCTTCGCCGGCAGAAGCAGGGCCGCTCCCCTGTGTGATCAGCCGATGATATCCTTAACAACCGCCTTCAGGCTCTCGTTGGTAGCATCGGCAAAGAAGTACTCCTTGAAGTTCTTGCCGGCAAATGCGCCCTTGACAAGTTCCTGATCCAGCGCGGGAAGGATCTCTTCCATGGTCTTGTAAGTCACGAGCTTGACCTGGTCGAGGATCTTCTTATTTCTCTGCTCCGGAACTGCTCTCTCCTTGGGGTATCCGCCGCCGGAGGGCTCGCAGAAGAGTTTCTCGAAGATGTACTCAAGGTTGAGGTCGCCGCCCCAGCCAAAGCCGAGCGCAAAAGGAAGGGAAATCGCGTTGCCGTCGTTGATCTGGGCAAATGTGTAAGCATCCAGAGGAGTAGCGACATGTCCGCAGATCACGCCGGGGAAGCTGTTGAGCGCCAGCATAGCGCCTTCGCCTGTGCCGCATCCTGTGATGACGTAGTCGCAGGCGCCTGCGTTCAGCAGTGTAGCGGCAAGGATGCCGTTCTGTACATAGGTCAGCTGTGCCTCGTCGTCGGCCGCATACATGCCGTAGTTGCGAACTTCAAAGCCCATGGGTTCCACGACCTTGCGCAGAGCCTTCTCGATGATGCCGTTCTTAGCCGCCTGGCTGTTCTCGTTGATCAGTGCAATTCTCATTTTTTTACTCCTTAAATCAATAGCTGTATTAATAGTTCACTTGCGTTCATTTTACTCATATAAATCCGTTACGTCCATCTTATCATCGTGTCATTCGACGCTTCCATGGACGATTTCGTGACAAATATGGACAAAGAAGACTTCTCCGGTCACTCCCCGCGAATCTGCACCAGCACGATCGCGGCGAACATGATCACGCATCCCAGAAGTTCTCTCGGCGTCATCCGCTCTCCCAGGAGGATGGCCCCTGCAATTACGGCAAATACCGACTCCAGACTCATCAAAAGAGAGGCCACCGTAGGGTCGGTGAACTTCTGCGCTACGATCTGCAGCGTGTATCCGATGCCGCCCGAGACGATGCCGCAATAAAGAATCGGGATTATGGCGGACACTATTTTGGCCCAGCTGGGTCTCTCCAGGATCAGGGCGGCCACCGATGAGATCGCCGTGCAGGACGCGAACTGGATCGCGGAGATCCGGATGGGGTTGCCCAGTTTCACAAAGTGATCGCAGCACAGAATATGGCCGCTGAACAGGACCGCGCAGATGCAGACCAGCGTGTCGCCCCGGCCGAGGGAAAAACCTTCCGTCATGCACAGAAGATACATCCCGACTACGCCGAGCAGGACGGCCAGCCACACGACTGCGGAATTCCTCTTTTTGAAAAACACGAAATTGATCACCGGCACGAGGAGCATGTACATGGCCGTGATAAAGCCGGCTTTTCCGGCTGTCGTGTAGACGACGCCCATCTGCTGAAAAATGCTGGCGGCGGCGAGAAACGCGCCGCAGCAGATGCCGCCGACGATGGTATCTCTCCGGTACCGGGCGCACTGCTGCGCGCTGTAGGAGGCGAGCTTTTCCTTCTCCGAGGCGATGGGCATCGCGGAGACCGCTCCCACGGCCACGGCCGCAAGCGCCATGCGCGCCGCGTTGAACGTGATCGGTTCGATGCTCTCCATGCCGACGCGCTGAAAGACAAAAGCCGTCCCCCAGATCATGGCGGTCAGTATCAGGAGCGCATTTCCAAGCATTCTTTTATTGTCAATCATTATTATCCAACTTCCTTGTATGAGTCTTCTTCCGGCATGCAGGCAAGGCTCACCGGGCGAGCCGCCGCGCCACAGAAAGATTTTATCACATCGCGCCCAAACAAAAACTCCGAAAACCGCCCTTGGGATTTTTCGGAGTTCTTTTGGTTTCTTTACTCTTTGCCGCTCTGTTTTTTGTCTTATTTTTCCAGAAGCTGCATAAACGCCCTTGTCTGTCCCTCCACATCGCTGCCGTAGACAGCGCTTCCGGCCACGATCAGGTTGGCGCCGGCCTCCAGTACGACATGCACGTTGTCGGTCTTGATGCCGCCGTCCACTTCAATCTGAAGGGAAGGGTTGACCTTCTCCGCCTCTTCGCGAAGCCGCCTGATGCGCTCCGTGGAAGCCGGAATGTACTTCTGGCCGCCGAAACCGGGTTCCACCGTCATGACCAGGACGAGATCCAGGTCTCCCAGGATCGGGAAGAGAACCTCCACCGGCGTTTTGGGCTTGATCGAAATGCCCGCCTTGCATCCCAGCGCGTGGATCCTGTCGATCAGCACTTTTGCCGCCGCGGCTGCGTCCTCCGGCGTCTTGCCGTCCTGGTCGATCTCTGCCGCGTAGGGGGCGTCCGCGTACTGCGCATTGCCGCCGGGCATCACTTCGTAGTGGAAGGTGATGCTGTCCGCGCCTGCGCCGGCGAAGGGCTCGAAATGCCTCTCCGGATTTGTCACCATGAGATGCACGTCCAAGACCTGATCCGTAAACTGCCGGATGCAGCGCAGGATCGGCTCACCGAAGGAAATCTCCGGCACAAAATGGCCGTCCATCACATCAAAGTGCACATAAGTCGCCCCGCCTTCCTTTGTCTGCAGGATCTGCTCCTTGAGCCTTCCGAAATCCGCTGACAAAATAGAGGGGGCCAGTTCATTTTTTCGCTTCATAATGTCGTCCTAATCAGCCTTCTACAAACGCTTTGACCTGTTTATATATACCTTCCCCATCAAGCATATACTTGTGCATCAGCACCTGCGCGGACGCGGACTCGCCGAATACGTCGCGCACGCCGATCCTGTACATCTTCGTCGGGCACTTCTCCGACAGGCACTCTGCCACAGCGCTGCCCAGCGCGCCGATGATGCTGTGCTCTTCCGCCGTGACGACCTTGCCGGTCTTGGAGGCGGTCTTTACGACCAGTTCTTCATCGAGCGGCTTGATGGTGCAGATGTTGACGATCTCCGCGTCGATTCCGTCTTTTGCCAGCATGTCCGCCGCCTCGATGGCGGAGGCCACGCACAGGCCGTTGGCGATGATACTCACGTCCTTGCCTTCGCGGATGACGCTGCCCTTGCCGATCTGGAAATCGTAATCCTCATCGAAAACTACCGGTACCGCGGCGCGGCCAAAGCGGATGTAGACAGGCCCTTCGTGCTTGACAGCGGCTCTGACTGCTTTTCTCGCCTCCGTATCATCTGCGGGGCACATGACGACCATGCCGGGGATCTCGCGCATGAGCGCCAGGTCCTCCAGACACTGGTGGGAAGCGCCGTCCTCACCGACGGTAATGCCGGCGTGTGTCGCGCCGATCTTCACGTTCAGGTGCGGGTAGCCGATCGAGTTACGGACCTGCTCATAGGCGCGGCCTGCCGCGAACATCGCGAAGGAACTTGCAAAAGGCACCATACCGGCCGCCGCGAGGCCTGCCGCGATGCTCATCATATTGCCTTCCGCGATTCCGCAATCAAAGTGTCTGTCAGGATATGCTTTCGCAAAAACGCCCGTCTTGGTCGAGCCTGCCAGGTCTGCGTCCAGTACCACAAGATTGGGCATCTCCGCTCCCAGTTCCAAAAGAGTTTTTCCGTATGATTCGCGTGTAGCGATCTTTTTCACTTCGCTCATAATGCCTCACCAATCCTTTCCAGATCCGCCATGGCGATCTCGTACTGCTGTGCGTTCGGTGCCTTGCCATGCCAGTCGGCGACGCCTTCCATGAAGGAGACGTCCTTGCCCTTGAGCGTCTTGCAGATGATCGCGGTGGGCGCTCCTTTGACCGATCTCGCCTCCGTAAAAGCCGCTGCCAGCTGCTCAAAGTCATGCCCGTCCTCCACGTTGATCACGTGGAAATTGAAGGCTTCAAACTTCTTGTCGATCGGATAAGGATTGTTGACTTCTTCGATCTTGCCGTCAATCTGAAGGCCGTTGTTGTCGACGATCACACAGAGGTTGTCGAGCTTCTTGGCTCCCGCGAACATGGCGGCCTCCCAGACCTGTCCCTCCTCGATCTCGCCGTCGCCCAGAAGCGTGTAGACGCGGTAGTCCTTCTTCTGCACCTTGGCTGCCAGCGCCATGCCGACCGCGCAGGAGATTCCCTGTCCCAGGGAGCCCGTGCTCATATCGATGCCGGGCAGAAGATTCATGGACGGATGTCCCTGAAGGCGTGACCCGAGGTGGCGGAAGGTCTTGCACTCTTCCCTGTCAAAAAATCCCCTCTCCGCCATCACTCCGTAAAGGCCGGGGCAAGTGTGGCCTTTGGATAAAACAAATCTGTCCCTGTCGGGGTCGCTGGGCTTTGCGGGATCTATGTTCATCTCTTCCATATAGAGGTAGGTGAAGATCTCCGCCGCTGACAGAGATCCGCCCGGATGCCCTGCCTTGGCGTAATAAACCGCGGTAACGATATTTTTCCTCACCTGATTGGCTGTTTTTTTCAGTTCCTGTACGTTCATCTGTGCTCCATTCCTTGGTGTTAATATATGTTTCCCTGCCGCAATTCAAGGCTCGCGAAGCGAGCCGCTGCGCCGCGTGCGGGTTGCCTGAAAGGCAGCATCAACATTTCCGCACGCGTGTGCATCGAATAATACAGTGGAGGATTGTCCGCCGCCACTGAGAAAGTATGTCGCCTCCCACCGCCCTTAGAGGCGGGGGACATCCTACCTGTATTATAGCTTTTTAAACCCGCTCTGTCATTTGCAGGCGCAGATTTTTCTCTCCTTTGTGAAAGTTCGGCAAGTAATTGACTCAAAACATACCTTCCATTGTAGATAACAGACAACAAAAAGGCTCGCAGAGCGAGCCTTCAGGAGCGCCTTCCGCGCTCAGTAAGCGATATGAGTTAAGGCTCGCAAAGCGAGCCGCTGCGCCGCGTGCGGGTTGCCTGTAAGGCAAGGTCTAACCGTTCACCGCACGCGTGTGCATCGAATAACTCAGTGGGGGATTGTCACCCGCCACTGAGAAAGTTAGTTGCTTCCCACCGCCTGTAGAGGCGGGGGACATCCCCCCTGTGTTATCAGTAAAGATCAGTTTACAAGCGCCGCGTACTCCTCAAGTTTCTTTCTGGCCTCCGGACTGATATTTCTGGGAACCGCTATGCGGATCTCCACGTACTCGTCGCCCTTCTTGGGCGTTCTGCCCGTTGTGTGGATGCCTTTCTCCCTCAGGCGGATCTTATTTCCGGGCTGGATGCCGGCAGGGATCTTACATTTGACGCTTCCGTACAGGGTGGGGAGCATGGCTTCTCCGCCCAGAACTGCGGTCGCGTAGGGAATCTGCGCGTATGTGTACAGGTCCAGTCCGTCCCTCGTGTACTCGCTGTCCGGATCGATATGGATCTCGATCAGAAGATCGCCCTTCTTCCCGCCTGCGCCCGCCATTCCGCGTCCGCGGAGGCGGATCTTCTTTCCTTCCTCGATACCGGCGGGGATCTTGACCTCCAGGGTCGTCAGATTTGCCTTACTTCCGGACGCGGAAGGATCCTGCAGCTGGATCCTCTTTGTGGCGCCCAGCGCCGCGTCCCTGAAGCTCACCGTCAATGAGCTGGTCATATCCAGCGACTGCTGCCTGGAGGCCTGCCTGCCGCCGAATACATCGTCGTCAAATCCGCCGAAACCGTAGCCGCCGAATCCCGAGCCGCCCGAATACCTGCGAGAGCTCCCGCCGAACATGTCTCCGAACATGCTCCGGAACAGGTCTTCCGCGTCCTGTCCGCTGAAATGGAAAGACTGATAGCCGTTTCCGTCGCCGCTGTAATAGTGGTAGCCTCCGCTGCCTCCGGCTCCGGCGCCGCCGGCCGGTCCGCCGGTTCCGTCGAACGCGGCGTATCCGTACGTGTCGTAGAGCTTTCTCTTCTCGGGGTCACTCAGGATCGCGTAGGCTTCTCCCACATCCTTGAATTTCTGTTCCGCGTCCTTGTCTCCGGGGTTGGCGTCCGGGTGATACTTTTTGGCCAGTTTTCTGTATGCGGATTTGAGCTTCTTATCATCTGCACTGCGGTCGACGCCGAGTATTGCATATAAATCTTTGTTCATAACCATTTCCTCCTGTCTGTATGTAAACTTACCGGGAATGCGACGCCTGCGGCCGCACTCGCCTCAGTGTTGTATCGTTTGTTCTATTTTGACTATAACAGATATGTTGGCAAATGGCAAGCGGTATTTCTATATCACAGGGTTTGTGTCACGGGGACGTATCTACTGACACATTTTGTTCCAAAATGTGTCAGTAGATACGTCCCCGTGACACAAAACGCACCCGTGACACACCGGTGGAATTTTTACGCTTAATGAGAGATAATGGAAGAAGATTATACTATTTCGTTAAATTAAGTTTGTTATATCAAATCATCGAGGTGTCCCCTATGTTTCAATCTTTTTCCGTAACAATCCCGACAATATCCGGGAATGAATTTGACCTGCGCGATTACGGCGCCGTCGGCGACGGCCGCACTTCCAACACGGCAGCCTTCAGAAAAGCTATAGAATCGGCTGCGGAGCAAGGCGGCCGGGTCATCGTCCCGAACGGGATCTGGCTGACAGGCCCCATCCGGCTCCTCTCAGGCGTGGAGCTGCACCTGCAGGACAACGCTGTGATCCTGTTTGATAAAAATCCGCGGGAATATCCTCTGATCATAACCGATTATGAAGGAGTCACGAGAATCCGCACCGTCTCTCCCCTCCACGCGGAAAATGCCGAAAATATCGCCATCACCGGAAACGGCGTCATAAACGGAAGCGGCCATCTTTGGCGCCCCGTCAAAGAATTCAAGATGACAAGCCGGCAGTGGAAGGAGCTTCTTAAGAAATCTCCCTATGTGCTCGAGTCCAAAGAAGGCGGGATCTGGTTCCCTACGCAAAGTATGTACGATACCGCGGTCATGGGAGAGATTTTCCCCGGCGACTATAATTCTTACGACGAATCGCTGGCAGCCGCTTCTCCTCACTACGACTTCTACCGTCCGGAGATGGTGAGTCTGCGTCATTGCAGGAATATTTTGATCGAGGGCGTTCATCTGCAGGATTCACCGGCCTGGAATGTGCACCCCTATTTCTGCGAGCACCTGACCGTGCGCGGCGTCAGCATCACAAATCCCGCTTACGCGCAAAACGGCGACGGCATTGATGTGGAGTCCTGCCGGTATGTCCACATCCACCACTGTCAGTTCCAGACCGGGGACGACGGGATCTGCCTCAAGGCCGGCAAGGACCGCGAGGCCAGAAAGCTTCTTAAGCCCTGCGAGGACGTCCTGATCCACGACTGCAAAGTCGGCATGAGCCACGGCGGCTTTGTCATCGGGAGCGAGATGTCCCGCGGCGTCCGCAATGTCCTGGTAAAAGACTGCACCTTTATCGATTCGGACGTCGGCATCCGCTTCAAGAGTGCCATGGGCCGCGGAGGCGTCGTGGAGGAAATCCACCTCGAGAACATCCTCATGTTCGGCATCAAGAAGGAATGTCTCACCTTGACCATGAACTATGTTCTCAACACAGTCAGCGGGGATGACCCCGTCGTGCAGAGCACGGACCCGGAAGACATTCCCACTTTCCGTAATATTGAGCTGAAGAACTGTCTCTGCCGCGATGAGGGCGCTCACTACGTCATACAGCCGATGAGTGGGTATCCGGAGACGATTCAGGATATTCGCATGATTGAATGTGAGCTCGGCGTCAGGAAGTGATGTGACAGGGGGACGTATCAGCTGACACATTTTGCTCAAAATGTGTCAGCTGATACGTCCCCCTGTCACATCTATTCGCCTATTGACATGATGGGTAAATAGGCTTATAATCCATTTACTCACTGAAAAGCGTAACTATTCAGCACCCCAAGTCCCAAATGCTGCGCATTCGGGACTGTGGGCGTCCAGAGGCGCTCCGCGCCTTGTCCGCCCCGGAAAAAATCAAAAACGTTCTGGTGAGCGAGCTCACCGTATCTTATTTTGATCTTTTTTCCGGGGTGCTGAAAAAAATATACATATAAGGAGCACTCATGGCACAGGATTTATTAAAAGCAGAACACCTGGCGGCCTCCGCGGAGGACGCCGAAATACTCAGGGACGTAAGTCTCCGTATAGGGCGCGGCGAGACCCACGTGATCATGGGCCCCAACGGCGCGGGAAAATCGACACTCGCCGGAGTACTGATGGGTAACCCGGCTTACACAGTGACCGGCGGAAGCGCCCTCTGGGAGGGCGAAGACCTCCTGGCGATGTCCCCGTCCGAGCGGGCGAAGAAAGGACTTTTCCTCTCCTTCCAGAATCCCGTCGAGGTCCCCGGCATCTCGCTGGAGAACTTTGTGCGCAGCGCCCTCTCCCAGAAGACAGGAAAACCCGTCCGCATCTGGAGCTTCCGAAAGGAAGTCAAGGCCGCCCTCGAGACGCTGGACATGGACGAGTCCTACGCGGAGCGCGACCTCAATGTCGGCTTTTCCGGAGGCGAGAAGAAGAAGGCAGAGATCCTGCAGCTTCTGCTGCTGAAGCCTGCCCTCGCCATTCTCGACGAGACCGACTCCGGCCTGGATGTGGACGCGGTGCGCACGGTCTCCAAAGGAATTGAAGCATTCCAGGCGGACAAATCCGCCTCTCTCCTGATCATAACCCACAACGCGGCGATCCTCTCCGCCCTCAAAGTGGACGCCGTCCACATCCTGGCGGGCGGAAAGATCGTGGCGGAAGGCGGCCCCGAGCTGATCGAAAAGATCACGAAGGAAGGCTTTGCCGCTTATGAAGAGGACGCACAATGAAAGAGAACAAAACTTACGTCGAAGAGGGCGACCGCTCCTTTTACGACTTTCGGTATGACGATAAAGACAGCTACAAGGTGGCCAGCGGCCTGACGCCGGACATCATCCGGCAGATCTCCCGCGAGAAGAAGGACCCGGACTGGATGCTGGAGTTCCGCCTCCGGTCTCTCGATATTTTCACCAAAATAGCGATGCCGGACTGGGGCCCCTCCATAGAGGGCCTCAACATGGACAATATAGTCACTTATGTGCGCCCCAATACCGAGCGCATGCACACCGACTGGAACGACGTGCCGGAAGATATCAAGAATACTTTCGAGCGCCTGGGAATCCCCCAGTCCGAGCGGGAGTCTTTGGCCGGCGTCGGCGCCCAGTACGACTCCGAACTGGTCTATCACAATGTCCGCAAGGAAGTGGCCGAGCAGGGCGTCATCTACACGGACATCGAGAGCGCACTCCGCGGAGAATACGCGGACATGATCCGCTCTCACTTCATGAAGCTGGTGCCTCCCGAGGACCACAAGTTCGCGGCGCTGCACGGTGCGGTCTGGTCCGGCGGATCCTTTGTCTACGTCCCTCCGGGAGCAGATGTAGAGATTCCGCTTCAGTCCTATTTCCGCCTCAATGCGCCCGGCGCGGGCCAGTTCGAGCACACCCTGATCATCGTCGACAAGGGCGCCCGGCTCCACTTCATCGAGGGCTGCTCGGCCCCCAAGTACAACGTGGCCAACCTCCACGCGGGCTGCGTGGAACTGTTCGTGGGGGAAAATGCGACCCTCCGCTACTCCACCATCGAGAACTGGTCCAAGAACATGTACAACCTCAACACCAAGCGCGCCAAAGTAGAGAAAGGCGGCAAGATCGAGTGGGTATCGGGATCTTTTGGCTCCCACGTCTCCTATCTCTATCCCATGAGCATCCTGGCCGGAAAGGGAGCCCGCTGCGAATTCACGGGCGTGACTTTTGCAGGGGCGAGCCAAAATCTCGACACCGGCTGCAAGGTCGTCCACAACGCGCCGGAAACCAGCAGCTACGTGAACACCCGCTCCATCTCAAAGAGCGGAGGGATCAGTACTTTTCGGAGCGCCGTCGTCGTGGGCAGTAAAGCCCACGGCAGCAAGTCCTCCGTATCCTGCGAATCTCTGATGCTTGACTCCGAGTCCCGCTCCGATACGATCCCGGCCATGGATATACGAACCAACAAGGCGGACGTGGGCCACGAGGCCAAGATCGGGCGCATATCGGATGAAGCCGTCTTCTACCTGATGAGCAGAGGCCTCTCCGAGGAGGAAGCCAAGGCGCTGATCGTCAGCGGTTTTGCGGAGAATGTCTCCAAGGAGCTTCCTCTGGAATACGCCGTAGAGATGAACAACCTGATCCGCATTGAAATGAAGGGAGCGATCGGCTGATGGAATTGACAGTAAATAAACCGCTGGCCGGGACCTTCGGCTGGCTGCAGGTCGGCGGAAAGCGCATCGATCTGCAGGAAGAAATACACAGGCTAAGCTACTGCCTCGATCCCGGAGAGACCCGTACCCTCTTATTGGAAGATCAGGGCGCGTCAGAATTTGAGATCGCACTCGGGGAAGGTGCCCGACTGAATCTGGTCCAGCTTCGGGACTCCTCCGGGAAAAGCCTGTCCTATAACAATGTTCGGGTCCGATGCGCGGACAGGGCCTGTTTTGGCTGGTACCGGATCGTGACGGGAGGATCCGAAACTTACGACAATTGCTCCGTGACGCTCGAAGGCGGCGGGAGCACCTTTGAGGCCAATGTCTGCTACCGCCTGGGCGGCAGCGAAAAATATGACCTCAACTGTGAGGCGATCCACGAGGGAAAGCGCACGCAGAGCGCGATCTCCGCTTCCGGCGTTCTCTCTGACAAGGCCTCCAAACTCGTGCGCGGGACTATTGATTTTCGGACGGGCTGCTCGGGCTCTGTCGGAAATGAGACCGAAGATGTACTGCTTCTGAGCGAGGAAGTGCGGAATCAGATCGTTCCGGTGATCCTGTGCTCGGAGGAAGATGTAGTCGGCAACCACGGCGCCTCCGTCGGCAGGCCCGATGAAGGGCTGCTCTTCTATATGGAGACGCGCGGCATCGACGAGGAGACCGCCTGCCGGATGCTGGCGCAGGCCAAATTGGATTCTGTGATCGGCAGGATCCCGGATTCCCGGATCAGAGAAAGCGTCCGGGATAAGATCCATGCGCAAGTCCTGACGGAAAATGACTGTGAAGGAGAATGACGATGGAAAGAACAAATACGGAAATAATGAATATCCGAAATGATTTCCCTATTTTCAGAGATCATCCCTCTCTGGTCTACATGGACAACGCCGCGACGACCCAGAAGCCTTCCTATGTGATCGAAGCGGTCCGCCGCTTTTATGAGAGCGAGAACGCAAACCCGCTTCGCGGACTCTATGACCTGGCTCAGCGGGCGACGGCCGCCTATGAGGAGTCGCGGGAGGCTGTCGCCGGATTCATCGGCGCGGCAAGCCCCGAAGAGATCGTCTTTACCCGAAATGCCTCGGAGAGCCTGAACCTGGTGGCCTACAGCTACGGCACCTTCCTGAAGGAAGGCGACGAGATCCTGATCAGCGTTATGGAGCATCACAGCAACCTCATTCCCTGGCAGCAGCTGGCCGGGAGGAGCGGCGCCGTTTTGAAATTTCTCGAATGTGACGCGGAAGGAAGGATCACCGAAGAAGCTTTTCGCGCTGCTCTCACTCCAAAGACCAGGATCGTATCCATGACCCAGATCTCCAACGTTCTGGGCGTCAGGGGTGATATAAAGACCTTTGCCCGCCTCGCTCATGAGGCCGGCGCCGTCTTTGTCTGCGACGGAGCCCAGAGCGTCCCCCATATCCCGGTGAATGTCCGAGACCTGGACGTCGATTTTCTGGCCTTTTCCGGTCACAAGATGCTGGCGCCCATGGGAATCGGCGTACTCTATGGCAAAAAAGCGCTGCTCGAAAAGATGCCTCCCTTCCTGACGGGCGGCGAGATGATTGAATATGTGACCCGAAAGGACGCGACCTGGGCAGAACTTCCCCACAAATTTGAGGCTGGGACCGTCAACGCGGCGGGAGCCGTCGGCCTGAGGGCGGCCATCGAGTACTATAACAGGACGGGCTTCGACGCCATTGTCAAGCGGGAGGAAGCTCTGGGCGAACTGGCTTTTGACGCCCTCTCATCGATTCCGCATCTGCATATTATGGGAAGCGATCAGGCAAAAGAGCACAACGGCATCTTCTCTTTCACCTTGGACGGCGTCCATCCCCACGACATAGCGGAGATCTTAAATGCGGACGGCGTGTGCATCCGGGCCGGCCACCACTGCGCCCAGGTCCTGATGCAGCACATGAAGACCCCGTCCACGGTGCGCGCCAGCCTCGCCTTTTATAACCGCGAGGAGGACATAGAGCGCCTGGCGCAGAGCCTTAAGACTGTGAGAAGGAGGATGGGTTATGTCGAATAGTTTTTATCGGGAGATCATAAACGAGCACAACCTGCGGCCGCTCCACAAACACATCCTGCCCCGCGCGGGCCTGTCCCACCGCGGCGTCAATCCCAGCTGCGGCGATGACATAACCCTGCAGCTGACCATACAGGACGGAGTGATCTCGGAAGGCGCCTTCAGCGGAAACGGCTGCGCCATTTCACAGGCCAGCGCCGATATGATGCTGGACCTGATCATAGGCCGGACGCCGGAAGAGGCGCGCCATCTCACGGATCTGTTTCTGCGGATGATCAAGGGAACTGTGACGGAAGACGAGCTGGAAGAACTGGAGGAAGCAGGGAGCCTGCAGGATATCTCCCACATGCCCGCGAGGGTCAAGTGTGCCGTGCTGGCGTGGCACACGCTGGAGAAGACTTTGGATGAGTCATAGGGGCTGTCGCACTAAGCGGGAAGTTGATAATCCTACGCTTGTGCGTCATGCCCCTTCTAAACCGCATTGAATTCGCAGGGATTCACACAGATCCTTCCCTCGCTCCGGAGGGAACCGCTTTTCCGAACTCGCCGTCCGCTCTGATGACCGGACGTCTCAGACATATGGGCTTTCGGGCTGCAGGAGCTGC
>Ga0256404_1003640_pt1 | contig 30687 bp, 32 predicted proteins | sample RumenRJG_01DNA_FD_185990 | JGI IMG/M metagenome (GOLD analysis project Ga0256404, IMG submission 185990) | Bovine rumen microbial communities from Lethbridge, Alberta, Canada - RJG_01 | ecosystem: Host-associated > Mammals > Digestive system > Stomach > Rumen | place: Canada: Alberta | collected...
TAATGAGGTTTCCTTCACTGTCTACAATATCTACTTCAGCTAATCTCATTTGACTATCCATTGAGTGGGTAGCACAAGATAAACATGGGTCGTAAGCTCTGATAACCATTTCCATTAAGTTGAAGATTTTATCATCTACTTCTACACCAGGTTTGATGTAGTCTTTAGCAACTTGGTGAATACCCATTTCCATAGCTGGGTTGTTTTGGATTGTAGCTACTACAATGTTAGCTTTGGAACATAATCCGTTTTCATCAGATTGATAATGGTGGATTAAAGTACCACGAGGAGCTTCTACAATACCTACACCTTCACCTTCGGTTCTTTCTAATTCATCTGGGAATTTTTGACCGGATAAATCTTCTTCTAATGCATTAGCAGCACATTCAGCAGATGCTAATAATTCTATGAGTCTAGCATAGTTGAATAATAATGGTGCTTGAGCGTATCCAAATGCATCACGGAAGTCTTTAAGAGCTTCTCTTGCGAGAGGTGCTTCTTTAGGCATATCATCACAAACGTTGATCCTAGATAATGGTGCAACTCTGTAAATACCTTCTGGGTATCCCATTTCTTTAATGTAAGGGAATTTTAACCAGGAGTAAGGTTTTACGTGTTCAGCAACAATGTCAGTGTATTCTTCGTTTCTGTATTCGAAGAGGTCACTTCCGTCTTTGTCTTTGAATCTTACGTTACCGTTATATACATCCCAAGTTCCATCAGGTTTTACGATACCACAGTGTCTAGTGTCACCGAAGTTACCTAATGAAGAGATTAAATCAATGTTTTCTTCAAATACTGGAATAGCTAAATCTAAAGTAGCTTGTGCTAATTCTACATTTTGTTTAGCTCTTTCGAGTAAGTCTTTTTGAGTTTCGTCATCTAACTCAGTAGAGATACCACCAGGAGTTGAGGAAGTTGGGTGAATTGGACGACCACCAATTTTTCTAACCATTTCTAAACCGTTTCTTCTGATATTAATAGCTTGAAGTGCAACTTCAGGCATGTCTTTAATAACTTGGAAAACGTTTCTGGTTTTTCTGGTTCCGTTAGGAATAATTAAATCTGGTGCAGCTAAGAAGTAGAAATGAAGTGCGTGGGAGTGCATGTATGAACCCCAGTTCATAATTTCTCTCATTCTGTATGCAGCAGGTAAAATTTCATAATCATCGTAACCGAAGATTTGGTCTACTGCTTTAGCAGCTGCTAAGTGGTGTTGTACATCACAAATACCACAAATACGAGGTACTAATCTTGGTAATTCTTCTACAGGACGACCTGTTAAGAATTTTTCGAAACCTCTGAATTCCATAACGTGTAATCTTGTTTCTTCTACATTTCCTGCGTCATCGAGGTGGACAGTAATTTTTGCGTGTCCTTCAATACGAGTTACAGGTTCCATGGTAAGTTTAACCATTTTATTCTCCTCCTTTCTGCATTTTCATAGGTACTAAAGCTGCAGGTAATGTGTATGAGTAGAAAGTACCTACAATATCATCTAATTGATCAGCTACAGTTTCAGGGTCGACTGTTTTATCTTCTTGTACACCGTAGTCAGATGCAATCGCACTGATCATTTTTGCTCCTTGGTCTAATACTTTAGCGGTAGGACCGTAACATCCTCTACATTGGATAGCAATGGAAGGACATTCTGCTCCACATAAGGATACAGTTGCAGGACCCATACATACTAAACCTTGGGTAATTAAACATAAATCAGGTTCTGGAGCACCTAATTCAAATTGTCTTTTAATGAAGTCCATAGCTAAACCAGCAGGTGGTTTTTCTCTAGGACATACTTCACAAAGGTTAGTGGAAGGTAATTCGATAGTTTCGCCTCTTAATAATGTTAAAATAGCTTCAGCTACAACATCGGAACGAGGTGGGCAACCTGGAATCATTAAGTCAATATCCATACATTCACTTAAAGGTCTTACTCTGCTTTCGAGATGTGGTACATCTTCGTGAGGAATAATTCCTTCTGGGTTAACGGTAGATACGGAGTTAATGTATGCTTCTTCTTCTAATTCTTCTACAGTCCATAAGTTTCCAAGACCTGGAATACCACCGTAGCAAGCACAGGTACCGTAAGAAATAACCATGTTAGCTTTTTCGTTTAACATTTCAGCTAATTCTCTGTTTTCATCGTTTCTGATTCCACCTTCGACAATAATAATGTCTAAATCAGGTACTTCATCATATTTAGTATCCATGAGTACAGGGGAAAATTCGAAATCTGCAAATTCCATAACATCAATTAATGATTCGTGGAAATCCGCAATGGATAAGTGGCAACCGGAACATCCGCCTAACCACATAGTTCCTATTTTTACTTTATCTGCCATATTCATTCCTCCAATTTATCCTTCAGCATCTAATTGTTGTTTTAATGGAGCTGGACCTAATTCTTTGATTCTGTTAACCATCATTTTAACAGCTTGTGAGAATTTTTCACCTTCGGATGCGGAAATCCAATCGTGGTGAACTCTTTCTTTTCCAATTCCCATTTCATCTACTAATTTGTAGATTAATCTCATTCTACGATCTAATTTGTAGTTACCAGCATCATAGTGGCAGTCACCCATGTGACATCCAGCTACAAATACCCCATCAGCACCTTCTTGGAATGCTTTTAAAACAAATTGTGGGTCAATTCTTCCAGAACACATTACACGAATAACTCTAATATTCGGTGGGTATTGCATCCTTGCAGTACCAGCTGTGTCTGCTCCTCCATAGGAACACCAGTTGCAACAAAACATTACAATTTTTACATCATCAGCCATAGAGTTTCTCCTCCTCTATAAATATTTTTTCGATATTAGAAAAACATTCGTCTTCCTAATTTCAATTTTAAAGTTTTTTAAAAAATTTTAAAATTTCTTTTTAAGGAATACTGTTTAGGCATACCTTAAAAACACAATTTCTGTACGTAATGAGCTAGCTCAGCATTACATTATGTACTGATTAATATATTTCATTTATAATTAATATAAAGGTTACTCGGAAAGTAAAGCCAAAAAGTTTATATACTATAAAACAAGATTAGTGAAAAATAAAAATAAATAAGTAAATAAGAAAAAAAAGGAATATAAGATGGAATTACATTCCATCAAGACTCATGTCAATCATATTTTGAGTTTGAGCCGCTAATTCATCTGGAAGACCAGTGATATCCATGTTTAAAAATCCTCTAACAATCATGGATTCTGCCTCATCTTCACTTATTCCACGAGAAGTCAAGTAATTGATTTCATCTTCGGAAATTTTACCCACAGCTGCTTCGTGAGACATTTCCAAGTTTGCAGAACTAGCTTCAAGCTCAGGAACTGCATAAATGAAACTGTCATCAGATAAAACCAAACCGTGGCATTCCAAATGTCCTTTTACAGTAGGAACAGTTCCAGCTAAATGACCTCTTGCATAAATTTGTGATTCATCTTGAGCAACAGCTCTGGAGATAACTTCTCCCCTAGCACCTTCCGCATTTAATAGAACTCTAGATCCTACATCAATAATGGAATCTTTTTTACCACCTTGAATACTCTGGAAGATAGCTCTTGAATTTTTACCATCACAGTAAGCGGTAGGATAGGACTGTAAAGTGCTTACAGGACTGGTTAAAATATAATTATTAATATAAGTAGCGTTATCTCCTACTTTAACTCCAGTTCTAGGCCTTACTTCAACCTGTTCAGCCCAATTATGAACCATGGTAAATGTAATTTTTGAACCAGGCTTGAGATACATTTCAGAAACACCAACGTGCATTGCTGATGAGATATCGTCACCTGTTGCACAACCTGTAATCAAATGAAGCTCTGAATTTTCTTCAGCGATGATTACGTTGTGAGCGGTTTGCATAATGTCTTCATCACTAATGAACATACAAGCTTGAACTGGCATTACTTCTTTAGTTCCAGGAAGAGACCTTACAAAGTAACCGCTTCTAATTCCATCTTCTTTTTCACGTAATGCTGTTTTTGCAGTATATTTATCTGCATCAGGTTTGACAACATTCCAAATGTAGTCTTCCAGCCAGTTATATTTTTCAAGTGCAATTCCAATGTTCATTACTTCAACGGAATCTGACATGGAATTGTTTGTGAAAATATTACTTTGGTCAACTTGTAAAAATGATCCAGACCTATTTTTTTCTTCAGTGTCTACACCAACTTTTAGAAGGTCCTCTTTAGTCTGTTTGCTTAAATCACCTAAATCGTCAATCATGTCCAAAGCGTTGACAGTTTCATCAGTGAAATTTTCAATAGTTACATCCGCACCAATTGCTGCTTTTTTATCCTTAGCTCTTTCAGCATCCTCATAAACATTGCGCACACTCAACACATCCATTAAAACCATTTTTTCTAATATCTTCAAGAATTTCAGTAGGATTTCCTGAACAAGAAATTACACCATTCATTAAAACATGCGCTTTATCAGCACTGACAAAATTTAAAATATAACCTAAATGAGTAATTAAAAGACCACTTCTCTTTCTGTTACCTTGTGGTTTGTCCTTGTCCAATAATGTACCAATTTCAGAAGCCAATAATTCCACATTTTCTATATCCACACCGGAATCCGGTTCGTCAAACATGGTAAAATCAGGCATTTGAGCAAGTAATTGTAAAATTTCGGAACGTTTTACTTCCCCACCAGAAAATCCGAGGTTTACATCTCTGTCCAAGAACTCATCATTAAATTTGAGTTGATCAGCTAACTGTTTCATTCTTGGATTTAATTCTTCATTAACATCTTGGTTAGATTCAATTTTAAGTAAATCTCCAACAGACACTCCCCTAATTGCAGGTGGAGATTGGAAACTAACACCAATACCTAATTTAACTCTTTCTGCAGTTGATAACTCAGTAATATCCTGACCTTTAAATTTGATTGAACCTTGAACTATATTATAATTTGGAAAACCTAATATAGTTAAGAATAAAGTACTTTTTCCAGCACCATTTGGCCCTAAAAGAACATGAGTTTCTCCTTCGTCAATAGAAAGGTTAATATTTTTTAAAACTCTTTTTCCGGCTACTTCAACAGCCAAATTTTCAATTTCGAGCAACATATAATCACCTATAAATATTATGAATTTGTTTTATACTAATATAACTTTAATTTACTAAATATAAATAGTTAACATATGCTATAAAAATAATCTAAAAAAATGTATAAATTTAAAAAAAGAGAATGTGACACGAAGTCAGTATTTTTTTAATTTTATTTTGCTTATTTTTTCTTTAATTTTATATACTATGAAGTACAATCTTTTATTATAGATATTAATATTTATGGTTGTTTTATTCATGGTTTTAAAAGATGATAATATTAATCAGAGTATGTTAGTCCCGTTGGACTTGCGAAATTTGATTCCTAAAGATCATCCATGTTATTTTATTAAAAATGTGGTTGATTTAATTGATTGTTCGAAAGCGAACCAGGAATTTCGTGGAACTCCTGGTGAATTTGCTTATCCACGCGAATTACTGCTTAGACTCATTTTAATGAGTGTTTTCGATGGAGGACTATCTTCCAGAGAAATTGAGAGAAAAACACGTACAGACATTGCATATATGTACCTTGCAGCAATGGAAAAACCATCATACCGGACAATAGCAAGATTTAAAGTCGAATATTCAGATTTAATCGACGAAGCATTCAAAACAACCATTAAAATTGCAAAAGATAATGATTTAATAAAAATCCACCATTTGAGCTTGGACGGAACTAAAATCAAAGCAAAAACATCAATTAACAAATTAACAGATGAAAACCAAATCAAAATCATGAAAGAACACCTCCAAAAAAGTATTGAAAGAGACCAACAAGAAGATGAAGAACTTGGAGATGAATCTGGAAACACTGTTCCAGAATCATTAACAGACAAAGAAAAATTCAAAGAAACAGTAAAAGAAATAGAAAAATCTTCTAAAAATAATAGAAACAAAGATAAACTTCGTTCTTCAAGTTTAAATCTTTTAAAACAAGCCCAAAAAGATCCTAAAAAAGTTTTAAAAAAACTCGATGAACTCGAAGAAAAAGTAAAAGAGTCACCAAAAGATGTAATTGGTATCCATGACCCAGATGCTCGCTTAATGCTAAATAAAAAAGGCAAATGGGAATGGGATTACAATGCACAAATCATTGTAGACGAATACAAAGGAATAATACTTTCATCATACGTAACTCAAAATCCAACAGACCATTTCGAACTAATTCCATCAATAGAACAATTAGAAAGCAATTTAGAAGGAATTTACGATGAAATGCCTTCCAATTTCCAATTCAGTGCCGATAATGGATATTCCACTGATGAAAACACAACCTATCTCGAAGAAAAAGGACTCGATGGATACATATCCACAAGAAAACTCTCAAGAAAAGAAAAAAAGTACAATCTATGGGACAAACCATTCCAAAAAGATAATTTCACTTATGATGCCGAAATAGGGACATATATTTGTCCTTTAGGAGAAATTTTATATCGAAGAAAAACATATGAATACAAAAACAAACCGAGAATAACTTACTGGACAAACGAATGCAAAAACTGCATAATGAAAGAAATCTGCTGCAAGAAAAAGAACTACAGAACAATTCAAGACTATGGAAACCCATCCAAAATCAGAATGCAACGGAAAATGGAAACAGACTGGGCACAAAAAATCTACAAAAAACGATCAAAAACAGCAGAACTACCATTTGCACACATAAAACAAAACATGAAACTACACGAATTCACCACAACAGGAATAAAAAACACAAACACAGAATTCAAACTATACACAATCGGACACAACCTCAAAAGAATATACAACGAAATAAACAGAAAAAACAACTAAAAATAAGAAAAATATATAAAAAATCAAAAACACAAAATTCAATTAAAAATTTTGCGTCACATCCTCAAAAAATAAAAAAAAGAGAATAACTGAATTTATTCAGTTACGATAATGAATTCGCCAACTTTTTCAACTTTAGCGAAAGGAACTAATAGTAAGTCACCGTTTCTTTTAGCACCTTTAACATGAATATTACGGTCACTTTCCACTCTAATTGCAATATCAACAATTTTACCAGTTTTTTCATTAATAATTAATTCATCAAGCACTCCGAGGATACGTGCATTGTTGGTAGCTACTTGATAATTCTTGATTTCACTCCATAATTTTTCTTCTCTTCTAGGAATTTGTTTATTTTCCATTAAATCACCTGATAAAAATAAATTTAGTTATATAAATATTTAACTTCATCATATTTAAACATAATATTCCTTGTATAATTTTTCAGCTACTTTACTGTCGGGAATCGTATTGATGTTTAAAGCCAATTCAACTTTCGCAATAACAAGTTGATCTTCATCTTGAACAATATTAATGCTTCTTAAAACATTCAAACCTGACGGAACATTACCTTCAAATTCATATGAATAATCAAGTCCCAAATCTTCAAAGATTTCAACAGGAACCAAAACTGAGAGAGCATCCTTATCAGAATTAATATAATATTCTAAAACATAATCGATAGTTTCGGTTGAAATGAACGGTAAATCAGCATTGATAAAAAGTAGAACATCATCTTGAGATTTTTTCTCAAAATAATCTAAAATATAAGATAAATCAGTTAAATAGTCTTTACCTGATGTATCTAAAATTTCAAAATTGCCATTTAATGACTTTAAATAATTAGTAGTTTCTAGAGTGTTGGGACTTACTGCAATAATAATTTTATCGATGAATCTGGAGGCATTTAAATTGTCAATGACATAATTAATTAAAGGTTTATCATGTAATTTGAAAAGAGGTTTTTCGCAAGGAACTTTAAGTCTAGTTCCCATACCCCCAGCCATCAAAATTGCATAAATCATGACAAACCACTTATAAATTATGCGAATTTTCCGCCAGCCATCTTCATACGGTCTTTAAGAATACACCTTCCACCTTGTTTACCTCCAATAGGAAATTTAGGAGTACCCATTGAATTCATACAACGTGCCATAATAGCAGAACCTAATGCAAGACCATCTTCAACAAACACAACATTTTCGAATTTGTCTTGTACAGCTTCCAAAATAAGTTCAGGTTTGCGTCCGGTGATACCTGCTCTTCCTGTAATTCCTAAAGCAGAACCGGGTACAATGACGTTTTCTTTAAATGCAACATCCAATACCCTTTTAACAATATTGGTACTTACATAATCCAAGGTTGAAAGTAAGGTTGGAAGACCATCAGCATCATAGAATTGCGCACCTAAATCCATCAATTCACCTAGTTTATCTCCATTAAATCCAACATCACAACCAATCAATGTGGTTCCTGCTTTTTCAGCAGCTTCTGGATTTACCGGAACAGTACCGAACCTTTCAACATCCATAGGAACTTTAGTAATATTGATTAATTTATGTGCCTCCAATGCATTGGCTTCAGCCTTTTTGTGGTCTGCCTTTTTCATTGCTTTTTCAGAGTATAAGTCTAAAGCAGCACCATTTTTCTTATCAATTTTACCAGAACCACGAGCTAAGGAGTCACTTACAACACCAGCTAATCCTAAAAAGTTACCTACAGTGTTAGCATAAGGTTCATGATCATTTACAATACGACCTGCCAAGGTGGAACCGAAATCAAGGGAAACACAAGGGTTTCTATAATCCACATCAGTCCATTTAGCACCAAGTTTAATACCTGCAGTAACAAGTTCTCCTTCCATTTCGTTTGCAACAGTTTCCTTTCCTTCAGGAGGAACTACACTAACAACAGCCCCATCAAACATGATATTTTCTAAAAGGGAATGTCTTTGCAATCTTTCAGGAAGTTGTGAAATACTCATTGCAGGAGACATTTTTCTTGGAGGAATATCTGCTTCAAGACAACCGTCAGCAAGAGCAATAATAAGTTGACCAGCTTCTTCAGCTGTAGCAAAACCTGCAGTTACACCTGTTGACCTTACAACAAAATCCAAGTCTTCATCTTTATCAACATGACATTTTCTAAGAGATTCCAATACAGTATCTCTAATCAATTCAGTTACAGCCTCTTTAGAAAGTTCAATACCCCAAACAGTCTTACCAAAAACTTCTTCAGAAGGTTTAGGCGGCCTGATATCACGAGTCATTTTAACAGTCTTATTCAATAAATATGACTCACTAGTGTTTAAATTTGTAGCCATAACAATAGATTTTGTAGTGGTATTCCCCAGTTCCACAGAAGCAGTTACATAAAATGTATCTGGCTTTTGAACAGCCCCAGGACTTGCAGGACCTGCCCTTTGAGCTCTTAAAGTCGCTAAATTACCAGTTTTAGAATGAGCGATGATAGGTTTAGGACCTTTCTTGAAAATTTTACTTAAAAAAGACATTATCTAACCTCTCCAAATATAAAGTTAAATAATAGTATCTTTTTAGAATAATATAAATTTTATTAAAATATTTTGAAAATTAGTAGAATAGTTTAAAAAAAAGAAATATAAAAAAGGATTAGATGAAATGAATCATCTAATCGGGACCCATTTATTTATAATAATAAGTTAAGTGGGTGTTCTTCGATTGGTTCAGTACCGATTTCTTTAGCAGCTTCAGCAATCATAATATCTGCCATACCACAAGCAGGGAATGCTAATCTTGCGTTTTCGATCGGACCGAAAAGTACAAAGTCTCCACCAGCCATTTGTTGAACGATGTTAGAACCGATATCACAAACAGGCCATGCTTCTTTGTGTTCTTTTTTGTATCCTCTTAACCAGTCCCATGCGGATGGAACGTTGTGAATACCAGATCCTACAGGGTATCCCCATTTGGATTTAACTGCAAATGAAGTTCTTACAGCAGGTCCTGCACCTTGTCCTAAAGGAGTAACTGCTACATCCATGAATGGTTTGGTAATACCACATTCTTCAGCCATATCAAGGATACCTTGGTCAATTACGCCTCCACCATTTTCCCAGATTTCAATTTTACCTGCTACACCAGGGTTCATTGGGTTGAAACCTAAAAGAATAGATGCATCAATGTCGGAGTTTTTAACAGCTTCAATTTCTGCAGGTTCAGCTGCCATACTGATAGAGTTGTATACAGCTCTTTCAGTAGCGCCGACTTCTTGAACGTATTCTACACCTGCAATTTTTGCAGCAGCTGCAGTTGAGTCAATAAGGAAAGGTTTGTCACATACATCTACAACAAATTCTAAGTATTTTACCATAGCTTCTGCAGTAGCACCGAAAGTTTGTACAACACAAGGGTTTCCGGTTACGTCAGACATTTCTTCCATAGTTTTAATTCTTTCTTCAGCAGCATCTTTATCAAAGATACCTTCTTTTTCATCACTAATAATATTGTGTCCACCGTAAAAGATTGTTCCTGCTAAAACGGTAGGGTACTCACCAGGTTGTCCTCCCATTTTCATACCAGCAACATCAACGACGAGTTGTTCTTTATCAAATCTAAACATAAGTATAATCCTCCTATAATAAGGTAGATAACATTGTAGTTATACCGAATTTTATAGCTACAACTAAAATAATTAATCCAATTATAATACCATATAATATACCAACATCTCTACCTGTTTGTTGGCCTAAACGTTGATAATATTCCCCAACAGTGAAGTCAACTTTTTCTTCTGCATCATCTAATTTTGCAACAATTTCGTTGAATTCATCTGAGGAAACCATTACTTGAGGTACTGATTCTTCACTCATAATAACACCTCTATAATCCTACCGCTTTTGCAATAAAAGGAATAATTACGATTAAAAGTAATGCAATACAAATACCTAAAGCAAATCCTTTAAATCTTGTTGCAAGTAAACCAGCAAATAATTTACCTTCTCTTGCGAGGAGTTTAGAACTGTATTCAGCATCATCAGCTACAGTTTTCATTCCATTTATATTTGGTTTATTTGAAATTTGTACCATAATTATACCTCCTTACATCATCAAGAATAAAGTTCCTACAATCAAAGTAAAAGCTAAACCGATCATTATACCTTGAACTTTACCGGAATAATTACCAGCCATATTTCTTTGAACTGCACCGACCATGTCGATTTTAGTGTTTATATCCCTAATTCTTGCTTCGATGAGACCAGTTTCAGCAGAAACAACTTTAACAGCTTCTCCTTCTTCTTCTTCCCCATCATCTTCGTCAACAGAAATAACCATAGCTTCTTCTTCAAAAGCACCAGGATCTTTTTCTACACATTCATTGATTTTTGATTGAATTGCTCCGATATCTTCAGTGTCGATTAAGTCAACAATTTCTAATTGTTGTTGGAATCTTTCAACACCTTCGAGAGGAACGTTTTCTACGAAAGGAATAGCACCGGTTGCACCAATAATTTTCTTTTTGTCAGGGTCAGCACCGTTTTCGTGTAAAGCTTTAAAACTTTGACCGGTAATGTGACCTTGCACTTCAGCACCAGCTAATATTAAGAAACGAATATTAGGGTTTGAAATAATATTTGCAACAACTTTTTCGATTCCTAAGTTTTCTGTTTTACATGGACCTGCAATAGCTGCTCCAGAAAGTTCAGCTTCAATGTGAGAAGCTAAAGTTGTAACAGCAACAGGGCTTTCAGGATCACCTACAATGTAATCCCCACTAATAACCGGCCAGCCATCTGCAGGAGCTTTTTTATCAGCCATCTATAATACCCCCATCGCTTGTAATAGTGGTAATGCAGCAAATATAATGAATGTTGCTAATAAGAAACCATATACCATGTTTGTTAATAATCCTGCGGTAACATATGAACCTTCCCTTCCAGGGAAAGAACCTACAGGACTGGTGTATGGATCTAATGAAGCCATTAATTCATCAGCAGCCAATTCAACTTTTGCTACTTGTTCGTTCACTTCATCCATAGATAGGAGCACAACTCCTCCACCTAAAGATGATCCGATAACCCCAGTTGAAGGGTCTAATGCGAAATTCATTTCAGGTACGACCTGAATCATAGGTAACATTTGAGCCATTTTTTATCCTCCTAATCTAATTCTCTACTTTAGGCCATAAACCAGCCCATTTGGTTGATGCTGCGTCATTACATGAAGCTAATACAAATGCTCTGAATGAGATAACCCAACCGATTAAACCAACGATGAATACAACAAACCAACCGAGTCCACCAGTAGTGACAGACATAAGACCAGTAATAGTCATTGATAAGAATGCAGTAGATGCTGCACATTTGAGAGTTCTTACTTGATCTTCGTTAGGTCCTAAACATGCGTTGAATGGGTGTTGGATAGCCATAGTACACATAATAAATAATACAGCAATAAAACCAGTTGCAACAACATTTTCATAAATAGCAGTCATGTCGTAACTACCTGCAATAGCAACAGCAAATCCTAAAACAGATAAGGTAGCTGCACCAGCAATTTCAATAGTACATTGAAGCATAATAGGGATTTTCATACCTACGATTTTAGTAGCTACAATAGCAATGATAGCACCAATGATAACAGCAATAACGAAACCTGCGACAGGTCCGATTAAAGCTATTTTTAAAATAGTTGCTAAACTAATACCTGCTAAAGCTGAAATTACACCAACTGAAAGAGACATATAACCGATAGATGGTACACCAGTACCTAAACCGTAACTTGCTACTCTACGAATAGCATCTGATCCCCAAATGATTGCTAATACTGCACCAATACCAGCAATAACTGGGCCAATTACATCTCCTAAAAAGCCGGATAAATAAATACAAAGTAATCCGCCAACGATACCTAAAATTAATAAATGTGTTGAGTTTACTGCACCTGCAGCTGCACCGTCAGCACTTCCACCAGCAGACATTTAGATACCTCCAGTTAAAATAATACAAAAGATTCCGACAACGATAGATGCGATTGCACATGCAAGAGCTCCAGTACCAATTCTTTTGAATTTTGGATCGTGCATACCTTCGATGGTACCACCGATGTTATAAGAAGCAATTACAGAGTTGATAAAGAACACACCTACACCTAAAATAGCAGCTAAACCAATACTTACAGCAGGGTCAGTAACAAAAGAACTTTCACTTACAGCAGTGTTGATTCCGTAGTATACTAATCCACCACCGAAACCACCAAGAAGTCCACCAATAAGACCACTTACAAATGAAGTAACTGGTACACCGTGACCTTCGGTACCAGGGGTTTTGTATGCTTCTTGGTTACGTTTGGTAATCCAGTCAACAGGTACTTTTGATGCTGCAGGAACAATACCTACACCAAAGATATAAATTAAGTTAGCAATGAGCATGGTAATACCCATCATGATCATAGCACCTATTGCACCACCAATACCAATTATATAGAATGGTTCACCTGTCATAGTTGCAGCAGTAATAAGACCTGTTAAACCTGCACCAGCAGCTAACATAGCAGTACCGGTACCTACACCAGTAGCTGTAGACATAGCTGCAGGAGCTCCTCCTACAGGAATAAAGTGCACACCTGCACCAATCATAATACCGCCTATTGCGATGAATAAAATTAATGAAATTGGATCCATAATCGAAACCTCCTTATTCTTCCTCATATGGTCCATATTTGTTTCTTGCAAATACTTCTAAATAGTTATCCATGACAATTAATAAGATAACAATTATAATACCTACAACAATACCACCATATACTCCAAATACTACTGTATTCCAAAAACTAAAGAATACAACGAGACCGAAACAGAAACCAGTTAATGGTCCACCGAATTTAGCACAGAAGTTTACTACATCCATAGAGTTTTTAGCACCTAATGGAGCTTTAGTAACAATATCCCCTTGAATAGCTACAGGAGTACCTCCACCAAATTCAAATTTCTGATACTCACTTTCAGAACCATAGTGAACGTCCCCAGTTGAAGATCCGATAGCACCTAAAGCAATACCCCAAAGCATTGCTAAGAGTGGTAATGGGAATACGTGTAATGGGGTACCATTCAATGGAATGGTCATTAAGTAAGAAATTCCGACAATACAAAAACTAGTAATAAATCCGTGACCTACGATAGGTCCTAAAGATTGAGTTAATACATCCATAAATAATGGTTGTTCAAATTGAGATTGTCCAACAATCCTTCCCATGTGGGATGTAACAGTATAAATAGCGTGAACAAAAGCAGCGACACAAGCACCCATTGCAATAGCTACGATAGGCATCATTCCTAAAGACATTACTATGTATGCAATAGCACCAGCAACACCACACCAAACACCATAAGCGACTGGTTCACCAGAAGCCGCCTTGTTTATCATACGGTGTAAATGTCCCATTTGTGGAGCAAGTTGAACTTGTGAGTTAGGGTTACTTTGAGAACCGATATCAGATTCTAAGTCCTCTGCAGCCCCTCCAATAGTAGCAACTGCACCCATTAATGCAACTACACCTAATGTTACAGGGTCCATAATTTTTTTCCTCCATATTTTTTATTAAATTGATCATTTAATAAACGTGAAATGATATTTTGATTTTTGTTCCTTACAAAAATCATTTTGACTTGCAATAATATCAACCAATTATTGCAGTAATATTATTTTTTTAAATTATTAATATAAATAGTTTTGTGAATACTAAATTTAGGTAAGCTTAAATTTTTATAAAATGATAGATAGGTGAAAAATCACCTATCTAAGTGTTTATCTATCTATTTTGCTGGAGTAATAGCAGTTCTTTCACCAGCAGGTTCGAACTCTCTTAATGCACCTTTAGCAAATTGAGCACGTACTTGACTGAAGTCGAAACATAAGTTTTTGTCAGCAAATGCGATTTTTACTAATGGGTTGAAAGCCCAAGCGTCTCCACGAGCTGCGTGAGGAGCTTGTGCGATACCAGCGTATTCACCTTGGTGTCCTACGTTCATTGCGTAGTTAGGGTAGTTTGGTCCTCTCATTTCGAGTGGTAAACCTTCATCGTTTCTGATGGAGAATACGTTAGCTGCACCACATTGGTCTTGTAAATCGAAACCGTAGAATCCGAGTCTGGAGTGTTGTTCTTTGTGTAAGTACATGGATAAGTACCATGCGCTTAAACCAGTTTGTGCATTACCAGTAGCGAATGCAGTGGAACAACCAGCAGCTGCGGAAACAACGGAAGCTCTTTGAGATCCACCGAAGTGAGTTTCAAGTAAAGCTGGGTATTCTTCGTATTGTTCTAATGCGTAGAATGCTACTTCAGTACCTACATCAAGAACAGTGTCCATGTTGTTAGGTGCTTCAGTTAATCCACCGTATTTGTCTTCGACGTAGTCTTTACCGTAGTAGGTGAAGTCGTCTAATACGTTATCGGTGTATGCTGCGGTAGCATATTGGGTGAATCCTACACCACCAGACATGTAAGAACCTAACCAAATTTGGTCATATAAAGCAGCACCTAAAGCTACTACTTCTAATGTTGCTCTTACAGGGTCATCTGGGTAAGCTCTGGAACCTTGACAGATATCTGCCATGAATCCGAATGGAACTCCACCAAGTTCGTTTTCTGCTCTTGCTCTTCTTACAGGTAAGTAAGTACCCATGTGAATAACTTCTGCGTGTTTGGATGCGTATGCGAAGTCACCAGTAGCTCCTTCACCAGCACATTGGTTGTATGCAGAAATCATGGACATACCAATTTGCATAGCAGACCATCTGGAGGTGTTACCACCGTCACAGACTCTTCCTACAATGGATGGAATTCTTACAGCTTGCCAAATAGCTCCGCCAACTTCAGCTTTTAAAGCTTCAGCTTGTTCTTCAGGGAACTCTTTGTTAATGTCTAATACGAATGCAGAGTCAATTTCGTCTGCTAATTCATCGTCACCAGTGAAAACTTTTACGTAGGAATCTTGTACTACTAATGGGTCAGTTTCTACCATGTGTTCTTGAACTACTGCTGCACCAGGCATAGCGTGGTTTACAGTTTCTAAGTAGTGAGTAATTGTTTCAGGAGTTACTTCAATACCTAACCTTTTTTCGAGAACGTTGTGAGCAGTGTTTAATCCTACAATTACAGTTCTTCTAATGTCGTCCCAAGCTTGTTGGATAGCTGCGTTGTTAATATAGTGTAAATCGTCACCTTCTACAAAAGTATCAGTAGTAGATAATTGGTAAGACATTAATGCTCTTTGACCTAAAGGAGTACCAATGTCTGGGTTGTACATTGGAATTCCTCTTTTTTCAGCGATTTCTTTACCTTCATTTACAAATGCAGTTTTCTTTTCAGATTGAGTCCAACCACCCATGTTGTAGAATTGGGTTCTTTTTTCAGTTGGGTCTTCACTGAATTTCTTTTTCATTGCATCTAAGAATTTTTTATCAGCCATATTAATCTACCATCCTGTTACTGGATTGAATGCACCAAAGGATCTGGAAACGTGTATTCTTTGACATACTTTTACAGCGTCTACGTCGTCTTTGTATGCTTCACCATCTATTCTGTAAATAGTGGTTTTTGCTCTTAAAGTTTCTTCGTCTAATGGTTCACCTAAGACTACAGGTTCGTCTAATTCTCTACCAACTTGGTCTTTTACCATTTCGACTTTTCCGGTTTCTTTGTTGAATACTTGTCTTCTGAGCATGTCGAACATTAAACCGTTTTCATCTAATCTTAAGGAGTGACCGTGTACACCTGCACCTCTAATACCAGTTCTTGCGGTATCGAAGTATTCGGTTTCTAAGAGTGTTTTTGAGAGTTTTTCTAAGTCTCTTTCTCTTGCTTCAACTACTTGTCTTCCGGATAATGTACCGGTATCGATTCCTCTGAATCTGGATAAGTAAGATCTAGCTCTTAAGAAAGGTTGAGCTGGAGCGAAGTACATGGAATCTACGAATTGGATGTATCTGATCCTGTCTCCTGCTTTTGCACCGTCGATTGGTGCTACTAATTCTCTTACACTGTCATCTGGCTCGTCCATTTCATCTAATGGTGGGTGAACTGATTTGTATTCTTCACCTGGAGCTTTGTGGCCTAATATTTTTACTACGTCTTCATCAGAAATTTCTCTTAACTTTTCTAACTCGTGTTCTGGGTTAGTGAAGTTTCTTCTGTTTTGAGCAACCTGAGAAGTACCTGGATAAATTTGTACCATAATTATGCATCTCCTAATGCTAACTTAACTTTTCTAATTATTTCATCTAATTTTTCCTGTGAAATTGTTTCACCACGGATAACTCCTGTAACAATATCATCAATAGTTCCTACAGTTTTAATATCGCCTTCATCAGGCATGACTTTTGAAGTTTTTACGCCTATTTTAGCGAAATCTTCACAGTCAACTGGTGATTCGCAAATAATTATACAATGTTTGTTGACGTTCCTAAGTATTAATCTTGCTTTGTAAGTAATATGATTTGCAACACCTCCAAGGTGGATTACGAGCAATTTGAAATTCTTCATTTGTTCTACTTCCTTGTCAGTAAGTCCAAACAAGGTTCCGCCTGAAGCTGGAGAATCATGAGGAACACCAGCACCAGCATTTAAAACCATAGTACTTGTTAAAACATTAGCTTCACGTAAACCAAATGTAATTTCACAAACAGGTTTTGTAATGTGTCTACGTCCTGGTGACATAGCCACTGCACATACGTCAGTACCACATTCGGCAAAAGTGCCTCTTTGAGCAAGACTTCCGCCTTTACCCATACCGCTTGCTTCCCTACAATCAACTACGTGAGTGCAACGTCCTATCATTCTAGTCATCCTTTTTAATTATTTTCACATGATCGTCAAATGTTGAATATTGATCTGTCATTCCGACTAATTCATCTGGCAACTCTTTATCACCATATTTGATTCTATCAGTAACAGTTGTTTGTTTTCTGATATAATTTGACCTGTCTTGATTAATATCAAACCCATATGGTATGTGTTTTTTACAGATTTCATCAATTTCATCAATTGTTGATTCCATTGATATCTCAAGGAATATCCTTGCAGTTTTTACTTGTAAAACTACATCTTCACCATTGATATTGATAACCCTACGTTCTTGATATTTAGCAGGCAGAGTTGCTTCACCCTTTGGAAACCTAGGACCATGAATTACTGTTCTTTTTACATCTTCAAGTGATTCCAAGTCATTTAATAAACTTTCTGTTGTATCACTTCCAAGAATCCTGTGAGGAAATATTTCAATATCCATTATACGACCTTCAAATTAGATTTAATCAAAGTAATTAGATGTCACCTTTAATTTCATCAGCTGCAATAGCAACTGCTTTAATAGGTTCTCTGAATTCGTCAATTTGACTGTATACTTCTTTAATTAAACCAGAAGTTGCTTCTGGTGAAAAGAGTTGTGTTCCTGCATCTAATGACATAGCAGCAGCTACACAAGGAATACAGAATCCTTTACTGTGTCTGGTTACAACGTGGTTACCGTTGAAGAGACCAGGACCTCCACCACCGTAGATGGAGTGACTGAAGAATGAGAATCCTACAGCTACACCTTCTGCTCTACCATAGTCTAAACCAGGTAAACCAGTAGCGAATTCGAGGTTGTCGTTGAAGTATAATAAAGTAGATGGAATACCTTGAGCAGCACGAGCAGCACCTACGTTAACCATAGTAGCAGCTACAGCACCAGCAGCAGCGTATGCGTTCCATTTAGCTGCGTCATCAGTGTTGTAAATAGCGAAATCGGTTAATTGTTCTTGAGGAGCAATAATACCATCTGCTTCTGCACGAGCAATAGTTGCTTGTACTACACTACCAACAGTTCCATCAGCATTGTCTTTAACTAAGTCATATACTAAGTTATCAGCGTTTAAACCTTGGTAAGCTAAACCTAATAAGTGTAATCTTTCAAATGAACCTAATGCGTCAGCCATTTCAAACATTGCAGTTTGTTCAAAGATAGCAGCTAATGCGGTAGCTTGGAAAGTGTTTTTCAATGTAGCAGCAGCGAAGTCGTTTGCTTTTACATTTCTTAAACCGTAACCTGCACCTTCGAGTTTTTGTGGAATGTCTAACATAGTTGCAATGTTAGATCCTTTGTAATCTACAGATTGTGGGTATCTACCTAATACTGCAGCTTTTACGAAGTTTGCATCATAAATGTCAACATCACATACATCAATTACAGATTGTACTAATGCGGAAGCAGTAGATAATGGAGCTACGGAGTATTCAGCAGCAACATCAATTCTTTGAGTTGGTACTTGTACTAATAACCTTTTTCCTCCAGAAATTGGTTCTACTTTAGTATCGTCATCTTCGGAAATTTGAATAATTCCTTTCATTTTGTCTGCAATTGCTTCTGCATTGTCAACAATAGCGAGATCTAATTCTCTTCCTAAAATTCTAGATTTGTCTCCACCAACAGATCCGGTTTTAACGGATTTTTCGAGTCCTTCTAAGTTTACAGCTACAGTTCTTTTAACACCTTTAACGATGCTTTGAATTGCAGGGTTTCTTAACGGACTGATAGCTTCGATTGGTACGTCAGATGCAATTTCGTTGCCTCTATCATCGAATAAATCGATTTTATCATCAAACTTTGCCATTTTTTCCCTCCTAAATAAATAGAGTTTAACTAATATACCAATCCCAATTGTGAAATTTTTTCACCAAATTGAGATGAGCTACAAAGCAAGTTTTTGCAATAGCCAGCCATATGGTATACAAATTTTATTTTATTCAAGATATAATATAAAGATTACCTATGAAATATTTTAGAAAAGTTTATAAAGTATAATAAAACATTTTATTTTTAAGATAAATAGTCCCAAAAGTAATACTTTTTATTTTTAATTAAAATTATTACAACTTAAAAATTCAAGATTAAAACAAATTTTTTTAAAAAATACTAATTTTAAAAATGTTAATACTATAAATAAACTTAAATAACTTATATTATACAAATTAACGTAAAATAAAAAATTATTACTTTTAAGGTCCTGAGTAATAAATAATACTAAAAGTAATACAAAATTTTTGTTATCAAAAATATACTCTATTATAAATAAAATGAAAATAAAAATTATAAATTATGCAACTTGTAGCAGATGTTGGAGGAATACCTGGTAAAGATTGTAACGGTTTTTGCAAGTACTGTTACTTCAGAAAGGTAAAAGAAGTTAAAAGTTTTGGCTGTGCACATTGTCCACCTAATAAGATAGGTTGTGAGAGATGCAGTAAGGGAATAAGCGAAACCCAAGGTGCATTCAAATCACCTTTTGAGGTAATGAGCGAAGTTCAGAACGCATTAATGATGAATATGGGCAGAGGAGACATTTCAGCCTACATCAGCGGAGGGGGAGACATTAGTTGCTACCCTCATTTAGAAACATTAACTGCAAACTTGAACCAGTTTTCAATCCCATCTATTTTGGGATACACCTGCGGGAAAGGAATAACCGACAGCACAGTGGCTACAAGATTGATCAATAATGGAGTTAACGAAGTTTCATTTACTGTTTTTTCAACTGACCCCAAACTTAGAAAAGAATGGGTGAAAGACCCGAATCCTCAAGAGGCATTAGATGCATGTAAAATATTCTGTGAGAACATTAAATTAGTTGGTGCTGCAGTAATCATACCTGGAGTGAATGATGGAGACGTATTACGACAAACCTGCAATACATTAGAGGAATGGGGAGCAAAAGGAATGCTTTTAATGCGATTTGGAAATACATTCAACGAAGGATTGATTTTAGGAAATGAACCCATATTAAAAGGAATCGAATCCCAGCCTGTTGAAGAATTTGCAGAGCTTGTCCGTGAAATCAACAATGAATACAAATTCAGAGTTAGCGGAACACCTTTATGTGACCCCGAAACCGGAGGACCCTTTGCAATTGCCAAAGATGAAAATGAAATATTTTTACAATTCATCAAACCTATTACCGGCGAAGCAACAATAATAACTTCAAAAATAGCCGAACCATACATCTCAAAAATATTCAGCAAACTAGAAACCGGAGACAATGTCAATGTTGTTGCATGTGAAAAGGAAATAGCTTGTTTAATTACAAAGGAAGACCTAGAAAAGCTTGATTTAAGCGAAATAAAAGATGCTGTAATAATTCCCGGAAGATCATTTGTTCATCAACTTGATGCCGAAAGAATACTGAGTGCAGACGGAACCGAAAGACTTGTTGGTCGTGGACCGGATACCTTAAGTGTTGACGGAGAACTAAGCATCGACATGACCGATGAAAATGTTATAGAAAGAGAGTTGGAACAATTCAATGATTTAGTGGATGCAGTTAATTTCTTTGGAATGAGATTAAGATAAAAAAAAAGAAAATTAGTTTGAATCCTCAACAAGAGAACTCTCACTATTTATTTTTACTAAAATATAATCATACATAAATGATTTCTTTATTTCCGCAATTTCAGATAATTTTTTGCCATCAATAACCACATTAGCAATTACATCAGCATATTTATCATAATTTAATTTTACACGAACACCATCTAGCTGTGAAGTTACAGGAGTTGGAGAAATAACATCTTTAATTTCTTTAACTTGATTTTCAATTGCATTTTTAACAACAATAGACGGAACTAATGGTGCATCAAGAGTCATTTCACGTTTTTTGTCATTTAGAATTTTTTCAACAGTTTCAACCAACTTATCTAATGCACGTACATCTGGACCTCTTCTTAATCTTCTTGGAATTCTACCAAGGCCACCAACATAAGCATCAGCTCCCGGAAGCTCTTCAACAGGAATATCCGGAGCACCGGTAACAATTACTGGAATATCAATATCATCATATAAGAAAGCTTTTTCTTTAATACAATTCTCAAAACTACCCAATGCAAAAATTGCAACATCATGTTCTTCAATTAAGCTTTTTTCTTCTTCAGTAATTCCTGAAGTACCTTTACCATCTCCTCTAGCAAGACCAAGCATATTATCCTTAGCACCAAACTCACGCAAATATTCTGAAATGTCACATGCAGCATGAGGTAAGTGGTGTCTTGCAAGGGTTGGTGAAACAATAGCTATTTCAGAACCTGCCATAGGAGCAACAGAAATTTTTGCTAAAAGTTCACTGGACTTTTCTTTAATTTTATCAACATCTTCCAAAGGAACAGCCATATTCAAGACCAATTCCATCTGTTGAACACTATCTTGAAGTATAAACCCACCTAAATCTTCAATTAATTCTCTAATTTCTTCACTTTTGTGAACTCCACCAGTAAATGTTAATGTTTCATACATCTTAACAACTCTCAAAAATGCAATTATATAATATTAATAATTTTTAATTATATTATTATATTAAATTTTCTAAAAGAGAATATCTAATCTCAATTTTTTCAAAAGGATTTTTGGAAATTTCATTATGGGAAGGAATTTCAACTAGATTTTCCGTTTCGATAACCTCATTTTTTAAATAATCAGGATAGATTACATAATCAAAATCCTCTGAAACTATATTAAATCCCATGTCCAACACTATGTCCCTTAAAAAATTGGAATAAACCTTAACGTCAATATCCCTTTTAAAATTGGAGTTCAGATATTTCCTACACATTTCAAAATCATTGAAAAATGCTGTTACATCCTCATCAGACAGTTCATTTTGTGCAATTTCGGATACATTCTTTATACTTTCAAATACTTGAGAAGGAGTGTTTATCTTAATGGCCAGGCAATCCATCTCAACTTTACTTTCAGATAACAGAATTGCCAAATCACCATCTTCCTCATCGGGAAACTTATTTACAATGTAATCTGAAATACCTGCCAATTTGACAATTTCCTCACACATCGGTGTTGTGATAATTTTCATAATAATATTATATAATTAATATTTGATATAAATTAGTTCATGAAAGTTACATTAAGTTTTGAAGAAAGTGAAAGCCAAGACGTTTCCATAATGATTGATGCACTGAGAGCAAGCACAACCATAACACTTGCATTAAACCACTTTGAAAAAATCATTCCTTGTTTCAGCCCAGAGGAAGCTTTTAAGCTAAAAGAAAACATAGGAGGAATAGTTGCAGGTGAGAGGAATGGCAAAAAAATTGAAGGATTCGATTTAGGCAACTCCCCAACAATAATAAAAGATTATGAAACCAGTGAAAAAATACTCATTTTAACCACAACTAATGGAACCCGTGCGCTTGAAAAAATACATTGCAAGACATTAATAGGATCTATGATTAATGCAAAAGCCGTTGCAAGGAAAAGCTGTGAAATTGCAAAAACCCATATCGAACTGGTGATGGGTGGGGTTAACGGAGATTTTGCAATTGAGGATTTTTTAGCAGCAGGAGAAATAATATACGAAATCAGAAAGATATTAAAAGACTGCGAAGTAAGTGAATATGCTGAATCTGCAGTTCTGGCAAGCAAGGACTATGAATCCCTAAAAGAGGCATTTAAGAACTCCAAGTCTGCAAACATTTTATATAATCTTGGTTACGAAAGTGATGTTGAACTATGCTGCCAAAAGAATATCAGTGAAAATGTTGCAATTTATGAAAATCAAGAAATTAAACTGATAAAAGATTAAATTTATATATTTTTATTCAATAATATTAGATAGCATTAATTAATAAAGAAGTGTTTTTTTAATGAAAAGAGAATGTTTAACAATAATTGGTACTGCTCATGTATCCGAAGAAAGCGTTAATGAAGTAAAAGATGCCATTTACGAACAGCAACCAGATGTTGTAGCTATTGAACTTGACAGAGGTAGATACACAAAGTTAAAAAAACAAATGATGGGCATCGAAGAGGATGAGGCAATATCAGTTACTCGCATAATTAAAGAAAATAAAGTAGGATTATTCTTAACCAGCACACTTTTAGGTTATTTCCAATCCAAAATTGGAGCGGATGTTGATGTTGCACCAGGTTCAGAAATGATTGGTGCAATTGAAGCCAGCGAAGATTTACAGATCCCAATAGCTCTTATTGACCGTGAAATCAATACAACATTGCAAAGGGCATTGAATAAAATGGGATTCATGGAAAAGGCCAAATTTGCATACGGACTATTCGCATCCATTTTAGGATTTGATGATGAAGAGGATGAAATAGACATTGAAGAGTTGAAAAATCCGGAAAACCTTGATGATTTGATGGAAATGTTCAAGGATGAAGCTCCAAGCGTTTATGAAGTCCTAGTGCATGAAAGAGATGCTTACCTTGCAGGCAGAATCATGCAAATACCACAGGACAAAGTCATTGCAGTTGTAGGTGCAGGACATAGACCTGGAATCGAAAGATATCTCGATAATCCCGAAACATTGCCAAACCTGAGGGATTTGGAAAAGATTGATGAGAAAAAAGGAATTCCATGGCTTAAGATAATTTTAGCAATGATTCCTATTTTGTTTGTTGTGATATTTTTTCTGGCATATTTTAATGGGATAAACATTGCATGGAACATCTACGACTTTGTCATTATTAGTATGATAATGGGATTTATCGGTTCAATTCTTTCCGGATCAAAAATTCAATCTGCAATTGTCGGAGGATTGGTTGCTCCTTTAACTATCATTCACCCCCTACTTGCCGCAGGGTGGTTTTCAGGGTTGACTGAAGCCAAGTATAGAAAAGTAAGGCAAAGCGACATTAGAAACTTAGCACATATCGAAAGTCTAAGAGATTTATGGGAAAATAACATATTTAGAATATTGCTGGTGGTTATCGGAACTAACTTAGGAGTCAGCATTGCGACTTTGGTAATCTTGCCTTCCCAAGTTTTCATACCATTATTCATGAAAATATTTGGCATGTAAGAAAAATTTTTATATATAATATTAATAATAATATTATTACAATTAATTTTAAATGGAAAAATTATCATGTATTTTATATTTCGTTGTGATTGCGGACGTGCATTATATGCAAAAGAAGGAGTAGCTACCCGCAAATGTGTTTGTGGTAAAACCTTAAAAGTCAAATCAAGAAGGATTTTTCAAAAAGTAGCTACAAGAGAAGAAGCATCTCTTGCAGTTCAGGAAATGCAAGATAAAATATATGGAAACACTGGATTTAAACGAGCCAGTGAATTATAATAGTTTTAACGGTTTGTTAAAAATGATTGGAACGGCATTAGAAATAATTATAATATTAATTTTAATAATACTTACAGGATACTTGTCAATGGCTGAACTTGCTGTTGTATCCATTAGAAAAGCAAAAATGCAGAAATATTTAGAAGAGGGAAATAAGAATGCTCAAATAGTATTCGACTTATTAGAAGACCAAAACGAATTTTTATCAACAGTTCAAATTGGAATTTCACTTATTGGTGTTTTAACTGGTGCATTTGGGGGAGTAACTTTAGCTGAACCACTTGCAAAATACATATCTTTTATTCCATACAGTGAACCAATCAGTGTAGCCATTGTTGTTATTGTCACTACTTATTTAACTTTAGTCGTTGGAGAAATTGTTCCAAAAGTTATCGCTTTAAACGACCCTGAAAGAGTTTCCCTAAAGGTTGCTAAAAGCATGGTGATTCTTTCAAAGATTTCCAGACCAGTCAGTTTCATCCTTGCAAAATCAAGCAGCTTCCTTTTATGGTTAATGAGAATTGAAAACAAAAATGACGATATCGTCACTGAAGAGGAAATCGAATTGATGATTAAGGAAGGAAGAGAGGACGGAACCATTGAACAAGAGGAAGAAGACATCATTAAAAGAGTTTTCAAACTTGATGACCAAAAGGTCGAAAGCATAATGACCCCTCGTAATGAAATCATCTGGATTGACCTTGAAGACGACAGAGATGTGAATAAAGTCAAAATTATTGAAAGTAAAAGATCCATTTTCCCAATTGCAAGTGGAGAACTGGATGACTTTATTGGAGTTGTTCAAGCAAAAGACATACTTTCTGTAATGTTTAGTGATGAAGAATTTGATGTTCATAAAATTGTAAAAGAACCATTGGTTGTTTCTGAACACCTGGAAACATTAGAATTATTGAAAGAATTCAAAGAAAACCAAGGATATGTTCATATGTCACTTGTTGTCGATGAGTTCGGAAGTGTTGAAGGTTTAATCACCTTAAACGACCTGCTTGAAGGTATTGTTGGAGACATTCCGGGAATTGATGAAGACGACGAGCCACAAGCTATCGAAAGAGAAGACGGAACCTGGTTGATTGATGGAAGATATCCTATTGACAGATTTAAGGAATTATTTGAATTCAAAGATTCATTGCCTGACGAGGAGGAAGACGGTTACACCACACTTGCAGGTTTCATTCTAAGTTTAAGTGGAACAATACCTGATGAAGAAGATAAATATGAATGTGGACGTTTTATCTTTGAAATCGTCGATATTGATGGACACCAAATCGATAAGGTCCTTGTAACCGATTTAGGACCTCAGGAAGAAATTGAAGAGGAATAAAAATGGATGCGGGAATTATTCTCCAAGTTGTATTGTTGATTGTCGGATTTGTGTTTTTAATTAAAGGTTCAGACTTCTTTGTAGATGGAGCGAGCAGTATCGCTTCTATTTTAAGAATCCCTACAATTATTGTTGGTCTAACTATCGTTGCATTCGGAACAAGTGCACCCGAAGCTGCAGTTTCCATTACTTCATCATTAACTGGAAGTAATGCACTGGCTGTAAGTAACGTCATCGGAAGTAATTTGTTTAACATGTTAATGGTTATAGGTATTGCTGCATTGCTCAGCGAACTGTTAATGGAAAAAAAGGTACTGGATAAGGACTTGCCTTTCCTTGTGGGAATAACATTATTATTTGCAATATTTATCATAGTTGGATGGGACATTACAACAATTGAAGGTATAATTTTACTTCTAATTTTGATAGCTTACATCATATACTTAATTCGTGATGCAAGAAAGTCAAGTGAATCAAATGAAGTTGAAAAACCGAAGCTAACTCTTCCAAAAAGCATAATCTTTATAATTGTTGGTCTTGCAGGTATCATAATTGGTGGAGATTTAGTAGTTGATAGCGCTTCAGCTATAGCAATGGCACTCGGAATGAGTGAAACATTAGTAGGTTTAACCATTGTGGCTATTGGTACTTCATTACCGGAACTTGTAACCTCAATTACTGCTTTAAAGAAAGGGGAAAATCAGTTGGTTATAGGTAATGTAATCGGTTCAAACATCTTTAACATATTGTTTGTATTGGGTGCAAGTAGCGCAATTAGTGCAATACCTCTTGACTCAAGCATGCTTATCGATGTAATATTTATGATTGCAGTAACCATATTATGCTTCATATTCGGTAAGACACAAGATAAATATGATAAAAAAGAAGGAGTTATACTGGTTATATTATTCATCGCATATATGGCCTTCGCAATTCTCAGAAATTAAATCTTTTAACTCACAGGCCTTACAAACATTTGATGAAGTTGGCTCACCGCAAACTTCACATTCATTAAGGCTTGTGGATATCTCATTTTCAAATGTCAATATTTTATTAAAGGACTCCATCACGTTTTGTTTAACACCAGGATATTGATCTTCACTGACATTCAGGAATTCCTTAATCTTAGCCCTCAATGATAAATGGGAATAAGGACACTCATCAAGATGAATATCAATGTTGTTCAATACCGCCCACATGCCAACTTCCTTTTCGGGAGTGTTCCACAAAGGCTTGATTCTTGGAACCAATTTCGGATGAATCACATCAAGTTCAGGCCCGAATTTTGAGAATTTTATTGTGTCTCCTCTTGCAAAGCTCATTAAGAAAGATTGAATTTCATCGTCCAAATTATGGCCGGTTGCAATTTTAACAGCTCCAAGCTCATATGCGGTTTTATTTAAAATATTTCTTCTAAAAACACCGCACGGAATGCATGCGCTCTTAAATCCTTGATAAATGTCATCCAATGCAAAGCCTTCCTCATCCTTAAAAGACTTTTGAACAAGATCTATACCTAACTCTTGAGCATTATTAATAGCTGAATCAATACCGTGCTGCCTATAACCTTCAATACCTTCATCAACACTGATTGCCACTAAATCAAAATCCAAAAATTGCTGATAATTTTTCAATGCATGAAGCGTTAGCACACTATCCTTTCCACCGGATAATGCCACGGCTATTAATTCACCATCTTTAATCAATTCATAATCAGAAATCAAATTGTTGATTCTTGTAAAAATCATTTCATTGAATTCATCTTTGTCTAACTTAACCATTACTAAATTGATTTATAGAAAGTTAAATAAATAATTTTACTAGGTGAAAAAATGATAACTTGTGATTTTGCAATATTGCCTGTCGGAACTGAAACAACTGAATGTAAAGATTATGTAACCGCTGCGGTTCAATCCATTAAGGATTCCGGTTTGAACTATCAGTTAACTGGAATGGGAACCCAAATTGAAGCGGAAAATTTAACTGAATTATATGAAGCGATAGCTAATGCTCAGGAAGCCATATTTGAAATTGGAATAGGTAGAGTATACACCGTTATAAAAGTTGACGACAGAAGAGACTTGGAAAATAGAACATTAGATGCTAAAGTCGAAACAGTAAACAAAATGTTGAAATAAATAAAAAAAAGAAAGGTTAGAAATTAATCTAACTCTGATGAAGCTTTTTTAACAGCTTCAATTACTAAATCTAAATCCTCTTTTGTTAAAGAAGGATGTACCGGAAGGGAAATTACATTGTCAGCTGCAAGTTCTGCATTCGGACAATTTCCTTCAATCCCTAATGCTTTATAAATTGGCTGATTGTATAAAGGAATTGGATAATGTATACCAGTTCCAACACCACATTCATTAATTATATCAACCCAATCATCCCTGTCACCTTTTTCAACACGGATTGTGTACTGGTGATATACATGTTTTGAACCAGGTGCACAATAAGGAGTGACCACGCCGTCAACATCTTTTAAGCCTTCATTTAAATAAGCAGCATTAGCAATTCTTTTGTCATTAAATTCATCAATCTTATCCAATTGAGCAAGACCAATTGCTGCTGAAATATCAGTCATTCTAAAGTTATATCCTACTTCATCATGATGATATCTTACACTAGCACCATGTGCCCTGAATATTTTTGCATTTTCAGCCAAATCCTCATCATCAGTAGTGATTATTCCACCTTCAGAAGTAGTCATGTTTTTGGTAGGGTAGAAACTGAAACAGGACATGTCCCCCATACTTCCAACATTTCTTCCGTTAAATGATGCTCCATGAGCTTGTGCAGCATCTTCAATAACAATTAAACCATGCTTTTCAGCAATTGCGTTTATTCTATCCATATCCGCTGATTGACCATATAGTTGGACAGGCAAAATAGCTTTAGTATTTTCAGTAATTAAATCCTCAATTGAATCAGGATCAATTGTATAAGTTTTTAAATCAATATCTGCAAAAACTGGTTTAGCACCAGTGTATAAAATTGAATTCCCACTTGCAATGAAAGTAAACGGAGTTGTGATTACCTCATCACCTTCACCGATACCACAAGAAAGTAATGCAACATGCAATGCAGCAGTTCCAGAATTAACAGCAATTCCATATTTTGCTCCAACCCATTCAGCAAATTCCTGCTCAAATTTTTCGACTTTTGGACCTTGAGCAATCATTCCTGACCTTAAAACTTCAACCACATTCTCAATTTCTTCTTCTCCGATAATTGGTTTTGCAATAGGAACTTTAATATCTGACACAATCATCACCAATATAATAAATTTTCTATACTAATATTTAAATCTAATAATATTTAAAACATTACTTATTAGAAAAACTAGCAAAGAGTGAGAATTAATGGACGAATATAAAACAAGAACTATTGAAGAAGGATTGACAAAAATTGAATTCCCTGAATTTGATAAAGTTTCCTCTGATGCACCGGTATTTTACAACCCCCACATGGAATTGAATAGGGATTTATCCATACTCGCAATACAGGTATTTCAAAAGGAACAGGATAGAGAAATTAATATTTGCGATTTATTTGGAGGTAGTGGTATTCGTGGTATTCGTTATAAAAATGAGATTGATGGCGTTGGAGAAGTTTCAATAAACGACATAAGCGAAGTTGCCAACCATTACGAAAAACACAACATCAAATTGAATGACCTGGAAGACATTGAAGTTTACCAGCATGATGCAAGCATGTTTTTAAGAATGAAACGTGGGGAATTTGACGTGATTGACATCGATCCGTTCGGAACACCTTCACCATTTCTTGATTCCGCAGGATACTGCGCCCGCAGAAACTCACTTTTATGCGTGACCGCAACAGACACTTCAGCATTATGCGGAACCTACAAGGAGCCATGCATTCGCAAGTATAATGCAAAACCCTACAAAAGTGAATATTGTCATGAAAATGGAATCAGAATATTGGCGGGTTTTGTTGCACTTACTCTTTCAAAGTATGCAAAGTGCATTGAAGTAAAAATGTCACACAGCACTGAACATTATATGAGATTATACCTGGAAATTAAAAAAGGTTCAAAAAGGACTGATGAATCTTTGAAAAATATCGGATACATCAACCATTGTAAAAACTGTTTGCACAGGCAAACCAGCAATGGCCTTGCAAGTCCGATTGAAGAAACCTGTCCTGTCTGTGGTGAAAAATTAGTTCATGCAGGACCTTTATGGCTGGGAGACATTCAGAATAAGGAATTTATTCAGAAAATGATTGATGAAACAAATAATAAAAAAATAAATAGCGAAAAGGAAGCCTTAAAATTACTGAACAAATGTCTATTAGAGGCAGAGGCCCCTGTGACATTCTTTGATATCCATACAATATGCAAATCCCTAAAAAT
>Ga0256404_1003641_pt1 | contig 30687 bp, 45 predicted proteins | sample RumenRJG_01DNA_FD_185990 | JGI IMG/M metagenome (GOLD analysis project Ga0256404, IMG submission 185990) | Bovine rumen microbial communities from Lethbridge, Alberta, Canada - RJG_01 | ecosystem: Host-associated > Mammals > Digestive system > Stomach > Rumen | place: Canada: Alberta | collected...
CATTAGCATTGCCGTCAATTGTCGCATCTGCTACATTCTTGTCTACAAATCCATCAATGAAGTCAGAATAATTCAGCTGCGACTCATGAAGTCCATTCAATATTTCGAAGTCTTCACCGTATTTTTCTTCAAGCGCGGTTAATGTTTTTTCAAAATCTTTATTAACCTTGATATTAATGTTCATGCAATTGTTCCTCCTATAGCAAATCTTTTTTGTACAAAAAGTTTTTCCGTTACTGTCCCTGTACTGGTTGCACTCATCGTGACAACCTTATCCTTACTGGCAATTTCCACGCACCCTGCCGGAGCATCATACTCAGACACGTATACTGGAAATGGCACATACGCGAGCCATCGCTCAAATGCGTCATAATCAAACGATCGGCCCGTATAATTCTTTGAGTTTTTCGCGTTCTTATACGGAGGATCGCAATACACTGTCGCGCCATCCGGTATCTCAACAAATTGATAGCTCATGTTACTGATGGCCAAGTTGTTTGGGTTCCATGTATTTAACAGTCCACAAAGATTCTCTAGCCGTTCAAGACCTTCTATTCGTTCAACATCTTCGAGTTCGCCGCGTCCTCGCATTGCAGACAACTCTTTAATAAAATCGCGGTAGTATTGGCGTCGCTCGTGTATAGATGGCGCAAGCAGCATCTTTTGAGCCGCAACTTTCACGGGTTCAAGGCTTTTAGAACAGAAATAGTCACGCTGATTTGTGCCGAATGAATAAAGAATTTTAATGACAGGATCGTCCGACTTCATAAACTCTTCGCGGTTTGGAACAGTAGAATAGCCATCATATTCTCCATTAACAGCATCCTTGAAAATCTGCGGTCCATCTCCAATATCATTTGCGATAAAGTGCTTATACTTGCCGGATAGAATTGCCGCATGAGTGATTGCACATCCGCCTGCAAACAGGTCAACAAATGTATCTGCGGGTGGAATGATACTGATAATCCAGTCTGCAATACGCGACTTTGACCCCTGATACGGTATGCCATATCGCCTCATACAGATACCCCACGTAAAAACGCAATCGCATCGCTAAACGTCAGATATCGCCCGTCATCCGTCAGCAATATTGGTGCTTCCTCAAACCCATGTGCCATAATTGCATCAACGGCATCATTGCCGTCTACGACGTTATACGATGCACCCATTTCATCAAGTTTTCTGGCTAATACTTTGCACTTCGGACATCCGGTACTAAATAATGTCATGTCTTATCCTCCTCTGCTACCGATTGGGCTTTTGTCAATAGTAACTCTGACAATCCTTTTAGTAAATCTGTATAAATATAAGCTATATTATGTGAACCTGCGTCATATTTGCCGAACATCTTCGTCATCAGGTAGTCAGCAACGCCGAAGATATTGATGTCACCAACGGTTTCAAAATCGCCAACGACATCAATACCATTTATTGTATGCATCTTGCCATCCGCGCTATACCATGCCTTATCGCCTTTGTTAAATGACGTTGACTTTCCGGCAGAGTTCGTGGTCGTTAAACTCTGCTTGAACTCAACAACATCCCCAACTTGATATTTTTCGCTCACCTTACACGCCTCCGTTCTTTATCTTTGTGATCTGCCGCAATGTTGCTATATGCTTCGCCATGCACTGAATCAGATAGTTTACTTGTTCTTGCGTTGTATCATCGCCAAGGGTAATTCGCACAACGCCGTAAATATAATCATCAGGCACGCCAATCGCACGCATTACATATGACGGCTCAACCGACTTGCTGTTACATGCGCTTCCGGTACTAATACAGATGCCGTCCGTGTCAAGCATTGCCATCAGTGCTTCGCCATCAATGCCTTTAATTGCCAGTGCGATGTGTCCCGGAAGCCTGCAATAAGGATTACCAAGAGAAATTACGCCGCCCAAGTCTGTCATTGCATCAATGATCTGTGTGCGCATCTGAATCATATGCTCCGGATCGTGTTCTTGATCAAGCTCTTGTAGCGCCACCGTTAATGCCGCCATATATGGTGTATTCGGCGTTCCTCCTCGGAGCCCATACATCTGCTGGCCGCCATAAATAACGGGGTTAAGGTTAATTCCTTGCCGAATATAGAGCACTCCAATACCTTTAGGCGCATGAATTTTATGACCGGAAAACGTAAGCATGTCAACGCTAGAACGCTTAACGATACCCTTGCCGGCAACACCAATCGCCTGCGTTGCGTCACAGTGAAAAATAGCCCCGTGCTTATGACAAATGTCCGCAATAGCAACTGCGCTGTTAATTGTGCCAAGCTCGTTAGAGGCAAGCATAACTGAGACAACAACGCACATGTCCTTGTTTTCATACTGTGTTAACAGGTCCTTTAGGCCATCGAGGTCAACCATCCCTTCACAGTCAATTGGGATAATCGGCTGTACGCATGGCTGTCTCAGGATGCTTTTATGTTCTATTGGTGTCGAAATAATAACACACTTCTTATTATGATCTTTACACCAATTATAGAACCCAGTAAGAGCAAGATTGTTAGACTCGGAACCGCTAGAGGTAAAAACAACCTTGGAACTTTTGTCAGCTCCAAGGTAATTCTTAACGGCTAATGTTGCGTTATCTTCAATCTCTTTTGCGTCTCGGCCTATGCTATATTTGCTGTCTGGATTTCCCCAGTGGTTCAGCATGACATCATAGGCGGCTTTGGCGGCAGCAGGCAGAACGCTTGTTGTCGCACTATTATCAAGATAGATCAACGGCACTTCACCTCCATATTTAATTTGAAAGTAGCGGGGGTGGGATTTGAACCCACATACGTCTGGATATGAGCCAGCTGAGCGACCGAATTGCTCGTCACCCCGCGATGTTATACGTGTCCGGCTCTAAGCTGGTCTGGAGCTAAACCCAGAACGAGGACTTCCCAAAGAAGCAAAGGGGAGCCTTGCACGCTGAGAGGACATCGCTCGCGAGACACGCCCTCTCTCTTTATTGTTTCAGTCCACTTTTTGTGCGGATAAATCCGCCTTCTTTCAACCAGATGAAAACTCTGGCCCAATGAGATACGGCACACTGCACCCGAAGTCGGCAACGGACTCTCTGCGGATATCCGGGTGGTATGCCCGAAGAACGCTTACCTGCAGGACGCGCATCCTTCTTTTTGTTGGAGTCCACCTATTTTGACGGAAATTCCGCCTTCCGCACCTGCTCTGATAGGCAGGGCCAACACCGATTACCGGAATCGAACCGGAATCTGCCGACGTGATCGGCCACATAACCACATGCTGTATCGGCGACCGTAAGGACATCCGGCAGACCCCGTAGGAGTCTAGTGCGCACGAAGCCGGATGCCTGACGGTAATACACAGCGTTGTCATAGAGCGCCTGCAAGCAGACACCTTAACAAACACCGCGCAGCTTTCGATGAGACTCGAACTCATGTCTGCATCCAAAACAGGTTCTCCCAGTTGAACTACGAAAGCATATTATCTCCGCTTGTTTCCGGCCAAGCGGACAGCCTTGACTGATCAACACATATTATGTGCGACTCGCTTTTACGCCGCAAAAGCGGCAAGCGGGAGACGGTGGACTTGCACCACATATACAGTAGCGACTCTGTATACCATGCTGAATCCGGGTCAGAGATGTTGCTATCATACTCCGTTGTCCGGTCTTGGACTCTCCCTAAACTAGGCCAAGCGCAGAGGATGGGATTCGAACCCATGTGGCCCGAAGGCCAAACGGTTTTCAAAACCGCCTCGTTATGACCGCTTCGACACCTCTGCGTATAAATGCGTGTTGATGGGAAAACTCCCACCACTATGCGAGTACACACGCAATACCCGGCTCGTTCGCAGATGCAAGCGCCCGCTGCTCGGACGAAGATATTTCAATCATCGCCCTCTTGCAAGGATTAATTGCAGCTTAGGACCATCGCATGAGCAGGATTCGAACCTGCACGGCAGGCTTATAAAGCCAGTGAGCAACCATTCGCTCTCCCATGCGCACGCGCCCGTTAGGAATCGAACCCAAAAAACATGGTTTTGGAGACCATGCACTGACCATCAGCACAAGCGCAAATAACTGGGCTAGTCGGATTCGAACCGACGAATATGAGAATCAAAATCTCATGCCTTACCGCTTGGCGATAGCCCAAAAGGTATGTGTCCCAACAGCTTTTACTCCTCGTCCGGAATATACCATTTACACTTTCCTGTATTTGGATCATAGTCAAAACTGCTAGAATAAGTTGATGGCACATCGTACGGTGCTTTTGTCCAATACCTCGCGCAATTCTTATTCGGGCATTGAACGATTTTAGAAATGCAATAAACGATTTTTTGTTCTTTCATACTTTTTTATGTTGCAGACTGCGGATATCCGCAGTCTGCATATTCAGAGAGAGGAAAACACTGCCGAATTTGATCGGCAAGTATGTAAATTGATTGTTTATCAGGCGAAATTAAATTTGCCTCTAAGGCATCACACAAGTTCAGCCGTAGAACAGATACAAAAGATTTACCATCTACTACCACCGAATGATTATGCACCGATCGCACATTGATATCTCCGGCGAAAGTATTTGCCAGTCGAACGAATCGCTCGACGTCAGCTTCAGATTTTAAAGAAAATCGTATTATAGCCAATTCAGTCGCACTCTTTCGTTAATCACCAATTTGTTGCTATATCCAGTTGGTATCTATTTTGTTTTGCAAACTCTCCGGTATCACACACAATCGCAGATCCAAGAGAGCTTTCCACAATCGTACCTCTTGGGTACGTCTTCAAGTTGGCTGCAACTATTACATAGCTGCCCAACATCTTTGCGCCGTCATCACGCTCCCAATAGGGATAATTATTTTGGTCGTAACCAAGTTCTCTCATTGTTTTTACTACATTCTCCATAGGCAGGTTGTAATATGTCTCCTTCCCACCGTGCGGAGTATTATAGTTCACTCCAAGATATGCTGTCAGCGGATGATCCCATGTTGTTGCGGCATGCACATGCGATGGAATCATTAAGAACAGTAGGCCGACAGTCATAATAGTTTTAAATTTCGTCACTAGGCATTTATCCTTTCCTAATGCACGACCGCTCTCTCTACTTGGCTATATCTACATTTTATCACAATGTTGGGATTATGTCAATATACCCTACATGCGTTCTGCGATATCGGCAATGCGACTACGGTAAATATTTTGAAGCTCAACTTCGCCGTAGAACGGCTGCCCTCTAAACACCTCTGACACCCTACGCATCCCATTATTAACTCCGCCATAGGAAGCCATATCTACCTGCGTATTATAATCACCGTCAATGATGATTCTGCAGTCCTCTCCAACCCGCTGAAGTGCAAGCTTCATAAGATCAATGTTCATATTCTGTGCTTCGGTAATATAGATCGCCGCATTCATGTTAGATGTATCATAGCCTCGAATGTCTGACATCGGCATCAACACGAGCCGCTCTTCATTAATCAGCCGCTCAAGCTCGTAAGAGCTTCCAATCTTGGCTCCAAGCATATTCCCAATACTACTATCCAGAAGCTTTTCAGTGCGGGTCCCCGGGTAATATCCAAGCTTCGCGGAATCCAACGTCGCAACCGTATTGCAAAACACGATAATGCGGTCAATTTTATGACGCTCAAGCATGCTGAACATTACACCCATTGCAAGATAAGACTTTCCAGTCCCTGCATGCCCCTTAATAACAGTCATCTGATTATTCAGTAGACTATCAATTGCCATCTGTTGATAAATATCTTTATTATACGGTTTTACCGTTCCAAACTCTGCCGACACAATAGTGGAATTCTTTTGCAGATTCACGTATGATTCGCCATTCCATTTCAGCAGATCAACAACCTGATGCTCTGCATTTCGCACAATTAAATATTGATTTATCAGTAGTTTACACCGATTTATGGTAAGATCCTGATAGAACGTCGCCATGTCCGCGTCATCCATATTGACGGAGACGAATCCTGTGTTTTCCACATAGTCACTCGTTGCATGCGTACTATCTACATGCAGTTTGTAAATATTCTTTGCGATATTTTTGCAGTTTAAATCGTCTGTAATAAAAGTGACTTCGTCAACCGTGGAGGCCGCCGCCTTGCATATAATGTTGTCCGGCGAATCCGGTTGCCACTCCGGCCTTGTCATGATCACATTATACAAATCTTGATGTTTGTCTAACAGGCGCGCAACCTTTCTTGCCTTATATTTTGTTTCTGGATCTTTGTTGTATGAAGTTTTAATGTTTTCGATTTCGATCAGGGTTTGTTGTGAGATGAAAAAGAAACTGCGAAATGCCTCTTCGCCCAGATTTAATAGGGCATTGGTGTCATACATTTTGACCATTAACGGTTCTCCCCTAGCAATGATGTAGTCCGACTCTCATCGGACTACATGCATTATATCATTTTATTGGGCATTTGTCAATTTTGTAAAGGTGGCTAACTGCCAGTACCCCTTCTTATCTTTAAGCAGGCGACCACACTCAATAATATCATTCGCCTTCAGCTTCCCACGCAACTGACACACGCTGCTACGCACATAGATAACAGCATTGTGGCCAGTCTGAATGCCCGACACTTCGAGCCGATATGACCAAAGCTCATGCGATACCTTGCTAATAAGCGGCGTCACCTTTGTTACAAGAACTTTTCTTCGATCTTCTGGCTTATGTGTTGCAACATCAGAATAGCCTAAAAACTCACGGCTCCATGTCAGTCGGTCTTGAAGCGTTGTTTCCGGTTGCGTTGGAAGATGGTGTAGAGCTTCCTCTAAGAGGCCGGCACCATTCGTAACAATCCACGTTTTTCCGACATCGCCATTCTTTTTAATGTTGTTGCAGTATCTACTAATGTCAATATTATGCAAGCAAGCTGGAATATTATTTACTTTCATTGAGCGTATCTTACCGCCAATAAGCTGATTATACACATCAAGTTCTGCTAATAGCTGCCTCGGATGTCCAAACTGTTCGAAGTACCCAATTTTGATTAAGATGTCGAGTTGGCGACTGTTAATCTTTATATGGTTATCCACTATATCTGTCAATACATCAACAAAGCTCTTGTCTGTACCGCATTTGTGCGCCAAATCATAAAGATCAGTTGACACCTTTGGATTCATATACTTTACACTGGCAAGCCCCTTAGTAATGGTGTGATTGTCTCTGTCAAAGGAGTATATATCAGTTGCTAATCCATATTTTGGACTTGTCACTGTAATTCCATATACGCGTGCCAGCTCTGTTGCTTTAGCAATATCATCCTGCGTTACTACATTATTTAAATATGCAGTAATAAATTCATAGGGGTGATAGCATCGCAGCCATCCACAAATAAATGTATTAATACTATAGGCAATGGAGTGTGATCTATTGAAGCCATAACGAGCACTAGATTCAATAACTTGCATGAATTCACTAGCCTCTTCTTTCGCCCGGTTACGCGGTTTTTTAGAATGTGACACATAACCGTCAAGAATTCTCGGAAGTGCTCTATCGATCGCCTCCTTATTTTTATGACCAATGTCACGTCTCACCTTATCGGCCTCTGATGGGTTGAAGCCGCAGATTTCTGTAAGAAAATTCGTGATGTCTTCCTGAAATACCATATATCCGTAACCATCTTTAAACAGATCGTCAAGCTGTGGAAGCGGATTTCTATGAAACTTTCGAGCCATGACATCGTCCCTGTACGACTCACCAGTAGGACGTAATGCAGCAGTTAACACTGCAAGCTCGGTAATTGACTTGGGCTTAAACTTGCTGTACATCTGGAATGCAAAATTCGTGTTGTCCTATGTTTCCATAGGCACTGACTATATCTTCATCTTGCTGCTTGCAAGATGCCGAGCACTTCCATGGGAAGAATTTCACTCCCCATGTACTCTACTTGCTTCTCCGTCATTGACGGCGCTTTCGATAGTCGATTGAGGTTCGTTTGAGTGTATGACTCAAACGCTTCCCACAGGATTACCCTAAATGGGCTTCCCTGTTAGCGTAGCTTCTATTCGCCATTTCCTGCGAATCCTATACGTAAGCTACGCACCGTGCATTTGCACGTTCACCCGGTTTAAGGAGAGCGACTTTATATTTCACCCTCCATCTGAAATAGCCCTACCGGACTTCTCAGCGTATCTTCCCACACTTTTTGATCATCAAAGTTAAATTCGTGGCTTTTAGGAATATGATCGTACCCAGCCAACTTAAAGGCATCACGGATAATCTGTAACGTATTTAAACCAAGAATATCGAGTTTAACGTAATTTCTGGTGTGAATATCGTCCATACCGAGCTGACACACGATTTTTCCTTCAGAATCAATGAAAGTTCCGACATTTTCATCAAGCCTCTCTGGCGACACGCATATCCCTGCAGGATGTCTGCTTTGGCTAGTCGGAACGCCAATAAGACCATCAATATAATACGCGACATCTTTATATTGTTGCCGAGCCTTATTTTCATCCGCAAGAAACTCTGCTTTAATCTTATTCGAGTTCGTAACAGAATATGGATTGTCCGCTTCGTGCGCCTTGTCATAAGCATTCCATTCGGCTATCTGCTTCTTTAATTCTGATATCTGCTGCTCATTATTTTCTCTATGAGATAAGATAACGTCATCGCTTAACGATTCAATTCGCCGTTTTGCATCTTTAATTTGACGTTCGTGCAGATACTGCATCTTCCATAACTCACCAAGTCCGCCGCATATATCATCGACCGCACTCTTTATAGTAGCTATTGTACCAAATGTTACGATAAATCCAGTATAATCCTTGCCAAACTCGTCAATGATGTGTTTAAAAACAAGTTCCTGCTGATCCGGACAAACGTCTGTGTCAATATCGCCCTGCTCAACACGATATTCAGAAGCAAATCTAGAAAATATAGTGCCAAACTTGATTGGGTTAATGTCAGTTATGTCGAGAATATATGCAATCTTCGAACCACCAACAGATCCTCTTCCGGGGCCAGTCGGGATACCATGAGAATGACACCATGCAATAATTGTATGCATAAACAGCATAAAACCGTACATATTCAGCTTATCAAAAACGCGGTTTTCTTCTTGGACACCATCACGAAAGGCTTGTATCTCGTCCTTGGGGATAATGCCATTTCGAATCTTAGATTCGAGCATGCGGTCAACTGTTTGTAGATATACTTTTTTATCGTTCTCAGCAGAGCCATTCAGAATAGGATACTTAATTGAACATTCCTGCTCTACCGGCTCGCACATTTCAGCAAGTGCATTCGTGTTCTCGATCGCAGACATAAAGTCTGCTTCAGATAATACGCCCTGTTGACGGAACATATCTACAATTTCATTGTAAGAATGCATCGTAAGGTCAAGCTCATCTTCTGCTGCATAAGCAATGTGCTTACGTGCCATCATAATCTTTCTGCAGTCCATTGCATATTGATCAAGGCAGTGCGTATCAGTTCCTAAAATGAGCGGCTTTCCGGACGTATGAGCAATATCGGCGAGGCGCTTATTCAAAAACATTTGCTCGTTAAACCCAACGTGCGGCTGCACCTCAAGAAAATCATATTTGCGAACCAGTCTATCGAAGTATGGATCGTTTTCGTCAAGTCTTGCTAGTGGACCCGCGACGCAAGCGGACGTACTAATAATATTATCCGATATCTTTAAGAATTCATCGAATGTCAGCCGAGGCTTATAATAGAAATGATCGCGCTGATTTGATATGCTTACCAGTTTATTCAGCTCTTTGACACCGTCGTAGTTGCGGGCAATCAGAATTGTATGATAATTATCACGAACCTTATCGCCGTTCAGCGAGCGGGTAAGATAAACCTCACAGCCATGCAAAAACTGAAGACCATAGTTCTGTGCCGTCTGTACTGCTGAAATCCAGTTGTAAATATTGCCGTGGTTTGTTCTAGCAATATATTTCATTCCAAGCTCCTGCGCTTTTTTACAGTACGACTCGAACGGCGTTACGGAATCTAAAAGACTGTAATAGTCGTGTAAGTGCGTTAATACATAGTTCACTGAAGCTCCTTTCTGCCATGTATATCGGCATCATGCAGTATCAAAATCTCATCAATGATTTTGTCTCCATAGAGCTGACGATCTTTTGTTTGCAGCGCGCTATTCTGCTCGTAACTAATTGGACGCATGTGCAACTCAATCAGCAATGCACGATATAATCTGTCTTCCTGCTTGGGCAAGTCTTTAACAAACAAGCTTTTATAAGCCCCTACGTGTTTATGATAATTTCCGAACTTTCTAAAAGGCCAGCAAACAACCTCTAGTCTTGGAATATCAATGATAATTCCGCGTGCTTCCTGTACGACTGAGTCAAAGAAGTCACAATTCAGCGTATCGTAGTTAAAGATTGTATATGGGCCTTCACTCTTATAATTGATATGCTTACTTGCAACCACACGTTGCCAGTCTGGGCAGCTGCTAATCAGCCTACAAAGTAAAGAATTCTCGTTCAACCTGTCTGCTCCTTTCCGAAAACATCATCCTCGTAACTCGCCTGCTGCCGTACAAGGCACTGAGGAAGTGGGAGTTGTTTTCTATATATAGTTGTGTCCCAAGGATATTTATGGTCATATTCGTCATAGTCTGAATAAAATCGCCGCGACCCTACATCGTAGTGCATCGGTATATCCTGATCGATATGCCCACCCATACGGTCTTTAGCGATATTAATCACAACGTCGTAGTTGTTATAGGGCGATTCGATATCCTGTTTCTCTTTTTTCGACACTCTCCGCAGCCCGATTGTCCTATGAGCGAGATTTGTGATATCCGAGCTTCCGGCGATAGAATCAAGATCTATATCCGATGTTATGGCTTCACCGCCAATACGCTTACGCAGATGGCAACATAGAAGAACCGCCACCTGCCACTTCGCGGAAAATGCAATCAGGCGACTGATAAACTGTTTCTGCGCCTCAAGCTTGTCTTCAGTGGCGTTTTTCAAATTAATCGTCATTAAATTGTCTAAGATAATCAGCTTAACCCCATTCTTACGAACGTTGTCCTCCATTGAAGCAAGGATTGCATCTTCGTCTCTGGGAAAATCCTCTCTATATAGAAACAACTGATTGTTCATATAGGCATTAATACTGCCTTTAACATTATCTGAAACTGTGTAATATATTTCACCATTCTTACCGGTTCGTGCATCCATATGTCTTGGCCCTGCGAGCTGCGCCATCAGCCACGACTTCGTATATTCCGGAAGCATTTCTCCGGAGAACAGAAAAACTGGATATCCCTGTTCGATGCTGTTAGCAATCAGTGCATTGGTAAACGATGACTTTCCTGCACCAGAACGACCTGCCAGTAACGTGAGCGTTCCAAAGAACAGCTTTGTCAGCACCTTATCGACATCCTTAAATCCGGTTTCAACTCCGGGCATCTGCGACATATCAAGCTCAGCAATTTCGGAAAAATTAACAACCGACGGAATTTCCGATTCCTTTGGGTTAGTAACGGAGTTTAACAGCGCCTCCGGACCTGCCCAGTAGAGATACTCATTTGCATCTTTGATATGATGTTTATTACCGTTCTCATCAGTATATATTTCTGGGATATCAGCCACGCACACGCGCCATGACCCGAGACGATCGCGGATATTGTCATTCATTTTTCTACCCGGCTCGTCATGATCTCCACATACAATGATCTTCGTCCATTGATCAAGAAATTCGAGATTTGTCTTAATCCACTCGTATGACGTTGCTCCGGCGAGCGGAGAAACCACATTGGTATAACCGGCAGTTACAAAGCTAAGTACGTCCGGTTCTCCTTCTGCGATTACCAGCGGCATTGTCGGCGTGACACGATTCATATTAAAAAGATTTTCCGATGAAGACGCACCCTTTTGATGCCACATTTTCGGAGAACCCGGTTCACGCCGTAATTCTGTCGGCTTATACTTAACATCTGTCGCTACATCTTGCAGATTATACGTAATAAATACGCTGTTCCCATTTTCGTCAGCGCGGATATCACAGAAGTCAAGAGCTTTTTTAGAGACTTTCCTAACCGCCCAATAGTTCTCTACCTTCGCCCGATCATTGTCCTGCGATGGGAGCGTCGGATAAACGTAGCTCCGTTTTTCTGTTTTTACATGCTGTTCTGAAAAGTTATAAGATATGCCAGCTTCTTCGAAGATTTTTTTAACCGCATCAATATAGGTCAGTCCAGACTCTTCAAGTGCCGCGATAACATCAACTGTGCATCCGCAGCCAAAACAATGCGCATAATATTTCTTATCGTTATAGCAAAAACTTGCCGTATTCTCTGCGTGCTTTGGGCAGCAGGATTTATGCTGTTTAAGCGTGACATCATTGGCGATACCATAACAATCGCAAATGATTTCCCAATTGCGGTCGCCAAGTTTTTCTTTTGCCTCGTCGATTAGACTTCTTGGAACCATTAACATATATTTCTACCTCACATGCGGGATTTAGAATCCACACGTTATTATCTCGTCGTTAACTTCCTTTTTGAGCTTTGTGTTACCGTCGTAGCATATTTCTTTCCGCAGACTTCACAGATATATGTATACTCGATCTTCATCCTTATACTTCTTTTATATGCACATCCCGCAATTCGCAAATGATAACTTTTCGGCAAGTCTATCGCCGATATTAATAAACTCTTCAAGCGTTATGCCATACCTCTCTAACACGCCGTCATCCGGATGCCGACTTGGTGTAAATTTACAAAACGCGCATCCATACTCGCCATCACTGGTCAAGTCTATTGTTCCAAAATCCTCTTTATACGCCTCTTTACCATTGATCATGAAAGTTCTCAGTTCACATGGTGAGCTTTGCTCATGTTCAACTTTTAATACCATCCCAATTCAATCCTTCTTTCCAATTCATCCCGATACATCTTCATCGCACTCAGCTGCCGGAGCATTGCAACCCTTGCTATCCACGTTTCTATAAATAAATCTCAAATCTTCGCGCCCCTAAATAATGTTTCGGCGGCAAAAAAATCAGCACACAATAGCACCCAAGTGTTCACATTAGCTCTGCAATGGCCTTAATCACAGACACGGTGACGCCATTTCCGGCCTGTTTGTATAACTGCGAATCTGAATTCACGAGTTCTGCTTTTTCGAAATAATTATCTGTCCATCCCTGAAGTCTAAAACATTCTTTAGGTGTTAATCTTCTAATAACCACATAGCAGTTTTCTTTTGGATACCAAATAGCGTATGCTTTTGCGCCGTTATCCATTTCGACCGTAATACCGTTTTCCGTAGTATTGATATCTACGCCAACGGCAACGCCGTGCCTATCTTGCGCTGTCAGTGTAAACGATGGGTCTCCGTTGTCTTTAAATCGTCTCCCATTCTGCCTTTTGTTTAACCTATCTGGGGTAATAACTGGTATTGTTACCCTTGGCGGTTCTTTATATTGCGTTGCAAGCATTGCGCCAATATCACCATTTATAGAATATATTCCGGTTCTCTGACCAATCTTCCCTGTATCGTATACACTTTGACCGATAACTTTTATCCCAGCGTACACACCTCTGCCTCCGCCCTGACTAGTATCGAGTGTTTCCGTTATCCCATCGCAATCGTACACTTGCATGTTTCTGTTAAACCCATTGCGATGACCAATCAGACCCACACGATTCTTTGTGTCTGTTCCATTGACAGGAAATATTTTTGATCCACCTGCTCCTCTAAGATGTCCGACAATGAACACCCTTTCTCTGTTTTGCGGCACCCCAAAATCTTTACTGTTGAGAACTTGCCATTCTGCATCATACCCGCTTTCGTCCAATTGATTGAGAACTTTTGCAAAGTCCCATCCTTGATTAATTGAGAGAAGATTTTTAACATTTTCAAGGAAAATGTATCTGGGTCTATTTGCTTTTTCGGTTTCTTTAAGAAGTCGCATAATTTCGAAGAATAGACTTGATCTATTTCCGTCTGTAATTCCTGCTTGTTTGCCAGCAACTGACAAATCTTGACAGGGGAATCCTGCACACCAGCAGTCTGCGTAAGGCATGCCCCCCCCAGTGACTCTTCTAATGTCGTTTGCATACCATTCTCCATTTCTATATTTCTCCTTCAGAATTTCTTTCTGACGTTCTTTCATTGGCAGCGTTTTTATGTAATTAATTTGCTCTTGCGAAGCAAGGTGCATCATCGTGTATGACATTGTTGCGAACTTGTCGAACTCGCAAAACCCAACACATTCATGACCAGCCATTTCCATACCTCTACGAAAGCCACCTATACCTGCGAAAAAATCAATAAATTTCACTCGTATCTCCTTTTTGTTCAGATGATATAGGCCTATATGGACAGCTATGGCGATATCCGCATAGCACAGAACAATAATAATTGTCAGGATTCGGCGGAAATTCGGTTTCTTTTTCGATTTCCTTTATTGTATCTGCCGCCCATTTAACCGCCGCATTATAGTCACTCTCATTAAATTCATAGGTTAATATCTTATTCATGCGGAACATATTCCAACGCAATCTTGCAGGAAATTTGCCGTATGTTTCCTTTACCCATTTTGAATATAAGAGCTGCTGCCTTTTAAATGATTCCCAATGCCATTGATCGGTTTTAGAAATATTCCCATTCTTTAAAATTTTCAGACGTGTCGATTTGTGATCCCAGCATTCGATTTCGCCGTTGTCTTTTCTCTTTAGTAGCAGGTCAATAAATCCAATAAAATCACGTCCGTCAATTTGACACGTGATTTTCTGTTCAACGCCGAGAATGTCGTATTCGTCCGTGATATCCATCACCGTCTGCAAGTAGACAAGTCCTGACTCGTAGGCGTCTACCGCAAGATCTTTGTATTTGTTTTTTGGGAAATCGTGTACAACGTTATCCAGATAATGCTCTTTGTAGTAGTCTTCAATGTTAAAAATATTGAGCTCTCCTTTAAAGAAGAGCTCAAGACATTTATGAACGAAGCCTCCAAAATCAGAATAGGCATTCCCTTCTTGCGGAATGCAATCAATGTAATTGCATTTCCACTCATAAGGGCATCCCTTTTCTTTTTCACTTCCTCCAAAAGCATTTATCCGGCTGAAACTCCACGTCATTGAGTTGATTATTTCTCTTTGGAAGAGTTCATCCATCTTTTAAATCCTCGTATTCGCTTCAAGACCAAGGGAGTGTTTCTTCTGTATCGCTTCCCTTAGGAATGCTTGCTAATGCAGCAGGTAACGGCGCTGTTGCTGTCTGGGTCGGCGCTTGTGTCTGGGGCGTGCGCCTCTGCTCCGCATCTGCACCACGTCTTCCCGGACCAAACTCAATTGCCGTTGGGTATATGTCAAAACTGTATCCCTTTGTACCATCCTGCTTTGTAAAAGATCCAGTTCTCACACTTCCTTCAATCACAATGCCATCTCCCTTATGGAAGTGATCAGTAACAAACTTAATACGCTGGTCATAATAATCTACAACTCTAAACCAGTCTGAATCGTACTGACCTTCCTTGTTTTTAAAGTTGCGTCTTACTGCGACGCTCAAAAGGAGCTGCTGTTTTCCATTGATTTCCCTTACCTCAGGATCAGATCCGAGATTGCCAATGATGATAATCTTATTCATAAATCATTTTTCCTTTCTATTAGGCAATGGCAGTCAGTTCATTTAAAAGCTTGATTGCCACGTCTACATCTGTAATACTATTCGGATTTCCGGATGGCGCATACTTCTTAACAGCAGACATCACCTGATCTTTATGTGTAGAATAAAGCTTCCCTGCGGCTGCATTAATCTGCTGTTTGACCGTAGCGATGTCTGCAGCAGGCTGTACGGGAGCGGACTGAACATCGTTATGCTTTGGTGCGGTTACTCCGCTATTCGCCCAATCATACAACCGCCCGCCGTCTTCCTTTGTAAGCGGCCTATAAGTCCCTTCAAACAGATGCGTATTGTCCTTTGTGGTAACCGCAACATGTGTATCCTGTGCGATATTCCACGTTACCGTGTATTCATACTCAATCTGGCTATCCTGAATTGGCGCAAGACCTTTTTTAGATACTGTTTGTTTCCCTTTATCATTTGCTTCAAGAACATACTCTTCTTTTGATCTTGCTGTCGCAATAATACAAATCGGTGCCTGCAAGATATATTCAAAAAGCTTGGTATGCCTTGCTTTCAGCGGCCTCCAGTTTTGGAAACTGTTACCCGGCATGGAATCGTGTACGCGGTTTAGATACTGCCATTCATGGCTCAGGCTATCGATCACCAATACCGAACATCCTGCATCCACCGCTTCCTTAATAGCGTCAATATAGCTTTCAGGACTGTACTTGTCATCAGCGTTTCTGCCCGCGCCAAGGTCGTCAATTACGCCAAAATCAAACTGGTCTGCATAGTAGTTTGCTCTTCCGTTTTCCGTATCTACAAGGGCGATCCCCTTGTGGCCTGCCTTTGTGTCATATCCCGTTGCGAGCGAAAGCGCAGAATAGGTCTTTCCTGCACCAGATGCTCCGTCAAGCAGAATTTTTGGATAAATGTTAAATCGTTTTGCCTTTACAAGTGCCATATAATCTCCTTTTATTCTTATTCATTTTGATCTGTTACTACGCCATTTTCCCAAAATTGACTAAAAAAATCTTCATCATCTTCCTCGCTTTCATGAAACGAAGTTAATACTGGTGAGCGAACTTCTTTATTATCAACAAGTCGAAATGGCAAACTAATACATGTAATGTCAGAGCTACCACACTTCGGACAGCACTTTTGACTTAGTTTGGTGCTGCCATAGCTGTGGTATTTCGTACCCATCTGACTTCCCTTAAATACGCCGCCACAAAAGCGGCAACTCCAAATATATTCGTCCATGTTTCAATATCCGCTGCATGTCGCGCTCCTTTCTTATCATGGTTGTATTATATCACTCCATTGGGCTTTTGTCAATTATCGTACACTTGATAACCTTATACATCACTGTACCTCCTTATTTATGCTACTGTGGCCATCAGCTTCTGTGCCTCTTCTGCAAGGATATCAGATGTGCTGTGGAGTGTCCAAGTTGTGACATCGATGTAAGTCTTGTCAGCAAGCATTCTGCCTGCTTTGCTGTTGCTGATCTGCTCACCCTTCCATGCTGCCCAGCAGACGTTTCCGCTCTTGTAACGCTCAACCTCAAGTCCGAGTTTCTCAGCGCCTACATACAGACGGTCATATCCGGCCTTTGTCCATCTTCTGAATCCCAGCTTCTCGAGCTTTGCGATCTTCTCTTCCTTTGTCATGGCCTTTGCCTCCTTCCAGGCTTCCTTGACAGCACCGCCGAGAATGTATTCACGGGCTGTGCCGCCGAATCTCTTGGCTGCCTCTCTTGCGATCTCCCATGCTCTTCTCATAACGTTTGCTGTCATCTTATTTTCCTCCTTTCACTTTATTAGTAGTGCCGCACTTCTCTTATCGGCATATTGTATTTTGACAATGAAGCAGTCTTCTATGTCGTCAAAATCAAATGTTACATCATCCCTATCGCTAACGGAAAACGTATATTCTCCGTTGCCTTCCGTATAAATAATATATTTATCACACTCCCTTCCATATACCACATCAATGAAAGTAGCATACATATGACTCTTGCCAACAGTAAAATGCTTTACCTGATCAAGCATCATCATTGCTTTATTGAATTCTCTTCTTGCGCTAACTTGCATTCCTGTTTCCCTCCATGCATAAAACTATAGCACAAATCGAACATATGTTCGATATAAATTTTAACAAAAATATAGAGCCCAGTTTGTGTAACTGGACTCCATACCACTTACTCAGAGTCTTTGTTAATCAGCCTAGTAAAGAAATAAATTGTATACGTCGACTTGCTCAAACAAAAACGTTCTATAACGTCCTTCTGAAATTCCGGCGTTCCATAGACATCTTCAATACGCCGCGTTCCGTATTGCAGCATAATTTTACGTGCAAAATAAACCATGCCGGATTTTGCCAGCTTTTTAGGCGTAAGGTTTTTATCGTGCAGCACCTGTTTAAATAACCTTGCGTACTTATTGGCAATCAGCGTTCCAACGTTTCTCTTCGTGTTTGTCGACTTCTGAACAAACTTGATAACATAGTCGCTCGGAATAAACGGATGGATTGCGTTAATGGAGTGAATAGTATATTCCGTTGCATCAATCGCTCGTAATGCATAATCTGCTACATACACCGGCACAACCAGTTCTCTACTTGGAAGCTTTAATACTGCGCTCTCTTCGTTAACCTGTATGTTATCACGCGTTAGTATGTATTCGGCATAACCATTCTTACTTGACAACCCATAGAACGGAGCGGCAATTAAGAACGCATCCATCGGGTTCTCTGAAAACCGATATGCCCATTCCCTTACACGCTGTGGCGAAATAAATTCATCAGCCGCAACACAATCCAAAAGTTCATCTATTGTAAATGTATTATAGCTATTATCTGTATTGGTCAATTTGTTTTGAATACACCAGTCTGTGTATTTGCGCATCACTCGATTAATCCGATACAGATATTCCGCGTTATACTCTTTCATTCCAATATATGCTTCCCTTATCTCATCTACCGTAAAGTCACATATATCTTTATGAAATTTCTCTTCGTATTTGGACAGTGTATCAAATGCGACACGTACAGTTGGAATCTTCGATTTAGGCGGAAGAGAGGCGATAAACTCTGCTTTCCGTTCTGCGTTATGTGACAGCATGTTACCCTCCTATTTGTGTAATCACGCCGTTAATGATCTTCCGCAGCAGGTTTTCGTCATCCACCGTTCCGACATATTTTTCCTGATGTATATCTCTGACATCAATTGTAGTGATCTGTTCACATACCACATAACTCTCCCGACTTAAGCCAAAGCCCTGAATAAGTATGTGCGACGGCAGTTTTGATGAAGTGGCGCTGCTCGTGATCGGAAGTACATTAACCGTATTTGCGAAACAGTTATTGTATTCGTTGGAAATAATAAGCACGGGACGTTCTTTGTGCATTACATGTCCTCGTTTGCCTTCATTTATCATAACATAATATATATCGCCACGATGAACCAATTTAAATTCCCTTCTCCCTCACTCGAATAACATACCGAATGCATCTTCAAGTGTTACATCTTCGCCTTGACTTTTCAGCTCATGATAGTAGTTGTCAGCCAGGGCTCTCGCAACAACACAGCTCCAGCATCCGACGCCACGATTCTTCTCATCGCGGTTACTGCACGCAGCACATTCGTCTTCCATTGCAAGAATATCTTCCGGCGTATACATCCAAGATATCGGCTTCATTTCATTACCTCTCTTTCTTTTGAATCCCAAAGCAGGCGCTATCCATAATGTCTGCTGCACGCCGCTTATCATTGCCACTTTCTACGACATACATCTGCGTTGTTTCTGGACTTGCATGCCCCATTGCCTGCTGAACGTAATAGATGTCTTTTGTCTGCTGATATAGCGTTGTTCCATATGTTCTTCGAAGCGCATGTGGAGAAATTTGTTTTCCATCAATTTTCGGCATATACTTCTGCATTAAATAATTGATTCCTTTCCGGCTAATCCTTTGACAATCTCTGTTAATAAACACCGCCGACTGATTTTGGATTCCTTTTTTTAATAGCATCGCGTTCCTTTCTACTAGCCACAAATATAAATACTTAGCCGCAGTTGCTGATATAAGCTTTTCAAATTCCTTATTTCGCTTATCAACAATTGTTATGGATGCGCCTGTTATATCTGCAGTTGAATGTATATGCCCATCAGATGAAACAACCTGAAAGCTAACATTCTCTATATCCATTTCAGATAATGCCGTAACACGCATTCCGGTCTGCAAAAATACAATGACAATTGCGAGATCTCTTGTTCGGAACTCTCCGCCGTAATCGCTAATATACTGCAATGCTGCCTGTATATCGTAATCCTTCATGTATACGCGCTTTACGTTATCGTGTCCCTTTGGACGCATAACTGATACCATTGGATTTTCTTCAATCTGATGTGTTGATACTAGATATACGAAAAACTTATTCAAACACGTCCAAACAAGCTTCCTATAAGCGACTGAAGTTGGTTCCTGAATCCCATCTTTTTCTTTATACTGAATTGAATGCAAAAACTCAATTACGTTTTGGTAGTTCAAATTCTTAGGATTGCTGATATCTACGTTAAGCTGATCGGATATATATGTTAAATAATGAATTACCTCCCCAACATATTCACTTTTCGTCCGCATTGACGGATACTGCATAGAAAGATAATACAGTCTTAAATAATCCGGCTTTCCCTCTATCATTCTTTCTATTTTTTGCTCTAACGCAACATGATGTTCATCCCTTCCATTCATTTTTTATAAACCTCCGTGATGTTTGCTATAATATGTTTCAATTGACAATACCCCACAATTGTCGTCGCTTAGCTTAAACCTGTCATCCCATCCGTCCGGTTTTTCTACCCACACCTCTTTATATATCTCATTATTTGCTATTCTTTTAATCACCTCCCTATACGGCTCGTAAATATAATCCACATGCTTTTTATCTAACGTTTCACCAGTACGAAGACGGTAAATTTCAAGATCACTACGAATTGTCTTATCGAATTCTTTGAATTCATACATAAACGCAACAGTATGCAGATACTTCGTTAAATCAATGTTATCTCTAACAACAATGTATGACATAGGATTTAGCTTAATATCCAATTCCGTTGCGGCCTCATTATATTTGTGTGTTTTATAAATCTGGAACATAAACCACACGAATAATATTACAGGTAAAAGGACGAACACAGTTGCGCTTACTGTTAAGCTCATTACTACCGTGAATAGTAAAATGCTTATTAAGCCGAGCGTTTCTCCTGTTCCCCACGCAATCACCTGCTCATCCCGAAGTCTCATACGAGTCCGTAGCATGTTCGGAGTCAAATTTTCTGGCGGTCTGGTAAGAATATACATTTCATCTGCTGTCATAAGTGCATGTCCTCCTTTCCCTTGTTATTGTACACTATTGCGCCCTCCTTGTAATAAGAACTCTCAGTAAATCGCGCTCAAATCCGGGGTAATAAATTAGCTTCGATCCGCTCGTCCGTCTTACTTTCCCTTTTCCGAACGAATACCTGTAATACATGTTATATTCATTACAGCGAGCATCGACTATTCCATGCCGTGTAATGGCGTTCAGTTCTGTTGCCAGTTCTTCTGGAAAATCGTAATACCCACGACCACAAAACTCAAACGTCACCTTTCCCTTTCGGCAGTTATACTGCGTTGTTTTGCAGCCATATTTACGCAATACCCACAATAAATCTGCTCTACATTCTTTGCAAAATGTAAGACTTCCCTGTATATACCATAACACTGCCATATTAATCTCCTAGTTCATCGCCAAAGTAAAACTTCTTTACATCATCTGCGCCAACCCAATCACGAAAAGCATCCCTATACGTATCTTTCCATTTCTCTTTCGGAACGACGATAATACACGGGATAAGACGCTTCTGCATGTCCATCTTTGTGTATGGACAATTCCATTCTCCGTCACACGGCTCCAATACCAAGTAATCAAACGGAAACGTCATATCGCGGTATCCCTTTATATACTCTTCGTAAACTTCCCCGGCGTTACAGTCATAGGGCGCATCATCCCAGTCGTCTCCCCAGTACTCCTGTTCGGCATCCCCAAGATAAAACCGAACAACATTTCCCTTCTTTGTAAAATCAATTATTTGCATCTATGCCTCCAATCCTTATTCGTCATAAACATCTGCAACCCTGACAACAAGCACATTGTCGTCTGCATCAATTTGCAATACTTCGCAATCGCTGTATAGTCTAATGTCTTCCATCTTGGTACATTCGTCAGCGATCACATCGTAAACACTGACTATCAGCTTGATATCACAAAGCGGATACAGTCTATCTAATATGTCTTTAAGTTTCACTTTCCATTTCCTCCGCAGTTACGTTCTGAAACGCTTGATTGGTTAGTATTCAAATTCATCTTCCCGCGCCTCCATAACGCTTCCTGCTTCAAGAACTGCCGTGCAAGCCGCCGCCGTAATAACCGCCAGCGCAGCAACTGCGATACCTGTAAGAACGAAAAATATTGTCATGCACACCTCCATATTCTTTCCTTATACACCGCAAGCATCTTGAAATTACGCTTGCAGATTGTGTCCGTAATCGCCTTACGCAATGCACAATCAAGATCCCAGTTTTCCGAATTTACCAACCTTTCCATTTCTCTTGCTGCCTCCTCGATATATTCTTTTGGGATTTTGTCTATGCCATAAATACTAAGTTCTTCTTTTATGCAATCTTTGAAAAATATGTCGCCAATAATACCGATCCTGATCATAGCTTGGAAATACCTCCGCGTTCCCTTTAATCCAACCTGCCGCAATTCCAGCGGATATCAGTTGCTCCGGATTCCCTTGTCATTCGTATAACCGTCTCAAGCGGTGTTGTCCAGCTCCCTTCTCCCTGCCAAGGGCTTTGCGCGCTCATTCTATACTTCTGTCCGTTATATACAAACTCTAAATACGCACCAACCACGCAGCCGCCGAAGTCTCCAACCTTTTTGCTTAAGCTATACCATGTTGTCATAATATGGCGGATTGTGGCGTCAGGCGCCTGATCCGGATGGTATAACCAGCAGATGCTTTCCTTTTTGTTGTGATAGTATTCTGTAAATTCGTTTTCACTTACTAAATAGCAATACGCTTCCGATGCGTATTCCATCCAGCAATTGTATTTCCCTAGCAGTTCGGAAAATGCATCGGGTATGTTTGATTGGCAATAACCATTCATGATTTCATATGCGTCTCCGTCAAAGATAAAGCCAAGCACAAAGTCTTCCGGGAAATATTCGCAATACCCTGCCGGCTCTGCCTTGCGTTTTTCCCACTCTCTCTTGCCGTTACGGGAGTACATATATCCATTCCACAAATAACACCAATCGGTTATTTTATTCTTGTCAAAAAACTCTTTGATATCCGCAATCATCTGCTTCTGTACTTCCTTTGTCAGTCTCATCTTTCAATCCCCCTTACATCAAATTCTGCATTGCCTACTCGGTACGTGTTCTTCCCAACCCGCTTGAACATCTCGTTTTCAAACTTCATTTCATCCATCCAGAACGCGACTGCGTCTTCGGCACTGTCCGCTTCCCACTCGCCGGCATCAAACCAATCAGTAAAACCGTCTGCGGTATTTGCGTTTGTCTGTCTTGCGATAATGTCATACTTTCTCATTTCCCTTTTACCTCCCTTATGAAAACTTGATATCTGTGGTTTCTCTCATACTAAGATAGCCACTATCCGTTACAATAATGTGATCCATTACATCGATACCAAGCATTTTTCCGCATGCAATAATTCTCTCCGTCGATTCTCTATCCGGCGCACTGACCACAAGAGATCCGGACGGATGATTATGCATAAGGATTATTCCAGTCGCCCCCGATAATAATGCGGATCTAAATATTGCCGCGTTATCTATATTGCACGAACTCGCAGTACCAATGCCGATAATCTGTACGCCCATCGGCATTAACTGCGTATTCACAAATACGGCGACAAGCTTTTCCTGTATCTGATGCCGGAACAGCTTTGCGAACTGCTTGTAAACAGTTTCCGGTGACGACATATTTTCATTGACTGCATATTTCATTTTGCCTTCCCGAACCAATCTAACAGATACCATTGGGATATATTCACATGTATTCATAATACAATCTCCTTTTAGTGAGCTAATGCGACAACGGCCATTACTTCCGCGCTATTTGTCGGCGTTACGTCCCAACAGCCACCGTGTCCGTTCCCTTTTAAGTGATTCATATAACACTCGTTACAGTGCCGAACCGTTACCGTAAACGTCCCGTCACCGTTTTCCTTTACGTGCTGACAGGTTCTCCCACGCTCTCCGTATGCCGCCGTAAGCCGATTAAAATCTGCAATATTCTTTGCAACAACAAACAGCGGCATGTGATACGGATTGTCCATTTCCATCCCATCCCACGTAGAAAAGAGCTGCTTTAAGTTGGACGGCAGAGCGCCGCGTTCCCTTATACGATCGTTTACAAGCTCGTACTTCTTTGTGTAAGTTAAAACGTCTGTCTGCGGCATATTAGAACAGGTATCACACACCGCATCCAATTCGCTTCTACTAACCCAATCTCCCTCAACATGCAGTCTGATTGCATCCATCATTTTTCACCTCCGTTTATATACGCCATTAATGATTTCTGAAATGCTTCCGGATATTTACGAATCAGCACAGAATTATGCACTGCGTTCCCTAAACACTCCGGATAAATAATGTCACGCAGCGCATAGCATGCTCCGCTAGTAAAGCAAGGCGGAAAGCTTCCGTCCGGCCTGATGCAGTCAAGTCCGGGCATCGTTGAGTAACTAGGTATTCCCGTCTTACTGTTTCCGTTTGACCAACGGATTGTTTTCTCTTCGTCGGCCCAATCGCGGGCCATTTCTTTCTTGTACTGTTCAACCATAGTCTCGATAGACTTATAGTCGAACACGCTTGATCTTGCGTTCCGAAATAATGCTTTTTTACAATCCGCGATCACTCTTTGTCTTCGCATACTACACACTCCTCCTCATAGCATATTGTTCTAGACGGCAGCGCGTTATCGTTCTCATTTTCTTTTTTCTCCTAGTACACAAACATGTAATCGCAAACTTCTTTATCTTTTTCATAGCGATCATTGACTCTAACAATATGGTCCGTCTTTTCTCTTGCGGCCCGATACCATTGCAGATAATCCGGAACCGACTTATCAAACCGCTTTACAAGCCAATTGTATAAGTCATACATATCTTCACGCTCCAAGCCCCACTCATGATTGCCGCTAACACGAATGTGAAGTGTACACGAACGATCTTTTACCTTAACCGCGCTAACCGTTCCGTAACCTTGCCAATGCTTAATTCTCATCACAATCTCCTTTCTTTTTATATCGAGGCCGCATTGTGTTGCGGCCCCTTTTTCACAGCGCCGTTCCTTTTACAAGCGGATCCCCATACATATTGAAATTAATATGTATGCACCTTTTCTCTTTGCCATAGTCCGTGTCATAGTCACACGGTTCGCTTGCATCCAGAACCTCATAAACGGTTTCGAGGTTGTCTGCGATCCATGCATCAAATACTTCCTCGTCAACGCCGGCAATATCAAACAACGTATTTTCAATTTCCGTTGCTGAATATACCTTGCCGCGATAAGCGATTTCTGCATCCGCCCACTCATTTAGAAAATAAAGTTTCGTTTGAGGAACTCCACGCCACATGCTCATTTCGCTATCGTGACCTCCTTTCCGTCATACATATAAACGTTGTCGGACAGCTTATCTTGCGGCTTGACTTCCGTTGCGTTTATTTCCCTTACCATTGGGAGTATGTCATTTACGCTCAATGTACCATCGCACGGATAGATTAACAGTTCATGAATGCTTGACGGCAGAATGTAAAAATTGCCTACCTTGCTAAACGCTTCATCAAGCGCTCCCTTTTTCAAGATGACGGCCGCCCCACAAATAGGCGTTTCAAGTCTCCAGCAGATAAGCTTTGTACCGTCATCTTCTTCCTTTCCAAGAAGCGACCATACGGGATCAAATGCAACGCTTGCGTTTTCCAGCTCTGCATCCGCCTCCGCCGTCAGCTCGGCAATATGCGAGTTCTCTTTCCTTACGATACGCACGCCATTCACAAGGCACGCCACCAAGTCCGTAGCGCCAATTTCCTTTACAATGTGATATTCGTACTTCTGTGCTCTTTCCTTGCTAAATATTCCATACTGTGTCATTCTTTTGTCCTCCTTTAGATATACTGATAATCCAAAACGTCATTCCAGCACGTTTCCGGATTCTCTTTAAAAAACTGTACAAAACCATCGTTAATGTCCATACAATCGTATTCTGCTTCTTCTTCTACCTCCGTGTTATCCTCGTTCCAGCGGATGAACTGTATTGCAAGATAATGGCGATCATCTTCGTAGTCATAGCCATAGCGCCAGTTCATCCAATCAAATTTGCGCTGCATAAACTCATACCGTGCGCAGCTTTCCTTTTTCGCCTCCTCACAAAGCTTCTGCACAGCCGCAACTGTATTTTCCATTTCCGCATATACCACATATTCCTGTTTGGTATGCGGATTATAGTACCCACAGCTAAGATTAACGCCGCTAATTCCCGTAGCCGGCATTAAGTGCGATATATCGGAAAACGAGCCCCAATCCATAACATAGCCGGTGATTTCCCTTACAAAATCGTGAAAATCTGCGTTATCATCGTCGTAAAATACGGCGTCGTTTGCATGCATGCGATCAAGTTCGATCATGAATTTCAAACTAGATACATCTTCCACAAGATCGTTTCGCTTGCAGAATTTATTAGATCCGATTCCTCCGGCCTCCTCATCCTCGCAAAACAGTATTGCCGGACGCATTTCCGTTTTGTCCAGCAAGGAAAGAATAATGTATACGCCGCAACGGTCATCTCCGCCAATTCCTTGCGGCGACGTTACGGTAAAGCCGTCGTCAAACACGTCCCGTACAATTTCTTCATGTACGGTATCCAAGTGCGCAGTCAGCAGAATCGGGCAATTTTGCTGTGCCGCATATATGAACCCGTCCGCCGCTATCGGAGCATATCCGCTTTCCGTTAGCCTTGCGATAAGCAGTGTTTTCAATGTTGGCTGCTTCATCTTGCACAGTGTTACAAAATCGATCATGTTAGTTTTCCTCCTCGTCTGCGCAATCTACGCAGCAGTCTTTTTCTGCGTTCCAATTCTCTTCTGTGACATAGCGGTTGCACGCCGGACAGAAGTAAAGTTCGTCTATTGAACGCCACTCTTCAACATCGTCCGCATATCCATATCCGGCCTCACTTGCCATATCCGCATTCATAAAGATGTGACCGTCTACTTCTACGCGTTCTTCGGCTAAATCGCAGAACATTTCTTCCGTTCTATCGCAATAGTAAACGTCTTCCGATCTGTAATCGTCTGTATTGTTGCAGTAGTAAACGTCATCTCTGTTTGCACAGTCATTATCGCAATACAGATGTCCGGTACTTGCGTCTTCTATGTAATCGTCTCCCTCGTATATCGGTTCTCCACATACCTCGCAGTAACCGATAACGCTGCGTCCGTCGCCGCCGTTATCGCATGCATCAAAGTCTCCACCGCATGTAATCCAGTCTTCCCTTTCATGCTCTTTTCCACAGATAGGGCAAATAGGATCGTGACCTATTTTTATACAGTCTATATTCTTTCCGTTTCCTGTATTCAGATAGCAGACAACGCCATCCTCGTATTCAATATAGTCTCTGTAGTGCGTTCCGCATGACCTCGTGACATCGCGGCAAGCATCACTTCCCTTTGCTGTCGTCCATAAGTTATTGCAATGGAACATGTCCGAAACGATTTTTTCAACGCATTCCCTTATCTGCGTCTGCATCGACTTAGTCGCACTTGTTCCCTCTTCATCGCGGCCATACGGATACAGTCTGGACTGTATCATCTTGTCGTGTCCAAGACAGAAAACCTCGCGGCACATTTTATCTTTGAACTCAAGATCCTTATTCTCTTCTGACGCGTCAACCTGATAGTAAATAAGGCTGGCGCCGTCGAGCATGTAGGAAAGCGTTCCGGAAGAGTAGCAACCGCCGTACGTCTTGCTGCCGTTCTTATCGCGGCGGCGGTTTGCCTTATCAATCGTATGACAGCTTGCCCACGAGTTTCCGAACGACATTGTCAGATAGTCGATCGGGTTTGCGGATAACACTGTATAACGGTGCATTGTCATAGGATTTACGGCGTCTCCAAGCATGGCAATCTGTTTGTTAAAGCCGTAATCCCTTTCTCTTCCAGTAACGGGATCCGTACGCACATCCCGTATTGTATCCATGCCGACTGCTGCACAGAACTTGCGGGCAACCTTGGTTACCTTTTGGCCCTCCGCCGCTCTCAAATCAACGCCACATTTTTCGGCGTACTGATTTAACTTTTGCGCTACGTCCGCGCTGCACTGAGGACACTTTACATATGCCTCGAATGCATTGAACCATGTGCGGATATCATCTCTGCGGCGCTTGCTTCCCTTTTCGAATACCACATTGCCCAAAAGGTCATAATCGTTCTTTAATTTTTCGGCGAGCGCCCTAAAATAATTGCGCTCCCTTGTGATTTCCGACATACTCTGACCGCATACGGTCACGTTGTCAGTGCCCCACGTCGCAGAACACGATTGCATAACGTGAATTTTGCAATTCAGTTTTTCGATGATATCCGACAATTCGTACGGAGTCCATGCACCATAATTGTGAATCTCTTTCATTGGCGGCAAATTGTCGCGCCCCCAATTTGCGAACGCCCTGACGCCGTTTTCATCAAACTCCCTTTTGTAGTCCGAGGAAAACACGATCATGAATTTTCCCGGAACATAGTTCGGATGACGACTTATCCAGTACAGCAGCCATCCCTTATTCTTAAACCATTCGCGATTCCAGGCATCGAGGCCCTCGTCCGTATAACCGTAGCCATACTCATCGAGAAGCTTTTTTTCTTCTGCCTTTAAGTTCGCGAGTTCTTCATCGGAAATGGAAAACTCCGCTCCCTTGCTCATGTCCATAATTGGGATTATATCATTATTCGTACACATTTTTAAATACCTTTCTTTGATTTCCTTATAGTTGCCAACGTGTGAAGCGTTTGGATGTTCCTGTTCCCACTGCGCAATCTCACGTTCCGTTGCCGGATGAAACCTGTCTAAGACGACGTTGTATCTTTGTCCAACAACGCATGACTCTTGTGCGATACAAAGCACAACGTCGCTCACGAGATATTCACATAGCGAATTTTCATTCGTTATGGAATACCCGTTGTTTTTCTCTGCGATCAAAATTGTTCCACGTTCCATTTTCTAGACTCCCTTTCTCTTCCTCCAGCGTGGTGAGTTCTTTGCCAGATAACACGAACTTTTTGCTGGAATCCATAACGCTATCAATCATTTTTGCTTTTCCATCCCCTTAAGACGGCTTGAATAATTTCATCAGGCAGCGTTTCCACAAAATCATCTTCAAACCCCGGGAACCAGACAAACTTATCGCCTGTGCAGCATGTATATCCGCTATCACGGAAAGAATAACGACAATACGTATCATCGTCGTCATTATGCACATCAATCTCTCCATCCAGCAGTAGCGGCGCAAGCTCTCTTGCAAGGTCGTCGGCAAAGCTGTACCCGCGCTCATCGCCAAACGAGAGATCGAAAGTTCCCTCTTCAATGCCGCTGCTAAACTCGCAGTCGTATTCGGACAGAATTTTCGCTGCCTCGTCCATTTTCCCGTTCTGCGGTTTCACAGTTCCATCCAAATTCCACCAGCATCCCATGTTTTACTCCTTGCCATTGCTCAGACGATCGGGCCGAGATTATCAGATGCAATCAGTTCTCCCTTTAACATCCGTTTAATCTCAGCTTTTGTCATCCGCATCCAGTTATAAGCGGCATTGTATGACCAGGCTCCGAATTCATCCCATGGGTAATAGTCGGATGCCGCAATCGCGAACTCGACCGGATCGAATTCTGTCATTCCGGCATAATCCATAACCGCCTCCCTATCCATCCACTGATCGTTCACATCGACCTCCAGCCTTGCGCACTGATAGAGGTCGTCCTCATCTGCATACGGTTCGCACCGGATGAGGGAAATTACGGAATCCGAGTGTTCGTTGTCCACCAAAATTCCATGCTCAAAGAAATCTCTGTCACCATAGTTGATATACATAATCCGTTTCCCTCACATTTCCCTGTCTAACTCGCGTCTCAAGCGCTGTGCACGTGTATCCTTGCGAACGTCCGTTTTTGTCCGGAGCCCGACTATGATTTTGATTTCCTTTGCGTGACGCTTCGCTTTCGCGTCTCCGTTTCTGCGCTCATTTCCTTTAATCGAGCGGTACTGCGTTGCGGTTAGCTTAATCTTCATTTTTCCAGCCCTCCCTATAAACGCGGTCAATGGCATACGGGAGCAGATAGCAACGAATTGTTACATCCGCATACTCCCACTCGCCGTAGCACAAAATGTCAATTGCCTTATCCTCGCAACCGAACTCTGTCAGCGCGTCCTTTAACATACCGGTGTTGTCCAGCACATATTCCTTTGCAAGCTCGGTATTCATGGTATAGCTCCCGCTTGCGTTTCCGGTCACCGAGTCATCGTTCCACAACTCGTCATCCAGATCGCACGCGCCGCCATGCCAGTCGTTGTCGGCAATCCATTCGCGAATGTCGGCCATCATATGTGTCATATAATCGTATCTCATGCCATTACCTCCTCCAATTCCCACCAATTTGCGAATACGGAAATATTACAGTCCGCTCCGCATGCACTTGCCTCCCACTTGAACCCGGGATTGAGTGCAGACAGTCTGCGACACGTATCCTTTGCACGCTCCGTTTCCCTTGCCGGAACGTATACGTCGTTCCATTGACGGGATGCAAGGTATAACGGACCATGTTCACGCTTGCGGAAGATATCTTCCGTCATAGCGCCGAACATCGTGTCCATTTCACTCGGCTCGTCGTTTCCCTTGTGCAGTCCGAGTGACTTTGCGGTCGTTTCCGCATATTCCCTTGCGTCCTCGAGACTATCGAATACATGGATTGCCGCCAGTAGCGGAGAAGACACGTGGACGCTATACATAGCGCCGTCGTTTATTG
>Ga0256404_1003642_pt1 | contig 30667 bp, 21 predicted proteins | sample RumenRJG_01DNA_FD_185990 | JGI IMG/M metagenome (GOLD analysis project Ga0256404, IMG submission 185990) | Bovine rumen microbial communities from Lethbridge, Alberta, Canada - RJG_01 | ecosystem: Host-associated > Mammals > Digestive system > Stomach > Rumen | place: Canada: Alberta | collected...
CTCCGTGCGGGTGGTACTTCATGCACTCACCAACAACATTTGCAACCTTCTGGAAGCGGCCGTCGTCCATCTTAAAGAGGGTGTGCATTATGCGCCTCTGAACAGGCTTAAGACCGTCTTCCAAATCCGGGATTGCCCTGTCTCGTATAACATAGCTCGCATATTCAATAAAATTCTTGTCGAATAAATTCTTTACAAATGCCATTCAAGTCCCCTTTTACGCATCAATGTCCGCATTGCCAAGCAGGTGCTTTTCTATGAACTCGCGGCGTTCGGGAGTGTTCTTTCCCATGTAAAAGCTCAAAAGCTTAGGCACAACCTTCAGCTGGCTTATTTCTACCGGAGTAAGGTGCATGGTCTCCGGTTCTATGAACTGGCGGAATTCAGACGGGTTTATTTCTCCAAGGCCTTTAAAGCGGGAGGTCTCTGCCCCCTTGCCAAGCTTTGCCTGAGCCTTGTCCCTTTCCTCTTCCGAATAGCAGTAGATGTTCTCCTTTTTGTTGCGCACACGGAAAAGCGGTGTTTCAAGAATAAAGACACGCCCGCTTGTAACAAGCTCCTCAAAGTAACCAAGGAAGAAAGTCATCACAAGGTTCCTAATGTGGTAGCCATCGTTATCCGCATCGGTTGCAATAACAATCTTTGAATACTTGAGGTTTTCCACGCTGGTCTCTATTCCAAGAGCCATCATCAGCTGGTAAAGCTCATCGTTCTTGTAAATGTCGCCCTGCTTCTTGCCGTACATGTTCTCGGGCTTTCCGCGAAGGGAAAAAATTGCCTGGAAAGAAGCGTCACGGCTGTGGGTCATGGTACCGGATGCAGAATCTCCCTCCGTAATGAAAATCATTGAATTTTCACCCTTTTCACCATCCGTAACGTGGTACTTGCAGTCCTTTAGCTTTGGAATGCGTATGCTGATTTTCTTAGCCGCTTCCTTTGCCTTGCTCTTTACCTCGCTAAGTTCAGTGCGAAGCTTTTTGTTAGCCTCTATCTTTTCCTTGATTTTTTCCGCAGCCTGGGGGTTCCTGTGCAGCCAGTCGCTAAGACCGGACATAACCTCGCCAACAATCCACTGCCTAATGTCCGTATTGCCAAGCTTGTTCTTTGTCTGGCTTTCAAAAACAGGATCCTTAATCTTTACAAGAACGGCAGCCGCAATTCCCTCGCGAACATCCTCCGCCTTGTAGTCAGAAGAATAGAATTCATTTATGCAGCGGACAAAACCTTCCCTAAAGGCATTGAGGTGGGTTCCACCGTCCGCCGTATACTGGCCGTTTACAAAAGAAAAATAAGTCTCGCCATAAGAATTAGTGTGGGTAAAGGCATACTTCAAGTGCTCACCTGTATAGCTTCCAATGGGGTAAAGACAGGTGTCGTCTATTTCCTTGTTAAGCAAATCAAAAAGACCGTTGTCGCTCTTAAAGTCCTGACCGTTAAGGCGCAGCGTAAGGCCTGAATTGAGGTAGGCATAGTTCCAGATGCGCTTTTCCACAAACTCCATGTTAAAGTGGTACTTGCCAAAAATGCCCTCGTCCGGGGTAAACTCAAAATAAGTACCGTCTGCCTGCTTTTGCTTTAGGGTTCCAGTCTTTTGGCTTACAAGCTTTCCCCTCTCAAACACAGCTTCGGTACACTCCCCCTTACGCACGGAAACAACCCTAAAATGCGAAGACAGGGCGTTGACCGCTTTTGTACCAACACCGTTCATACCAACAGAAAACTGGAAAACGTCATCGTTATACTTTGCGCCGGTGTTAATCTCGCTAACACACTCAACAACCTTGCCAAGAGGAATACCACGGCCATAGTCGCGGACCTTAACCGTATTCTCCACAACCTCAACGTCTATGCGCTTGCCGTAGCCCATGATGAATTCATCCACGGCATTGTCGATTACTTCCTTTAGAAGAACATAAATACCGTCGTTCTGGTTTGAACCGTCTCCCAGGCGGCCAATGTACATACCGCTTCTAAGCCTGATATGCTCAAGCGCGTCCAGGTGCTTAATCTGGCTTTCGTCGTAAACCTTGGATTTTTTTGCAGGCGCAGATGTCTTTGCAGATGTGGCAGGAGCCGCAAGAGCCGCAGGAGCCGAAGTTGCCGCAGAAGTAGCAGAAGCAGGAAGGTCCCTTGCCAAAAGGGCAGCTTCCTTTGCAGCCGAAGCCTTTACAGCAGAAACCTTACTTACGGAAGCGGAAGCCTTCTTAGCAGTCCCCTTCACACCAGCTTTATTTGAAGATTCTTTCTTTACACTAGATTTTTTTACGGCAGGCACCTTTGCAGAACTGACTTTCTTTGCAGAAGTCACATTCTTTGCAGAAGTCACATTCTTTGCAGAAGTCACATTCTTTGCAGAAGTCACATTCTTTGCAGAAGTCACATTCTTTGCAGAAGTCACATTCTTTGCAGAAGTTACATTCTTAACAGAAGTCACCTTCTTAACAGAAGTCACCTTCTTTACAGAAGAAGCCTTTGATGTCTTAGATGCCGTCTTACTATTTTTATTTCCACCCATAAAACCATTATACTAGCAGAAAATAAAATGGTCAAGTTTCCAAAGAAAGGCTTTATAAGGAAAAACTTAATCTTAAAACTCTTCTTCTCTTTCTGGACGGCATGCCAACTTAAACTGTGCCCGGTCCTACGGAACCGGTCAGACTCCATGCAATTCCTACCCTCTCGCAAACAAGGAGCGCCATGGAGGGCGCGTCATTTCTTTGCGGTTAGAATCGGTGAGTTTTCGAAGAAAACTAACGGGTAGAAATTGCATGGATGCAATTTCCCCCCGCTTTCCGGGGTTCCGCTCCCGCTCCATTGCCTTCGGCAACCCGCTAGCGCGGGCCCCTCCAATCGGGCGTAGGCTTGGTTTTGGGTCACTTCAAAACAAAGAAACTTAATCTCTTAAAAAAGCCTTATATAAAGCTTCTGCCATCATCTTACGCATAAAATCATACTTTTCCTTATCCTTAAGCCATGAGTCATAAGCTTCCATGTTCTCAAAATAAGACTTCTGTAAAGTGTCGTCAAAACTCTTTGGCATAATATTGTTTGTAAACATTTGCTGACCATTGGAACGAGCAGATGTTTTTAGCTTATCATCTTTTACCATAGAATTAAAAACATCGGTAAAAATAACTTTGTCGCGTTCTGTAAACTTTGTTCCAAACTCCTCGTTTATCTTTTTAATAACTTCCGAAAGCGGAGTCTTCTTTTCTTTCTGGCCAACTGCATTCTTTATTCTCTGCGGTTCAAGCACACCGTTTTCTGTTTTAAGCTCAACTCTACCCTCAAAAGTTTTTTCAAGCTTGTAATATTCAAGTTTTATTTTGTTGGTAATGTCTATCATCGTTTCTTTGTCAGCAGGAACAAGGCGTTCAAGATATTTGCAGAAAAGGAATTCTCTGTGCAGGTCTTTTGAGAACATTCTGATTATCTGAGTAATGAAGTTGTACCATTTTACAAATGAACGGAGTAATTTTCTAAACTGATACCTTTGTTCCTGATTCAAAGCATTGTAGCCCTGAACAACTGGCAAAAGTGCATTTGTAATAAGAGCCTGTTTTGACGGATTCTTCTTCTGATTAAGATAAATATCCGTTACATTCTTAATATCGCCATCATTATAAATCTTAAAGGCACGGAGCATTTTCTGTGTCTGATAAATAAGATTCTTGTTAAGTTCTTCCTTTAATTCTGTGGTCTGGAAATATGGCTGGAAGGCTTCCAGAATCTGTTCTTTTGTATTCACAAAATCAAGGATAAAGGTGTCTTCCTTTCCATCGCAAGTACGGTTCAAGCGGCTTAAAGTCTGAACGGCTTTTACATCACGGAGCTTTTTATCAACAATCATTGTGTGAAGATAATCTTCGCTAAAACCTGTCTGATACTTTTCTGCGACAATCAGAATGTTTCCTTCATCATGGAACACTTTCTTTGTCTGGGCTTCGCTAACCGGTCTTCCGTTGTGGTCACGATTCATGCCACTTTCTGTATATTCTGTTCCAGCCGGGTCTTCAGGATCTTTTAGGCTTCCAGAGAAAGCAATAAAAATTTCTAGATTTTTATAGGCATCGTCTTTTGCAGCCTGCGATTCTATATACCGTTTTATTTCATGGTAGTAACGGACAGCTGCCAGACGGCTTGCAGTTACAACCATCATTTTACCGCGACCGTTTATAGCGTGACGCGTTCTGTCCATGTATGTTTCGACAATAATCTGGGACTTTTGCTGCAAGTTATGCGGATGAAGCTCCTCATATCTTTTTATAAGCTTTACACTTTTTGAAGCAAATACCTGAGGATCGTCACTGGATTCCTGCAAAATCTTGTAGCAGTTTTTATATGTCGTGTAATTTTCCAACACGTTCATAATAAAGCCTTCTTCCACAGCCTGCCGCATAGAATACACATGGAAGGGCTTAAAACTTCCGTCAGCTTGGCGACTACCGAACATTTCCAAAGTTTTGTTTTTGGGTGTTGCCGTAAAAGCGAAGAAGCTCAAGTTTTTATGATTTCCGTGAGCAGTCATTTCTTTAATCAGTTCGTCTTCACGGTCTGGTGTCTTTTCCTCGTTTTCAGCTTCTATTTCTTCCCATTCTTTGAGGGCATCTGTTTTATCGGCAAGGGCAATTTTTAGCTTTTTTGCGCTGTCACCAGTCTGGCTGGAATGAGCTTCGTCTACAATAACCGCAAACTTCTTGCCATTAACACCTTCAACCTGGTTATAAATTTCAGGGAATTTTTGCAAAGTTGTAATGATGATTCTCTTTCCGTCGTTAATGGCATTTCTTAAAGCCTTAGAATTCTTCTCGCCGTCAACTTCTGTTTTGTCATCAATCGTAATAACGCTTCCGATTGTATGGTCAAAACCGCTTACCGTTTCCTGTAACTGCTGGTCAAGAACCTTGCGGTCTGTAATGATGATAACAGAATTGAACACAGGCTTGTCGTTATCATCAAAAAGCGAAGCCAGACGATATGCAACCCATGCAATACTGTTACTCTTTCCGCTGCCAGCACTATGTTCTACCAGATAGTTTGTTCCGCTTCCTTTTTGGCGAACATCCGCAATTAGTTTTCGCACAACATCAAGCTGATGGTAACGCGGGAAGATAACCTTTTTTACAGGCTTTGTTTTTTCTTCACCATTTTCATCAATATATGTTTCCTGGTAGTTTTCATAGTGAATGAACTTGTTCAGAATATCCAAAAGCTTGTCTTTTTGTAAAACTTCTTTCCAGATATAAGAAGTAACGTAATCATCATCAGTACTTTGAGGATTTCCTGCGCCACCGTCCACTCCTGCGCCATTAGAACCTTGATTGAAGGGCAAAAAGTCATCTTCCTTCATGGGCTTTTTGGTGGCCATAAAAGCGTTGTACATATCAACGCAAAAGTAAACCAAAATACGGTGATTCAGCTTAAAACAGCTTTCTTTTGCATCACGGTCGTTTATCCATTGTAATTTTGCATTATCGCAACTCTGACCAGTAAGCTGATTCTTTAATTCAATGGCTACAAGCGGAATACCGTTTACGGCAAGCATCATATCAACAGAATTGTTATTTTCTGTCGTATAGTGCCACTGGCGGATACAGTGACAGACATTCTGCTTATAGTGTTCTGCAGCCGTCTGGTTCAATGTGTTTTCCGGCATAAAGTAGCAGACTTTAAATTCAATTCCCAAGTGCTTAAAGCCGTGGCGTAAAACAGAGATTAGGCCATCATTATTTACTGCATCTTCAAAAGACTGATAGAAAGCGTGCTCCGTGTTTGTTGGGTTCATCTTTTCAAAACGAGCCCAAGCTTTTGGCTGAGTGTCACGGATAAAGCCAATTAAGGTTGCAATATCAAGGGCATAGCCGTCAGCGTTTCCTGCTCTGTAGCCAGAGTCATGCGCTTGCTGCCAGCCTCCCTCGGGAGAGATTAAATATTTTTCGATGTCGCTTTCAAATTGTTTTTCTGTATCGGACATAGTATATTCCTGTTATTTATCTAAAATGATGAAAAGGATTTGCTATATTATTTTTTAATTCTTCAATGCTTTGTATTTGCATTATAAAAGAAGGTCTTTCTCTCATATATTGTTCAAAATCTGATTTTGCAGGAGATTTTTTGAGTTTTAAATCTTCTTGCTGAAGAAGTTTATCAGCAACAGCATTTAGTTTTACACTAATTATAGTTCCAAAAATATATTTCTCTCCAAATGTTGTTGCATATTCCAAAATATTTTTATTTATCAGACTAACAACATCTTCATTTTCCATAATAACTTTTATTACATTTTTTTGTTGCCAACAAAATTCTCTAATTAAACATCTTTCACTAAAACTTAAGCCTTCTATATTTTCTTTTATTTTCTCTTCTAATAGTTTATTTGCTGCTTCTGATTTTTTGCTACTCATTTTTGCATCAATTTTAGATTTGATTTTATTCCCAGAAAAACAAGTGAAAAGAAATAATAAATAGCAAGCTGCAATGAGGAAGACAATTCCAAAATAGTTCCCATATGATGAAATAAAAAGTTCAAGATGTAATTTTTGAATAACATTTTGAGGAAGAAATAACAATATTCCGGCCATTAATGCAATGAATGCAATTATCTTTGTGGGTAATTTTAACCATTCAATTAATTTTGAAAACCATTCCATATCTATATACTCCTTTTTCCAGTCACTACTTCAAAGATGAGTGACTTTTTGTATTCCGTTAAATCTGCTATGAGTGATTCTTTTTCGGTGATAAGACTGTCGATTTGAGCGCATTTTGAATCGAGCATTTTTGTGATGGATTTTTGTTCTGGGAGAGGAGGAACACAAATAGGATAATTTTTTATATCGTCATTTGAAATATTTGGTTGTGCAGATCCATTAGATTTTAACATTATATATTCAATAAACTTATCTGTATTTAAAGCATAATATAAGAATTTAGAATTGCTTGAACGCAGTATTCCTACACGTTGATTTATATATGCATTTTTTATTGGTGTATAGATATAACCAAGTTTACCGACAGTAGCACCGCTCATTGCAACTAAAACATCATCTTTTTCTACGGCAAAATTTGATAAACCATCGATTTCGAAATCACTCTTATTTGCATTTGCAATATCAACAGTTCCATTTTTTATATCACCGATACGAATTACAATATTTTTTCCACTGGAGGTAAGAACATTGCTATCAAAAGGGTAACCACTAATCAATTTTGTAGAATATTTTACTTTTCTTACTTTCCATTCTTCCGGTATTTCGCCAATCCATTCGATGCCGCTGTCTTTCTTTTTGCAATTTAAGTTTTTGCCTGTTACGGCTTCAAAAATTACGGACTGTTTCCATGCTTTGTATTCTTCTATGGATTTTTTTGACTCTTCAATTATGGAATCAATATCGGAAACTTTTTTATCAAGGTATTCGGCTATGCGTTCTTGGGTTAAACGAGGAACTAAAGGCAATGGTATTTTAGCAAAGTTTGAATATCGTAAAGCCTGACCATCACGTATTAAATCAGAAGTACTCTGCAATGCTTTTATATAGGCATACGATTTAAAAAGCCATTTATAATACTCAGGATATACAAAATTTAAATTTGGAATGAGCATCACATACGCAGAACTTATACACCCCCGTTCTTGACTATATTCAAGCCCACCCTGAAAACTACGCATACTAATTACAAAATCACCAGGTTCAACATGCTTCAATATATTGAAATCTTTTTCAACAACAACAACTCTTTGTTGCTCAATTTCCATAAATTTCTTCTGATTTATAATTCCATGCTTTTGACTTGCAGTTAATTGCTCATCTCCAACATGAGCCCTTTCTTTTCGTTGTGAAAACAATGCTTTGGGTTGTACGATTTTCCAATCATCAGGAATTTCCCCAATCCAATCGATGCCGCTCTGCTTCATTATTTATTACCTTGCAAAGATTCCACTTTGCTTTCAAGCTCGTCAAAATCAGTCTTTTGCTTTTCGATTCTAGCGTTATTGAATTTTTCGTATTCTGCATAAGCTTTCTGTTTTGCTTTTTCCGCAGAGACAGTGCCTGCATTATCAAGGACGTTCCGCCCATAGAATTTCAAAAATTCATTCAATTTGTTTTCCCAGTCTGCCATGTGCATTGGAACATGCTGTTTTGCCATATCTTCCGCATAATCCAGATACATTACAACAATACGGTTTAAAGCTTCGACTTCATCTTTTGAAAGATAATTTTTAGCAATGTCTACATCACCTTTGCGAACAACCGCACCCTTCCAGCTAGTCAAGCCCATGTTGTCTTTTGTTGCATCGGCGCGACTGTCTATTATTTCTGCGGCAGTATGAGAATGAACGCTATAATGCATTTTATTTTGAACCGTTTTGAAAAATAGCTTTGTTTGTTTATCATCCTTGTCGTAATCTATACTTGTGGCATAAATTGCTTTTACTTTTTCATAAAAACGCTGTTCACTGGCGCGAATGTCTTTAATTCGCTCAAGGAGTTCGTCAAAATAATCATCGCCAAACTGCTTTGGACTTTTTAAACGCTCATCGTTCAGGACAAAACCTTTTTGCGTATATTCATGAATTAAACTTGTTGCCCAGTTCCTAAAATGAATGCCTACATGAGTGCGTACTCTATAGCCAATGGCAAGTATCATATCAAAACTATAATGTTTTGTGTGTCTTTTTATCTGTCTTTTTCCTTCAGTTTGAACTTGTAAGTATTCCTTACAAGTTCGATTTTCATCAAGCTCGCCATCTTCATAGATATGTTTTATATGCTGGGTTATGTTCTGAGGCTTTGTTTGATATAACTCCGCTATAGAAGCTTGCGTCATCCAGATATTGCCGTCCTGAAAAAGAACATCAACCTTTGTATCGCCTTTTTCGTTCTGGTATATCATTAAGCTGCCATTATTATTTAATTCGCCGTTCATTTTTGCCCCCTATTTGTCCCCAAACAGATTATGAAGTTTTTCCATAAGGCTCTTTTCGTGCGCTTCTATACGGGCGGCAATATTTTCTGCCTTTTCAAGCTGTTTGTATTCATAAAAAGTTCGGGTAAAAGGAATCTCGTAGCCAATCTTTGTTTTAGACTTGTCTATCCAGGCATCTTTATTGTATGGGAGAACTTCACGCTCAAAATATTTGTCTATGTCTTGGTCAAGCGGAACATTTTCAAAGTCACGCTTGTCACTGTCTGGCTGAATCTTACCCTTCTTGTCTTTAACAGGCTTTCCCTTTTCATCAAGCAGAGGACTTTCTACCGTGATTTTATTGTAGCCTAAATCCACACTGTCCAAAACTTTTGACTTGCAGATTATTTTTGCACCGCTTTCGGAAGTTTTTTTATAGACTTTATTTTTTGCATAGTCATCGTAGGCTTTTACAATAAGATTGCGGCATTCGTTTGTTATGTCAACCCTTTTGTTGCCTATGTTTTTTCTGCGGCTTTCGTAACAATTCGAGGCGTCTATTAGCTGAACTTTGCCAACTCTCTTTTCCTCTTTGTCTTTTGTGATAATCCAGATGTATGTCGCAATTCCTGTGTTGTAAAAGGAATCATTCGGAAGCTGAACGATTGCATCAAGCCAATCATTTTCGATTAAGTAACGGCGGATTTCACTCTGTCCGCTTCCCGCATCCCCAGAAAAGAGACTTGAACCGTTCTGGATGATTGCCATTCGTCCGCCCGTAACACTTGCTCGCGTATGCGTATTTTCATTTGGATCTTTAAGTTTAGCAACACCATTAAGCATGAATAAAAGCTGTCCGTCACTTTTTGGTGGAAGTCCTACCCCAAAGCGGCCTGCAGAGCCTTTTTTGTTTTCTTTTTCAATGTCATCAGCCTCTTTTTTCCAGTCGATTCCAAAAGGAGGATTACTGATAATGTAATCAAAATGGTAATCAGTGAATTTGTCATCGTTCAGAGTGTCACCGAACTGCATGTTGTTCGGGTCTCCGCCACGAATCAACATATCAGCCTTTGCAATTCCAAAAGTAAAGGGATTGAATTCCTGACCGAAACTTGTAACAACAGCTTCTTTATCAAATTGCTTCAAGCGCTCTTCCATACAGGTAAGCATCTGGCTTGTGCCCATGGTCATGTCATAAACAGTTTTATTGATTCCGTCTGAAGCAAAGGCATTTTTGTCGCTGTTCACAAGAAGGTCGCACATAAGGTAGATAATGTCACGGCTGGTAAAGTGCGCTCCGGCTTCTTCGTCATAACTTTCTGAAAAACGCTGAACAAGATTTTCAAAGATGTAGCCCATGTCAACGGCGCTAATTTTATCTGGGCTCATATCGGCTTTTGTGGAATTAAAATCGCTTATAACTTGATAAAGAACCTTTCCTTCTTTCATTGTCTTTATCTGGTCTTCAAACTTCATACGGTGAAGAATGTCCTTTACATTGTCAGAAAAGCCGTTTAAATAATCTTCAAAGTTATCTGCAATATTCGCGCTGTCCGCAAGAAGAGTTTCAAATGTAAAACGGCTTGTATTGTAAAACTGGTAGCCCGATGCCTTTGTAAGAAAGCCTTCTTTTACCTGCAAATCCTTTACTTTTTCTGCCATTTTAAGAACCTTTGCATGGCTTGGCAAAAGGCAGTCGTGAAAACGTTTAATAATGCACATAGGCAAAATAACAAGGCCGTATTCATGCGGCTTGTAAAGACCAACAAGCGTATTAGCTACATTCCATATTAATGCCGCTTTTTCCTGGATATTGCTTCCAACAGTTTTAATAAGTGCATCATTATTTGGCATTTGCTTTTTTTCTACTCCTCTCTACTCCTTCCAAGGAAAGAAGAATGACTTAAAGTTCCGGGGTCCAAGTGTCTTTTTGTCCGTCCGCAAAAGTTCATCCCAGGGAACTTCCTTGCGTTCCTCGCGGGACATTCCGGGGTTCACTTCGTACCAGTCGTACTTGTAGAGCAGCAGGCGGAGCGCGTTGGTGTTGCAGAGCATCATTCCGTTAAAGCTGCAAATCATTCCGATGGAAAAAATGGAAATCACGATATTCAAAAGTCCTACCAGCCCCATCTTAATCGTAAGGGCCGTGTTGTCAAAAAAGAGGATGTAAGATTTTTTTAGGCACTTGGAAAAATTGTTGCCCATAAGATTTCTGATTGGGATGAACCACTGCAGGGCAAGAACCGTTACCAACACTGCCCAGAAAATTACGATTAAAAGAACAAGGCCAATAACCGTTCCTTCAGAGCCGTCAGAAGGAATCCACATGTTAAAATAAAAGGGAATGCTTATAAAAGAAACCGCCGCAACAAGGAATGCAAAAAGGCCAAACTGCAAGCCAATTTTTATGCAGGGAACAATATTATCCGCAAACTTGACCAATTTAGCGCTGCCAAAATTTGCAACATCTGCCGCATTCTTTCCCTCCGCAAAAACAAGCACGCTAAGGATGCAGCTTCCGGCAAGGGCTATAAAGAAAACAACAAGCAGCCTGTAATTTTGAGCCACGATAGGTGACTTTGAAAAAAACAGAAAAAGAAAGGCAAATAAAAAGGCAATGACCAAATCGATTACATTTACAATAAAAAAATGAAAAAAGTTATCCCACAAATCACAAAAATTTTTTTTAAACCAAAAACCAAACATTCTTCTATTTTATCCTATCGCTTTTATTTTTTCAACCGCATTTTTTTCTATAGTAGACCAAAGGCAAAATTAGTTTTATAATAAACTATATGGAATACTCTACAGATTTTGTGCTGGCACTAATTTCACGCATTCACACCAAGAGCGCGGAATTTACAAACTCGCGCCTGCCCCAGGAAAATGGGCTTGTGTCTTCTCACGGCTTTATTCTTTTCCAGCTGGCAGAAAAAGAAAAACTCACCATGAAGGATATTGCCTCCATAATAAACCGCGACAAGTCTACAACAACGGTGCTTATAAAAAAACTTTTAGACAAGGGGCTTGTAAAGCAGGAAAGCTCCATTGACGACAAGCGAATAAAATATATAACGCTAACTGCAAAAGGCAAAAAGCTAAATTCACTTACATCATCAATTTCCAGGGAACTACTTGACGTATGCTACCAGGGCTTTTCTCAGCAGGAAAAGGAGACGCTTCTTTCCCTTCTTTGCAGGCTGAACGGCAACATAGAGAATTCGCTAAAAGCACCCTAAAAGCCACTCCTTGACTTTAGTTTTACATAAAACTATATTTGTATTCGAGGTGTAAAAAAATGAAATTCAAAACAAATACAAAAAACTCAATATATGCATTCATGATGGCAAGCGTAATTGCAGCCACGGCACTTTTCCCCTCTTGCTCAAAAAAGGAAGGTGCAAAAAAAGACATATCGGTTGCGGTATTCATTCCGGGAATAATTGCCGACTCGCCAACATACGCCCACGTTGCAGAAGGAGTAACGCAGGCGGTAGACAATTTTAACTCCAATAATGGGGATTCAAAATCAGCGAATGGCGGCAGGGCAAAGCTTTACGTTATGGAAGCTGGAACAAACCAGGCTGAATGGAGCACAAAGCTAACAGCACTTGCAGCAGAAGGATGCTACGATGTAATCATTTCGTCAAACCCTTCAATGCCGGCATTGGCTTCCCCAATAGCAAAGCAGTTCCCTGAACAAAAATTCATTTTTTTGGATGCGGCACTTGAAGAAGGAAGCAAGGAAGAGCAAATCTACTGCATAAGCTACAACCAGAGAGACCAGGCTTATGTCTCAGGCTACATTGCGGGTCTTTACAGCAGCACAAACAAGGTGGGGCTTATTGCGGCTCAGGAATACCCCATTATGAACAATATACTCTACCCCTACTTTGCTCGTGGCGCACAGGATGCAAACCCAAAGACGGAATCCTTCTTTAGCATAGTGGGCAACTGGTACGATGCATCAAAGGGAGCGGAGCTTTGCCAGGCTCTCAGCGACAAGGGTGTAGACGTTGTACTTCCAATTTGCGGAGGTGCTTCCCAGGGGGTAATTTCTGCGGCAAAAGAAAAAAACATGCACATTGTCTGGTTTGATGAAAACGGATTCAAAAAGGCACCGGGAACAATAATCTCTTGCTGCATGACAGACCAGGCAAAGGCTGCAAGCGAAGTTACAACGCTTTTCTTAACAGGAGACATTCCCTGGGGAACAACAAAGACAGTCGGCATGGCTGACGGCTACGTGCAATACTTCCACGATGACCCCGAATACATAAAGGCTGTTGACGGAAAAATCCGGGCCAAGATGGATATCCTTGTAGAACTCCTAAAGTCAGGCGCACTTGATTTGGGAGAAAGCGCAGACGAAGTTGAAATGCCCCAGATTTAATCATGGAAATACGGTTAGAAAGCGTAAGCAAGGTCTATCCCTTTAAGACTGCACTATGCAAAGTAAACGTAACATTCGCAGCGGGAAAGATTCATGCCCTTCTTGGCGAAAATGGGGCGGGAAAGTCAACTCTTGCAAAAATAATCTCCGGCAGGATAAAAATGTCGGAGGGAAAGCTCTTTCTTGACGGCTTGGAAAGTTATTTTTCTTCTCCAAAGGATGCGCTAAAAAAAGGCATAGCGGAAGTTCAGCAAAGGCCACTGCTTTCGTTTTCTCTTACCGCAAGGCAGAACATTCTTCTTTCTTGCAAAAGTTTTTCTTCTTATGGAAGCAGGCTCTTCAACACGCGTCTTCTTGAACTAAAGGAAAAATGGGCACCCAAGCTTAGCCTTGACCAAAAGATAAAAGACACAGGCGGTGCAGTGCATTTTTACACGGGGCTTTTGTGCGCACTAATGCAAGACTTCAACTGCCTTATCCTTGACGAACCTTCATCTTTTTTGACTCCAGAAGAAAGAAAGTCTCTGTTTTTACACCTCCGCGAAGAAGCCCAGTGCGGAAAAACCATAATACTCATTACCCACAGCAAGACGGAAGCTCTAAACTATTCCGACACCATAACCCTTTTGCAAAAGGGAAAACTTGCAGGATTCTTTCCCAACCCCAAGCTCTATACAAGTAAACCATCACCACTTCCAGACTCTGGCAGCAAAAGAATAAATTCTGATGGCTCCCCAAAAGAAAGCAAGCCCTGCATACGTTTTACAAACGCATCCTGCATTCCTGCAAGGCAGCCTGCGGTAAGGGGTATAACGCTATGCGCAAACTACGGAGAAATTACAGCCGTGGCATCTTCCAACGAAGCTTCCTTTGTAACATTTGAAAATTTTATTACGGGAATGTCAAAGGCAAAATGTGGCGGCAGAGTGGAGTTTGCAGAAAAAGAATTCAGCGCAAAAAAATACAGCACCACTTTCCTTCGCAAAAACAAGGTTGCCATAGTTTCTTCCAATAAGACATTCCGCGCTTCAAACCCGGATCTTTCTGTAGAACAGATGCTAAGCATTTTTGGCGGCAATCCGGATGTACTTATAAAAAAAGCCGGTGTTTCTATTACAAAAGAAGAAAAATGTTCAAGCCTTAGCGGAGGAATGCTGCAACGGCTTATTCTTGAACGGGAACTTTCCATTAACCCAGACCTTGTAATTCTTTGCAACCCAATGCAGGGGCTTGATGTAAGCGCACAGGCAGCTCTTTGCAAGCGGATAGAATCAATTGCAAAAGAAGGGGCTGCGGTTTTGCTAATAGGATCGCATGACTTTCCAATGACCCTTTGTTCAAAAGTATATTCACTACAAAACGGAAGGATATCCCTTTCTTTTTCCAAGGACGGCTTGCTATGAAAAAAAACATTGGCCTTTTAAAATCAGCGCTGTCACTTCTGGCAGGGCTTTTGGTCTGCATGGCCATTATCCTGATTTTTGCAAAAAAACCTTTGCAGGCACTCTCTTCATTTTTTACTGGAACTTTTACATCTCCATATTATTTTGGAGGAATGCTGAACAGCGCGGCTTTTCTTATGACAGCGGGTTGCGGTGCCTGCCTTGCAATAAAGAGTGGCTCCATGAACCTAGGAGGCGAAGGGCAAGTCTACGCGGGCGGCTACGTTACAGCCCTTATTCTTACCACACCCATTTTCTTGCAGCAAGGATTTTCTGTCCTTACACAAGTCTTGGCTCTTCTTCTCTGCCTGGCATCTGGAGCGGCAATGGCTTTGGCAAGTGCATTTTTAAAGCGGGCAAGGAATGCACAGGTTCTTCTTACAAGCTTTTTGATAAGCGCGGGCCTTATTCCCCTGATTGATTCCCTCATAACTTCCTCAAAGAGTTCAAGCGAGCAAAACCTTTTGTCACTGCCCTTCATTCAGGACTCATTCAAATGGGGACAAATACTAAAGCCTTCTCCGCTTACCTTTTCTTTTTTTATAGCTCTTGCACTGTGCCTGCTTCTCTCCTACTTTCTTTTAAGGAACACCCAGGGAAAAAGAATCTGCATAATGGGGACTGCACCTGAATTTGCAAAGTATGCGGGCTTTCCCTGCGAAAGGTATTCTTCCCTTTGCTTAGCGGCAAGCGGAGCACTTCATTCGCTGACTGGATTTTTTGCGGTTACGGGAACCTACTACACCTGCCACAAGGGCTTTTACATGAACATGGGCTGGAACTCATTGAGTGCGGCTCTTATAGTTCATGCAGAACCGGCACTTCTTATTCCGTCTTCGCTGCTGTTGGCATGGCTTTATTCCTCGGCAGACAGGGTAAACCTAACGCAGGGTTTTGCATTTGACATAAGCGGAATTGTGCAAGGGTGCGTACTTTTTGCTGCGGCATTTTCATTCATACGCAAAGGAGAAGCAAAATGAAGGCAGTCTTTTCCCTTTTGAACACGGCAGCCCCTCTTCTGCTTTTAACGCTTGGTGCACTTTCCAGCGAATACGGCGGAAGGCTTGCCATGTTTATGGAATGCATAATAAACCTAAGCGGATTTTTCTGCTTTGCATTTACAGTATGGACTGGAAATGTTTTTTTGGGAATTGCGCTAAGCATTTTTGTTTGCACCATCATGGTATTTCTTATGGAAAGGCTCTCTTCCAAATTTGGGGCAAACATGTTCCTTGCATCCCTTGCAATGAACCTTCTCTTTGCGGCGGGAACAACATTCTTTTCTTCCGTCTTTTTTGGAACGAGGGGCGTACTTACAAACGAGGCATTTAAATTTGACGCAGCTGTAGCTCGCTTTGCAACAAGCATATTGTGCTACGGTCTTAGCGCAGGCCTGCTTTTCTTTTTAATTTGTACAAGGAGCGGAATGATTCTTAGGATAACAGGCAGTGACGAGGACGTTCTTGAAGCAAGGGGAATAAGCTCGCAAAAATACAAGTGCACATCTTGGCTTATAGCGGCGGCCTCTGGAGCCGTATGCGGCTGCACTCTTGCCGTAAGGATTTCCTCTTTTGTTCCGGGGATGAGCGGAGGGCGCGGCTGGACTGCACTGGCGGCAGTTTTCTTGAGCCGGAAGAACGGGGCACTTGTACCGCTTGCGGTTGCTGTCTTTGCAATAGCAGAATATGCAAGCACAAGGCTACAGTTTATTGGCATACCGTCTGGAATTCTTCTTGCCCTTCCATACATTATGTCTCTTTTACTTATTGCATTGGTTCCCGGGAAGAAATAAAACCAAGCCTAGCCCCGATTGGAAGGGCGGCGTAGCCGTTGCCAAAGGCAATGGAGCGCAAGCGGAACCCTGGAAAGCGGGATAAAAGTTGACCTTGGCCGGACACGGAGTGCCGGACACAGTAAAAGATAGAGCGTGCTCCAAGAAAGAATTCAAAAAAAAATTACTTGAACGCAAAGTGCATGTGTGGTAGAATTCATTTAATACTATAAACAGGAGAAGGATATGCCAGGACCAGGCGGCCCACACGGTGGCCATTTTTTAACGGACGAGGAGATGAAGAATACCCCAAAGGTTACAGCTTCTCTTGTGAAAAGAATTTTTTCATGGCTGCTTCCCTACTGGAAACAGTTTGTCTTTGTGCTTTTGTGCATTGCAATTTCTTCTACGCTAAAACTTTTGCCTTCTATTTTAACGGGTAAAATTATAGACGACGGTCTTATAGGAAAAAATTTTGAGCTGCTCGTAAAGCTGATAATTATTTCGCTTGGGGTCACTTTTACAGGAAACCTTATAGGCGTTCTTGAGGCTTACCTTCAGACGTGGATTGCCCAGCACATTACTTTTGACATGCGAAATAAAATGTACCTGCACCTGCAAAAAATGTCCCAGAGATTTTTTACTTCCAACAATCAGGGCGACATTGTTACCAGGATGACAAGCGACATTGACGGTGTAAAGATGACGATTACCAACACCTTCTCCAACATTCTTTCCAACGTTATTACACTGATTGTTGCTCTTGCGGCAATGTACCAAAAGAACTGGCTTCTTGCTACGATTGGCCTTGTGATTGTTCCCCTATTTGCAATTCCCACTCGCAAGGCTGGAAAGACAAGGTGGTCACTTACGCGCGAATCGCAGGAATGCAACGACAAGATAAACGGCATTCTTAACGAAACCCTTTCCGTAAGCGGACAAATGCTTGTAAAACTTTTTGGACAGGAAAAAAGTGAATACAAGCGGTACGAAGAAGAAAACCGAAAAATGATTTCGCTTAACATTAAGGAAGGCATGGCTGGACGCTGGTTCCGCGTAGTGATTTCTACGGTTTCTTCTGTTGGGCCGATGCTGCTCTACCTTGTTGGCGGAATCCTTATAATGAAATACGACTCAAGCATTACTGTTGGAGACATAACAGTTCTTGTTACCCTTCTGGGAAGAATGTACATGCCGGTGAACGAGCTTTTGAACATTCAGGTTGACTGGATTAGGTCCATGGCCTTGTTCACAAGAATTTTTGAATACTTTGACATGAAGATAGAAGTTGCAAACCCAGAGAATCCTCTTGAACCGAATGAGTGTGACGGTAGCGTTGAATTTGAGAACGTGAATTTTTCATACAATCCGGAAAAGCAGATTCTGCACGACGTTAGCTTTAAGCTTAACAAAGGGGACTGCATTGCAATAGTGGGCCCTTCCGGTTCTGGAAAGAGCACGCTCATAAATTTGATTCCCCGCCTTTACGATGCAAATTCCGGTTCGGTGAAATTTTCCGGAAACGATGTGCGCACCCTTGACCTTGAGTGGCTAAGGAAGAACATTGGAATTGTTACCCAGGACACCTACCTCTTTAACGGGACCATAAGGGAAAACCTTCTTTACGCAAAGCCAGACGCTACGGAAGAAGAGCTTATTGAGGCATGCAGCAAGGCGAACATCTACGACTTTATACAGAAGCAGGATAAAGGCTTTGACACGGAAGTTGGCAACAGGGGGCTTAAGCTTTCTGGCGGAGAAAAGCAGCGCATCTCTATTGCACGTGTCCTTTTAAAAGACCCGGCTCTTATAATCTTTGACGAAGCAACTTCGGCGCTTGACTCCATAAGCGAGCAGAAGATTCAAGAGGCGATTGACCCGCTTGTAGACGAAAGGACCAGCATACTGATTGCCCACCGTCTTTCCACGATTCTTACGGCAGACGAGATTCTTGTTATAAAGGACGGAAAGGTTGTGGAACGTGGCCAGCACAAGGATCTTGTTAAGGCTGGAGGAATCTACACGGAGCTTTACAATACACAGTTCTCCAAGGCAATAGAAAAGTAGGACATGCGAAAGCAGTTTAATTGAGCCAGTTTTAAAAGTCTGATGCTTACGAAACTGGCTTTTAAAAATTCCCCGATTCTTTATATTTGTTATTTTCAATAAAATCCCTAAGTTTATAGCAATATGGGGTAAATATTACTAATGGCTCTCCATTAAAATCAAAGGCCAGTCCTGCTGAAAAAATTCCATTCTTAATTTTTAAATTGTTTATTTGTTTTAATGGGATAAAATAGTTTATATTTTCAGATGTCTTTACATTCAAAATACTTGCTGAAAGTGTGATTTTTACGAACGGATATGTTAAATGGCTATTACCTATATGCCCACCACACTTGCAGGTAAAACCTTCCGTTATCTTTCCCATTCTGCCCGAACGAACGACATCCCTTATATAAGGTATAATTAGAAAAGCAAAGAAAAAAGCTAAACTGAATATAAAGAGAATATAAATCACTATTTTCATATTCATTCCTCGTAGTGGCAGCAAAGAAAGACAAGTTCTTTTTGCAAAGACAGACGGATTAGGATTGGAATTTTCTTAATTACTCCCTACCCTAAAGCCGCCTGTCTGCCTTAAACAAAAGTATTTTTCTTTACGAATTTCTTTTAAAGCGCTGCGAAAGTTCCTTTAGGCAAGATGCACCTTTTGTGTCGCAAAGCATTTCTTTTTCCATGCGCCAAGTCCAGTTGCTTCCGGTGGTACTTGGTGTGTTCATGCGGGCTTCGCTTCCAAGAGCAAACACATCCTGCAAAGGAATAACGGCTGTGTCGGCTTTGCTGGAGAATGCCTTTTCAATAAGAACTTGGGTAAGTTCCTTGGCAGAAAGGTCTTTGTCCAGTTCAAAATAGGTGGCTACGTTTTCCTTAAGCTGTTCGGATGCAGAGGCAAAGAAACCGGCACTTGTGTCGTTGTCGTGCGTTCCCGTGTAGACTATGATGTTTGGATTTTTGTAGTTTCCGGGAAGGTCCTTGTTTTCTTCGCTCTCTTCCGTCCAAGGCTGGTCGTTAAATGCAAACTGGAGGATTTTCATTCCGGGGAAGCCGCAGCCGTCACGCAGCTCTTCCACTTCCGGTGTGATTACGCCAAGGTCTTCTGCAATAATGGGAAGGGTTCCAAGGCGCTTTTTTATCTCGTCAAACAAGTCTTTGCCGGGGCCTTTTATCCATTCACCCTTGATTGCGTTTGGCGCACCGTAAGGAATCTGCCAGTATGCTTCAAAGCCGCGGAAATGATCAATGCGGATAACGTCTACAAGGCGGAGCATGTTCTTTATGCGGTCAACCCACCAGCTGTAGTTATCTTTTTTCATGGCATCCCAGTCGTAGAGCGGATTTCCCCAGAGCTGGCCTGTTGCGCTAAAGTAATCCGGGGGAACTCCGGCGCATGTCTTTTGCAGGAGAGTCTCGGAATCCATCTGGAAGAATTTCTGGTTTGCCCAAACGTCGGCAGAGTCACCCGCAACAAAAATGGGAATGTCGCCAATGATTTTTATTCCAAGTGAGTTAACGTATTTTTTTAGGGAAGACCACTGCTGGTCAAAGAAGAACTGGATAACCTTTATTTGTTCTACGTCGTCCGTATGCTCTGCATCCCAGCGGCTTACTGCTGAGGCATCGTGTTCTGCAAGCTCGCGGGGCCACCAGCGGTTCCACATGGAGGCAACGCCTTCTACGCCTTCATTCTTTGCCTTTGCGTCATAAAAGTTCTTGATGCTGGTGTAGTCTGCGTAATTGTTTAACCAAGAAGACTGGTCGTTTTTAAATGCCTCGTATTTTACGCGGTCTTCATTACTGCAATTCTTTAAAAAGTATGCGGCGCACTTTGCAAGAACCGGCATCTTCCACCATACGACGGAACCAAAGTCAACGTTGCCCTGGCTCTTTATGTAGTCTGGCGGAAGAACCTCGTCCTTGCTTGCCCATCCGCGCTTAACAAGGTCATCAAAATCAATAAGAAGGGGATTTCCCGCAAAAGTTGAAAAACTCTGGTAGGGGCTGTCCCCGTATCCGGTAGGTCCAAGCGGCAAAACCTGCCAGTAGGACTGGTTTGCATTTTTTAGCCAGTCGGCAAACTTGTATGCACTTTCACCAAGGGTTCCAATCCCTGGAGTGCCGGGTAAAGAAGTAACGTGAAGCAGAATACCGCTTTTTCTTTTGTTCATATATTTCTCCTAATTAAATCTTCACCCGGCAATTTTATTTATTCTGTCGGGCGCTTCTTAAAAGACTTACTTTCAATAATTGCCTGACCTTCACCAACGCTCTGCTCCATCATTGCGCGTACCTTAAGAGGAAGGCCGAACAATGTAATAAAGCCCTGAGCATCCTTGTGGTCATAGAGGTCGCCAGTCTTAAATGAGGCGATGCTCTCGTTGTAGAGGCTGTACTTGGAAGCAGAACCTGCACCGCGGATTGCACCCTTGTAGAGGTGAACCTTTGCCCAACCAGTAACAGTCTCTTCCGTCTTGTCCACAAAGGCCATGATGGAGTCAAACAAAGTAGTGAACCACTTTCCGTCGTAGATAAGCTCTGCAGCCTTAATTGAAAGGTGCTGCTTAAAGTGGTATGTGTCGCGGTCAAGGCAGATGTGATCCATCATGCGGTGAGCAAAGTAAAGGATTGCTCCACCTGGTGTCTCGTAAACACCGCGGCTCTTCATACCAACGCAGCGGTTTTCGCAGATGTCTACAAGGCCAATTCCGTTCCTTCCGCCAATCTTGTTAAGCTCTGTAACAAGCTCAAGACCGTCCATCTTCTTTCCGTTAAGTGCAACTGGAATACCCTTTTCAAAGTCAATCTGAACGTATTCGCCAGCATCTGGAGCTTCCTCGGGAACAACTGTGTTCTTAAGCATGTGCTTGTAGTTAGGTTCGTTCTCTGTCTTTTCAAGCTCAAGACCTTCGTGGCTAAGGTGCCAGATGTTCTCGTCGCGGCTGTATGACTGGTCGTGCTTCATTGGAACTTCAAGCCCGCGCTTTTCAAGGTAGGCAATCTCTGCCTCGCGGCTGTCCATATCCCATTTTGGGTCACGCCAAGCGGCAATAACCTTGATGTCTGGAGCAAATGCCTTGATTGCAAGTTCAAAGCGAACCTGGTCGTTGCCCTTTCCTGTAGCACCGTGGCAGATTGCAACAGCCTTTTCCTGGCGGGCATATTCAACCAAAATCTTTCCAATAAGAGGACGAGCTGTAGAAGTACCCAAAAGATACTCGTCTTCGTAAACTGCGTTTGCCTTAAGGGCTGCCCAGCAGTATTCTTCAATATATTCCTTTCTTGCGTCAACAACGTAGCAGGCCGAAGCACCAGTCTTGAGTGCACGGCTCTTGATTGCTGCCCAGTCATCGCCCTGACCCAAGTCGATGCAGACGGCAATTACGTCGTAGTCATAATTTTCTTTTAACCAAGGAATGATAACCGTAGTATCAAGTCCGCCTGAATAAGCCAAAACAACTTTGTCTTTTGCCATAGTTGACCTCTGTAAATGTAAGTTTATACATCCGTTATACAGTTTATTTCATAAATATACAAGTACCTGTTTTGCATCTTACATATCACAGAAATTAGTTTTGGGCTCCACTACCAGCAAAATCTGCCTGAAAATCCATGGTGCGCGGTAATAGGACTTTCGCTCACTTTGTTCGCTCCGCGCAAATGGATTTTCAGCCATATTTTGCTTCCCGTTACGCCCAAAACTAATTTCCGTTTCTTTTCATAAGAGAAAACAGATTTCTAAGCTTGTATATTGGCGGCACTTGCCATTAGCTACAAGTGACTTGCAACACGGTTATAGAATAGCACAACGGAAACGTTTCCACAAATATTTTTATATTTTTAGGTATAAAATCAGATTATTAGCCAAGAAAAAGATACAATTTTACCATTTAACCCAGGCAGCCTGAACGGTAAAGAGCTTCTGCCTTTCTTCCAGGGAGAGACTTTGAGGAAGGGATGACGTCTGGCGGCGGAAGGAGCCAAATTTGAAGTTACCATCGGGATTTTTTTTGCAGCAGGTGCAGTCGGAGCTTATGACTATGTTTTCCTGGGGAACTCCTATTTTTTTTAATGCCTCAAGGTTTGCCTTGGCCATAGATAGGGCGTACTTTCCCGCATTCTCACCTTGACGGATGGGGCTTACGCAGTCGGGGGTAAAGTTTTGGGCAAAAAAGGAAGAACGGTCTTCTTCTATAAAATAACAGCAGTCGTGGATGTGGGGAGCCATTATTACGCAGAAGTCCTCCACCCTTGCACCGTATTTTTCCCGGGCAAGCATAATGGCATCACAGGCAATTCCTGTTCCCTTCCAGCCAGAATGAAGGGCACCAAAGACTTTGCTAACAGGGTCGTAGATAAGAATAGGCATACAGTCTGCAGCCGTTATCACCGGGATGATTTTTTTATTAAGGGTAATTATTCCGTCCCCCTGCAGTCCCTGCACTTGGGAGGCATCTTCAATGGCATAAACCGTGTGGGAATGGATAAGTTCCACTGCGGCAATCGTCTTGTCTGGAGATGAAAGTTCATTCAAAAAAGAGGTGCGGTTGGGGTTTTCCTCATTCCACCTAAAGCGCATGGATCCGTTTTTTAAAAGAGTCATGCCTGCCACCGGGGAATCTGGCACTACTTTTCCTCCCCGGCAAAAGTTCAATGCAAGAAATTCTTCCTTCAATTTACTTTTCCTGCGTTAAACCTGGGTAGAATCAAGCGGCTCCATTTCCTGAACAACTTCGTAGGAATGCTGGATACCGTTGCGGGCCTGTGCAAGCCTTTCGCGGAATTTCTTGTTGTCGTGACCTGCAATCTTTGCAATGTTTGTAAGCGGGCCGTAGTAAGGGGTAACCTTTTCGCCAAGCATTCCGCCTATCAAGTCCACCATGCTGCGGCAAGCCTTTCCAAAGCCATTCACAATCTCGCGGGCAGAATCTTCAACGCTTTCCATAAGTGAAGCAAGTTCCTGCAGCTCAATCTTCCCCAAGTGCTCAACTCCGTCGTAGGAGCCAAAGCGAAGTCCAAATTCTCCGCCGGCAGAAAGCTGGTTTGCAAACACATCCAGCTTGTCTTTAACGGTAGAAAATAGGTTAAAGGTATCTGTGTACTCAAGGCGGTTTTGCCTAAGTGCAAACTCACCCTCCACGGCGGCTGTGTCCAGCGGTGGAAGATAAAGCTTGTAGACGTTCTTCATAAAGCCGTTTATAAAGCCAATAGTCAAATCGTAGTGGAAAGAGATGGAAGTATTTGCAAACTTAGCCCAAGGCCTGAACGGGAACATGGGGAAATCTGCCATCTCAAAGTAGCCCTTAATCTTTTCCTTAATCTTTTCCTTTTTGTAGTCGCGGTTCCACTGCTCCCACCTCTGGTCAAACAGGGACTTCCACTTTGCCCTGTACCTGATAAGCCAGTCTTCTCCGCCACCATAAGCTTCTGGGAAGTAGAGGGAATTTTCAAAGACAACCTTTGCAAGATTGTACATAGGAACCGTTTGGGCAAAAGTTTTTATGGCAGAAAATTCACCTGCCGCACTGTTAACAAAGTCTGTGCCTGCCTGAGCCACCTGGTCAAGGGATTCAAAGCCAGAAACCAGCCCCCTGTGCTCGTTGAACATGTAAAGTGTCTGTATAAGTTCGTCCGTGATGGGAACGTAGTTGCACATGACGCGCGCAAATTCCGGGAAGTCGGCCTTTATCTGCGCATAGAGGGTTTCTTTTGTATTGGTTTCCGACTTGTAGAAGCGGGAAATCATCTTTCCAAATGGAATCTTAACGAACTGCTTTAGCCATTCAACGCAGCGCACACAGGCATAGACCTCGTTTTTCTTCTGCATTGGAATTTCGTCAAGGATGGCCTCCATCTTTGCAATAAGGGAAGCACGCATTTCCTTGGTAATAATCTTCTGGAAGGAATACATGTAGGGGTCGGAAGCCTTTTCTATGTTAACACCAACGTTTGGCATTATGATATAGCCCAAGAGGATATAGAATGATTCCGGATCTTCTTCATAGGCCTGAATGGAAGGAAGAAAGAAGTCCGCACTTTTTTTTAGCTGAACAAGCTTTTCGTAGAAGCCCTGGATAAGAGCCTTGCGCTTGTGGTCAATAAGCCCCGGATACTCTTTTTCTATGCCCTTTGCAATTTGATTCACAAGGAATTTATTGAATACGTCATCTATTGATGAATTTGTAATTGTAGCGAGCAGCCAAAGGAATATCTGCCTAAAAAAAGACTGCTTCTTGAACTGGGAATTCAGGTCGCTTTCCGAATCGCCGTCGCCCGAAGCCTGATCCGGCCCGTTAAGCTGGCCCTGGCCAACAGAACGCCCTTTCTTCATTTTATTCAGCATCTGCTCACGCTCAGAAGTGCTTATTCCAACAACGAGATTATCAAACGTGGAATTTGTATTCGCTTTTTTTGCCATTACTCTTCCTTTTTTATATTAGCTTCAACTCCAGTTTTGCATAAGCCCGATAATGACATGTTTCTTGCCAAAAAACGGACGCACAACACCAAAATTAAGAAATTTTCTCGCTTAGTATATCGGCATATATTGTAGCAGACTTTTTGCATTTTGGTGATTTTTTTTACGGATTTTTTTTATACTTTTTTTGAAAAATTCTTTGTTTTTGTATTGACATTTTTTTTCACTTAGTATATAAATATCACTATCCATTCATTCCCCGATTGTGTAATGGTAGCACCTCAGATTCTGGTTCTGATTGTGGGGGTTCGAATCCTCCTTGGGGAACTTACTAAGCCGACTGTAAAGCCGGCTTTTTTTAACGGTTGGTTCGTCTAACGGTTAGGACGAGAGATTCTCAATCTCTAAACACGGGTTCGATTCCCGTACCGACTAAACCTCACTCCGATAATTAGCCTATAAAAGCAAATCCTTAAAAATCAAGCAAACATCTTAGCACCAAGAAATCGAACCGCGAAGTGAGCGCGCCGACAGGCGAAAAGGACACATGGATGTGCCCGCCAGCGAACGAAGCCGCCCCGGAGGGAGTGCACAGGGATGGGCACGACCGTAGGGGTTCGATTCCCGTACCGACTAAATAATTTCATAAAATTAGCAGACAAAGCAACCCTTTAAAAATCAAGCAAACATTTTAGTACCAAGAAATCGAACCGCGAAGTGAGCGCGCCGACAGGCGAAAAGGGCACAGGACGTGCCCGACAGCGAACGGAGACGCCCCGGAGGGAGTGCACAGGGATGGGCACGACCGTAGGGGTTCGATTCCCGTACCGACTAAATATTTTCATAAAGTTAACAGACAAAATAACCCCTTAAAAATCCAGCAAACATTTTAACACAAAGAAATCGAACCGCGAAGTGAGCGCGCCGACAGGCGAAAAGGGCACACGGATGTGCCCGACAGCGAACGAAGCCGCCCCGGAGTAAGTGCACACGATGTGCACGCCCGTAGGGGTTCGATTCCCGTACCGACTAAACCCCACTCCGATAATTAACCTATAAAAGAAAATACTTAAAAATCAATCAAACATTTTAGTACCAAGAAATCGAACCGCGAAGTGAGCGCGCCGACAGGCAGAATATTGACTTTTTAACATATCTACTCCATTATGTTATGCACCGTCCACATCAGGGCGCAAGGAGTAAAAAGTGAAAATAAAATCAAAAGTATTCGTTCTGTTTCTTATGATGGTCTTCGAAGCATTCAACCTGAATGCAGCAGGCATAAACTTGAAGGCGAAAAAGACTAAGGAGACAAAGGTAGAAGCTATATACATAGAAAAAATTTCAGTTACGGCCCCCGACGGCAATGGCAAAGAGCACGAGCTGGAAGGTCTGGCTTTTTTGTTCGAGATAACAAAGCTAAAGAAAAACGACAAGGTTTTATGCATGCAGGAATTAAGGGATTTTACGATAGACGGCGTAAGCTATGCGCAGACTACAAAAGAGAAGCTGGGCATTTCTGTCGAACCAAAAACCGTGATTGAAGACTCATACAAGCTTGCAGAAGAAAATCCAGACTTAAAGGATATAATTAAAAACAAAAAGAGCGGAATTGTCATGGAAACTGCCATTTTCGGTGCCGATTTGCCGCAAAATGGAAAGGTATCCGTAACAGTCCAGGTTGGCTGGGGTGATGTTGACAAGGAAAAAAACACAAGCTCCAATGAAACGACAGAAGACTTCACCTTTGAATTTAACCTTTCCGATTTTTTTGAAAGCGAAAAAAAGGAAGTGCTTCAGTTAATCAATGATTTCAAAAAAGACACTGATTTTTCCCCGGAACATCTGAAAAACTATTCGCAAATCATTGTATTTGCCACAAAAAACAAAGACGTAAAAATCACAATCAGCACAGACTATCTGCCAAAGTTAAATTCTCCCGATGACTATTCCTATGTATTCGTACTGGCATACATCTGCGGAAATTTGGAAAAGCAGCTTGTCTCCGGGAATTATACCAACTCCGCAAAAGAGGGAATCGAATTTGAGCTTTTAAAATACAAGCAGCTAAAGGAAATCAAAAAAGACCTAAACATCAGCTTTTTTGAGGACATGATGTAAGCGTAAGCTGGAGTTAAATCTTAAAGAGGGTGCTCAAAAGTCCCCTTCCAAGAGATGCGCCTATGTTGCCGCCGATTTTTTTGCCCAAGGAACCAAAGTTTCCGCCGAGGGCTTTTCCAACTTCGCGGCCAAGGCTTGAACCCATGGAAGAAGTTGCACGCCTTCCGCTTTTGGCCAGAGGGCTTTTTGAAGTGCCACCTTTTTTTGCAGCGCCGGAAGAGCTTGCAGAAGATTTTCTGGCAGATTCCTCCTGCTGCTTTTTTGCCTGAGAAAGAGTTTCGTATGCGGAAAGAGGGTCAACGTCATTCTTGTATTTTTCATAGAGGGAATTTGACCTCATGCAGGAATCCCTTGGTATGGCATCGGCAGGTCCAATCTTGCTTTGCGGGGGAAGGATATTGACCTTTTGGCAAACTTCTGGAACACCATTTTCGTCCAGGAAAGAAACTATTGCCTCCCCTATTCCAAGATTCTGTATTACTTCTTCCGTGTTGAATTCAGGGTTGCTTCTAAAAGACTGTGCGGCTGCCTTTAGAGCTTTCTGATCTGCAGGAGTGTATGCGTGCAAGCCGTGCTGAATCTTGTTGCCGAGCTGTGAAAGAACTCCGTCCGTTATGTCCCTTGGGTTCTGGGTGCAGAAATAAACGCCAATGCCCTTGCTGCGGACAAGCTTTACCACCTGCTCGATTTTTTCCAGCAGTGCCTTTGGTGCATCGTTAAAGAGAAGGTGGGCTTCGTCAAAGAAGAATACCATCTTGGGCTTTTGGGCATCTCCAACTTCCGGCAGGTTTTCAAAAAGCTCGCTCAGCATCCAGAGCAGGAAGGTTGAATACAAGCGGGTGTCGTTTATGAGGCTTGAGCTGTCAAGAATGTTTATAACTCCGCGCCCCTGGCTGTCTGTGGCAAACCAGTCTTCTATTTTTAGCGAAGGTTCTCCAAAGAAGGTCTTTCCGCCTGCAATTTCCAGGGCTACGACTGCCCTTACTATGGCGGCTATTGACTGGGAGGAGATGTTGCCGTAGTCTGCGGCTAAATCCTTGGAATTTTCGTTCATGTAATTTAGGACAGCCTTCAGGTCCTTTGTGTCTACCATAAGAAGGTCGTTGTCGTCTGCAATCTGGAAGCAAATTGTAAGCAGGTCTGACTGGAGCTCGTTCAACTTCATTATACGGGAAAGTAAAAGTGGCCCCATTTCGCTTACGGTAGTGCGGAGTTTTATTCCTTTTTTTCCAGTGAGGTCCCAGAGTGCTACGGGGTAAGAGCAGAAGGAAAAGCCTGCGTCATCCAGGCCAAATTTCTTTATTCTTGAATCCATGTCCGGGGAAGAGCTGCCTGCCTGCAAAAGGCCAGAAACGTCTCCCTTTACGTCTGCAATAAAAACTGGAACTCCCATGTCACTGAATGATTCGCAGAGGACTTTTAGCGTTACGGTCTTACCGGTACCAGTTGCCCCGGCTATAAGTCCGTGCCTGTTTGCCATCTTGGGCTGAATGAAGACATTTTCTCCGCTTTGTGTATTGGCAATCCAAATTTTTTCATCTTTTATCATAGGAGCTCCCTTTTTGCTTAGCTAGCGGCGAATGGAGCAAACAAACTCCCTGCGTCGATTCCGTTTATTATAGTTCCCTGGGGATAGGACTTTAAAAGGTTTACCTTGCCGTCCCTAAGGTGCTTGCTTGTAATTCCGTGCTTTATGGATGAATCAGCTTCCAGCAAGGCCGAATAATGGTCAGAAAGCCGTACAATCCTTCCGTCTACCGGAGAATACTGGTCTGAATTGTATTTTTCGTTCAGCTCGTCATATTCCACGCGGACAGTTTTTCCGTTAAGTATTATTCTGTTGCAAAATTCGTCATCTGTAAAGTACATTATCTCGTTCTTGTAGAAGTCTTCCATGTGGGGAACAAGGTCTTTGTTTACGATGATTTCTTCTATTTCCTTGATTACAGACGGAAGGCCATGGGTTGCCTGCTTTACAGGAGAAATTATGTCCCTTGTTACCGCTTCCGGCAAATCGTGGAAGAGTCCGCAGAAGAAGTTGTTAAAAAGGCGCTTGGAGCAAAGCTTTACGCCGTTTTCGCGCTGCAAAAGAAGGGTTAGTATTGCTACGAAAAAACAGTGTCCAAGAACGCTTGTCTTTGGTACGCGGGGTGTCTGGTTCCACCTGGTCTGGAAACGGAGCTGCTCTATTTTTGTAAGGAAGTCAAAGGGGCGCTGCCTTGTGTACAAAAGCTGGAGTCCCCTCAGGTCAAGGAATGACTGGATGTCTGCATAGACTTCTTTTTTTATCTGCTCAAGGCGCATAGGTTCGTTTACCGGGCTTATCATTTCCAGTTCGCGCAGGGTTGAATACTTGTGGGCGGCACGGAAAACCCGGGCTGTAAGTTCCTGGCCTTTTTCGAAGGGGATGGAGCCGGATGTCCTACCAATATAGAGGGTAAAGCGGGAAAAAAGGTCCCTGTCGGAGATGAAGGTGCGGTACTGGTCAAGAACCCATTCATTGAGCTTTATGTATTCTTCCGGGTACTGGCTACGCAAAAGGCGTTCCACGGGGCTTTTTATGTCGCAGAGGGCAATTTTTCGCAGAAGGTCAAAGAGGGAGGCATAAATCATCCACTCCCAGTCTATCTTTTGACCGCGGTTTTCTTCAAATTTGCCGATGATGTACGCAACCACCATTTTTTCGGCAGACTTGTCCATTTCTACCACACTGAAAGGGCGAACCAAATCGTTCCAGCGTTCAATTGAAAATCCCTCGAAAATCTTAAGTGCAAAATTCTTATCCATCGTAAAACGGAGCCTGTTGGCGGCAAAAGCTATTTGCTAGAACCGTCCTTCTGGTCCGCCTCCATCTTCTGCTTCCAGACAAGGGCCTTCTTGCGGATTTCTTCGCTATTTTCGCTGTCGTTAAGCACCATTGCAACGCGTCTTGCCGCAATCAGGAAGTTTATTGCCTGCCTCATGTCGTCTATGCGGCGGGATGGGCCTTCGTATTTTGCGCGGTATTCGTCTGCACTTTTGTTCAAAAGCTTTCTTATAAGGCGCACGTAAAGAACTGAATTGTCGTAGTCCTTTGAAGAGGGGTCAAAATAGTCCTTGGCAGCCTGCTTCATGTCTATGAAATTCTTTGCAATTGCGGCAAATCTTGCCCTAAGCTCTACGAATGAAATTTCCCACTTGGAATTCTTTCCGAATGCATCAACAAGCAGGTCTATGGCAAGACCTAACTTGCGCACCAGATAGAACCTTTTTTCTATTGGGGTGGCCTGAATCTTGCCCAGGGTTGGCTCCAGGTCGCGGAAGGGGCAGTCAACAGCGTTTGTGACCACTTCTTCCATATAAATGATTGCCTTGTAGATTATCTTTCTGGCATCATTGAGGGCATCGTTGTTCTTTGTGTCAAGAATCTTAAGAGAATATGTGTTTATGGACATGTAAAGGGATGCAATCTTTAGCATGAGTTCGGCAAGTTCCAGCTTTTTATATTCAATGCCGTCCCTTGACTGGCGCATCTTAAAAACAGCTTCCTTTTCCTGCTTAAGCAAGGCATCCACCTG
>Ga0256404_1003643_pt1 | contig 30661 bp, 36 predicted proteins | sample RumenRJG_01DNA_FD_185990 | JGI IMG/M metagenome (GOLD analysis project Ga0256404, IMG submission 185990) | Bovine rumen microbial communities from Lethbridge, Alberta, Canada - RJG_01 | ecosystem: Host-associated > Mammals > Digestive system > Stomach > Rumen | place: Canada: Alberta | collected...
CTGCAACCATCTTATTGGAGAAAGATTCACAACATCATCAGAATGCTTCATTGCTTCTTGAAGTATTTTGAGGTGAAGGTTCTTATCATACGGCGGATTCATTATAATATGCATTTTATTTTATCTCCTTTTCTATTTCCTGTATATCCTGAGGTGTCAATCCGAAATGTTCATACAACATCTCATCAGTCCAAGGGTGGGTATAGCCAGAAAGCCAAGGTAACAAGTTGAAAGGCGTTAGGTGCACAGAGCTTATTTTGTATTTTATGTAGCGCATCACCTTTAAGTCAAGTGTTTTGAAGAAGTTTGTAGCTTCTTCATCAGTAGAGAAGCCAAAGTACACAACATTTGTCTTTTCATTTCGAACATTCAAAGCTTTAGCTAAGTCTGTTGTCATTAGCTGATGTCTAGGATTTCCGCCACTAGGATTGTACACTGAAGGCATTCTGATAAAGCTTCCTGTCTCTGGCGGCGTTTTAAGCAGCTTGTCAGAGAACTTCATTCCTTTATGAAGCGCAATCTTTTCCACAGCCCACTGTGGGCATTTCACTAAAGACTTACAGTCAAAGCCACCTTCTGGCGTAATGCGGTAAATGCCAAGGTCTCCCCAAGCTATTCCAAAGCATTCGCACACTTTGGCGGCGCCTATCACTTCAAGACTTTCAATATGTTTTCGTATATCTTCAAACTTCTTCCAATCACTTCCGCGCTTATATTCAGCCAATGGATCCTGCAACCATCTTATAGGAGAAAGATTTACAACATCATCAGAATGTTTCATTGCTTCTTGAAGGATCTTTAGATGGAGATTCTTGTCATAAGGTGGATTCATTATTATTTTCATCAATAAACTCCTTTTCTATTTCCTTTATCTCATCTTCATTCAAGCAGAAATATTCATACAACATTTCATCTGTCCAAGGATGGGTGTAGTCGCCTAAGTAAGGAACATACTTAAACAACAAGTGATGCCCGCTTCTAACGAACTTGAAAATGAACTGATAAAGCTTTGTAAGACTTGTCTTGTAAAAGTTTTCAGCTTCTTCTTTAGTGTCAAACTTTACACAATGCCAATATGTATCACCATTGCAAGCTGTCGAAGATGGCTTTCTATTATAGCCTAGTGGCTTCACAAATCCACTTCCCTTTCCTATAATGCCGCCGTAAATGTCGAGCACATCAATAAACAAGCCCGTTCTATCAGTTGTGATGTGCTCTTTAAAAGAATCTTCATTTGCTTTTACAAGTATCTTTTCAAGAGTGCTATCAAGAGATGTATCTCTAACAAAACCACTTGCATCTTCAGTAAGATGGTAAATACCTAAGTCTGAGTGTTGAATGCCGAAGAACTCTTGAGCTTCTTTCGCGCTCACAACATCAATACTCTCAATCTTTTCTCTTATGTCAGCAAACTTCTCCCAGTCGCTGTTCTTCTTGTACTCAGCAAGAGGATCTTGTAACCATCTTATAGGACTCAGGTTCACAATATCATCACTATGTTTCATTGCTTCTTGAAGGATCTTTAGATGTAGATTCCTGTTATAAGGCGCGTTCATTATTATCTTCATCAATAAACTCCTGTCTTATAAGTGGTTGACGCATCATCGGATTACACCATTTATATGTATCAATAAATATCTGTTCTTCATATTTACTGTAGTCTTTCTTAGGCACAACCCATATAAAGTTCTTTGTTTCACCTTTCTTTATTTTATTGTTACCAACTTTAGCAATAAATGATTGTTCTGTAACTTTATCAAGTGTTAAACATTTATAAGCTTTTCTGAAGACATCAGTGTAATGTGTATTACTTAAATGATAATACTTATAAAAGTCTTCTTTATCTTCTAATGTAAGTTTCTTAATGAAGAAATGTGGCATAGGCTCTTTGTTGTGATGCATATGTTTAGCACTGATAGCCATAGAGTACCAAACTTCAGGCCATTCTTCTGGCATAACAAGTTCGAACCTCCCAAGCTCATTGTTGCAGAACCTGAATGTATGAAGCACAACATAGTCATCAGCTTGGCTAAGTAATGCAGTAAACTTCTTTCTATTTATTCTAAACGGAGGATTAGTTATTATTTTCATAGCTTCTTCCTCCGAACTTAAACTCTTTTTTATAGCAAGGCAACTTTTCCCAAGTTTTATTATCAAGACAGTCTCCTGTAACAATGTTCTCTCTTGGTACACCATATTGTTCTAAACGGTCTCTACATAGCTCAGCCTGCCCAGCATCGAACTCTATGCCATAACACTTCTTAGGGTCAGCACCAGCGATGATACATCCAACAATAAGGTTTCCACTTCCTATGCAAAGATCGCAGATGTCGCCTTCTAAGTCATTAAACTTTTCTATCATTTTTATAACAAGCTTAGGTGGCGTGTAGAATGCGCCTAAGGCTTTTCTTTCTTTGTCAGTAAGTTTACCATACATCTTGTCTTTCCAAGACTCATAGTCATCTGTTATTCTCTTTTTTACTTCTTCTGATAGTGTCATTTTATCTCCTTATGTTTTTTCGCTTGCGCTTTACTTCGCAGTATTATAGCCGAATGTTTCAGCCCATTCTTTAATAAATTCTTCAGCAAGCTCTTCCTTAGCTCCAGCAACAGGAATATGAGCAGCAAGCTTTCCAATCACAACTGCAATAGCTTCAGTCAGTGTAAGCTCTTGGTCAGCGTATATGTCAGTCTCAGTCTGACAAGTCTCAGTTTTCATTGTAATCTCCTTTATATTTAGTTGGTTCATCAATCCAGAACTTATCAGTGTCACTATTGTAATATATAGTAAAGTCGGGATCTCCTTGCGGCGTATAAACAGATAAGCGAGCAACATAATCGAAGTAAAATGGCTTAAGCGGGTCAACAAGTTCATCGCAAGTAAATAAAATGTTTCTGTTGTCACTGTTTATTGTAAAATATATAGCATCATTGCATATTGAACTGAGATATAACTCTCTAAGCATAGCTGCTTTTTCTCTAGATGTTATGTAGCCTTTATTAAAATACTTTATAATAAATAAAGAAACTTTCTCGTAGAAATACATTGTTATAACTCCCTGTATAGTTAGTAATACTTAATTATATAAACAGTTAATATAGTAAATGTTGAGCTCTTACATAAAAATAAACTCAACTAATTAATTGTTAAAAAATTACATGTTGTCTTGAGATCCTGTTCTGACTGGGCGACGTCGCAGAATCTCAGTCGAACAGGAGCTTAAGATGAATATTAAAAAAACAACAACGTCATTCCAAGAACGTCTCAATAAAAACAGAGATGTTATCATTAACCACATCAGAAAAATCCATCCTAACAGTAATATTAAAGTAATGACTAACAAGAATGTTAGAGGTCTAAAAGATGGAACTCTCAACAGAGGAAAACATTTCGGAGCTCATCTCTATGTTGATGGTCATTATTATTATATAACATTTTCTCGTAAAGATGAGTTCTGTGAACACTACTTCTCTATAAACACTAATCTTTTAGAACTGCTTAAACAATGTAATGAAAACTGGCATTTACTTCTTATTAGTTGTGGTAAAATTCATACATTCGATGCTAAAGCTATAGTTGAAAATGCTCAACTTTTCAATGAAACAACATATAAGGTTCCTCTTTCAGCTGAAAGCTCAACAGTAGACGCAGACTTTAGATATGCTTATAAGAAATCAGAGTGCATTATCGACTTTACATTCCTTGGTAATGTTAGATATAGCAAGAAGTTCGATATGCATAAAACAAGATGCTGTATTATTTATAACCACGCAGCAAGAATATTAGAAGATGGAAGAGAGACGAATCCTATTCATATCGAACGAGTATTCACTACAGTAAAAGATTTATATGATTTTATCAATAAGTGTAAAGTAATGTTAAAGCCGATGTCAATGAGAGTATTCTATAAATATTTAAAAAGAGGATTCATTGAAACAAACATAAACAGTGTAAAAGAGAAAATATATATAGCAACAGAAAAGGCTGCTTGTCAGCCACAGTTTCTTGATTGTTATCCTGAAGCTGTTGCACACTGTGCACTATCACTATTAGTTGTAAATCAATCTACAACTAATAGAGATAGTGCACAGCAAGCAGTGCAACAGACTAAGAGTAACAATGTAAATATGGCGGCTGACAAGCAGCCTAATAAATCTAAAGCTGTTAAAAAAGAAAAGCTTGCGGAAACAGATAAACAGATGGAAATACTGGCACAGAAAATAACAGCTAAACAAGAATCTGTTTCTGAACAAGATATAAAGAAAACTGTACTAAGCATCGGCTCTAACAGAGGTATGCTTGAAGCTTATGTTGATAGCTTGAATGAAAAACATTTACATAAAGAAGCTGTTTACGCCGCTACTTTATTCGATTTACTAAATACTATAAAACTGTAACGGCAAGAACTGCTGCTGAATTGTTAAGGAGTTTAATATGAAACAACTTAAAGACTATTTTAATGATTACCTTGAATATATGAATAAAACTTATAAGTCTCGCGCTGATTGGTATAACAGATGTAAGAATGATAAACAATTTTATTACGATGAAATGGAAAAATATGCAACTTCAACAGCATACTTGAAAAATGTTAGACTTCATAAAAGAATTGAAAAGGCTGAAGAAATGCCTGAAAAAACTGATAAAGAAAAGATTGATAAGGCTAAATACTTATGGGGCATTTCTTGTCATTACAAGGATCTTCTTTATAAAGATCTTATATCAGAATTCTTATCTGATGAAACAGTTGCTTATTGTGTTGACAACGGATTTATAAAACCTGTAGATGAGTTCGTTTATGAACATATTATAATGTGGACTCGCAATCAGAAAAATGAAATATACTTCAATAACAACTTGTATAATGAAAAGTTTAGATAAAATGGAGCTTAAAGACATTGTTGAAAAGGTTTTAAGTTCAACGAAAAATGAAGTTGTTGGTTTACCAACTGGAGCAGGAAAGACTGTTATAGCCAAGGCGCTGATAGACGGTATTAAAGAAACCGTATTGTTCGTCTCACCGCACATTAACTTAATGTTGCAATTCAACTTAACATTCAATGATGTTGACATTATCTGGTCTAACAGAACGCAGATAACAGGAAAGCATTGTATTGTCGCAACTAATCAGTCACTATTACATAGATATGGCTCAGTACCGAAAGATGTTGTTATTATATTCGATGAATGTCATATTGGTATGGAAACGAATAAAGAACTTGTAGAACTGATAAAACCTAAACGTGTTATTGGCTTAACTGCTACGCCTAAGTCTTTTATTGAAGGCTCAGATAGTGGCATATATGAAGAGGTAAACTACTATTATTCTATCTGCGACTTACAAGAAGCTAACTAATATATAAATGGCAACGGATGTTCCTATTCATACATAAAGATAAAATCATTTCATACATCCCGCCATTTATTTTTTACTAACTTCATAAGGAGAAAAAAATGTACATTGTATTTATCTTAATAGCTATCGCGCTTTCACTCTACTCATACTACTGCTATATGAACACTGATGAGTATAAAATGATAATAGCTATCATCGCTGCACTATCAATGCTATTTACTGGCATCATTATCAACTGGAACAACAACCAGATGAGTAAAGTAAAGTTGTTAAAAAAGATGGGAATAGAGCCGCTTACTACTGAGCAAGTCTATGATATGTCAGGGAGACAACTAAATAACTGCACAGGAATAATCTGCACTGTCAATAAAATCTACTATTATAGGGAGGGCGCTTCTGCCGAGCGTAATAAATAAGATAAGGCTAACAATATTTCACCGATAAAAAATAATAAGGCTGCTAGGACAATAGGAACTGGAACTATATGCTTAGCAGCCTTTTTTAACTTAATTTAAATATATGAGTAGAAGAAAGAAGCAAGATAACAACAGTAATAAAAATATAGAAAAGACAGCACAAGATGTATTGAAGGACCTCACTAAAGACTATAAGTCAGAGGTTTATGACAGCTTACGTCAAGAGCTTTTTACATCGAAAGAAAAAGGGACTACAGGAGAGTACTCAACTAATATCTCCGACTTCGTAAAAAGATACATATCAGAGGCCGTCTCAGATCCAACAAGTAAAGCTGCTAATGTACTTGCTAAGACTGTGTTCAGAAACAACTTGTTAGACATACTGGATGCATCTAATAATGAAGAGATCACTAAGAACAGAGAATTCTCAGAGTACCGACTTCTTAAGCAGTTTTACGATAGGCAGCGAGACATCATACTTGACACCAACAAGTTTAAGAAGATCATCGCATTGACATCCCGTAGAACAGGAAAGACTACGATGAATGCTGGCTTAATAGTATTCGAGGCGTTGACACCTAACTCCAACATAACATATATCAACTTGACCTTCACTAATGCTAGAGACCAGATATTCGATAAGGTAGTTGACTATTCCGACTCTATCTCATTCGGCATTACATTTAAAAGTAAGTCAGAAGGTGTAATAAGATGGACTAATGGCAGTCAGTTGAAACTGGCTGGCAACTCTAACAATATGGAAGCAGATAAGTTAAGAGGCTTCAACTGTAGATTAGCTATCATAGATGAGATAGGCCACCAGAGAAACATTGACTACTTAGTTGATGAGATATTAGCACCACAGATGGTAGACTATGCTGACAGTACATTGTTGTTGACAGGAACTCCATCGAGAGTGCCTAACCACTTCTCTACAAGAATATTTCAAGGAGAGAACTCTTATAAGAAATATCACTTCACAATGCTTGACAATCCATACATTCCTAATCCCCGCAAGTTTATAGAAGATGAAGCTGCAGCTAAAGGCTTCGGCATAGACTCACCATTCATTAGAAGAGAATACTTCGGAGAGATAGTGCCTGACACTGAAGCGTTAGTGTTTAAGGACTACAAGACATATAAAGAGATACCTGACTTAACCGACTTCAATCCAATAGGTATAAACATTGGTGGCGACTACGGCTATAAAGACTATAATGGAATAGTGACTGTCATCTATAATAAAGAGAAAGCTATAGTATTGAAAGAAGATAAGTTTAATAAAGCTAATGTCTCTAAGATCATAGAGAAGATGCTTGAGCACTATGAATATGCTAAGTCATTAGTAAAGAAGCACAACTGGGATATTCCTGTAAAGATTTACGCCGACTATAATGAAGAGTCTATTACTAAAGAACTGTCTGTAAAATACAATGTACCAGCGTTCAACTGCTATAAGTATGATAAAGCCTATGCCATTGAAAAGCTTAGTGAGTTTTCTAGAACAGGCAGGCTGTTAGTTCCTGAGAATGGCTTATGCGCTGATGAGATGGAAAAGACGCTTTATGATAGAGACAACATAACTGATGCAGTTATATCAGAACTTTCAGATGAGTACCACCCAGATATACTTATGGCGTTGTTATATGCATCAAGACGTATGTTCTTCGATATGGGACTAGATGTAAAGTATAAGATACAAGATGGCGAAGAGAAAGTTGAAGTAAAAACTCACGAAGATAAAGTAAAAGAAAAGTTGAATAATATACCAGTAGAGCAGAAGCAAGAGTTTAAAGATCTTGGAGTCATCGGCTAATACTTAATTTAAAATAAAGGAATGTAAATGTATGGATAACTTAGACATATTGGTAGCACAATATAAAAACATAGATGCGAAGCTGTGCTCTATTAATGACAAGCTGTTGGAAATCAATACTGACACTGCTATAAATAAGAATGATATATTAACATTAAAGCAGGAAATATCATCATTGAAAGTTAAGCAGTCAGCATTGAATAATGAGATAAACCTAATGAAACTACAGCTAAAAGACGCAGGAGATGAATTAAAGACAGAAAAGGCTAGAAGATGGGACGCTGTTCTATCAGTAATATTAAAGAATGTATTGCCTTATGTTATTACTTTAATAATAGCAGGAATAACTTTAAAGATTGGGATGCTTAAATAAATATGTTGGTAAATAATAATAGCACAGAAGAAATAAACAAGGCGCTGTTAGCATTGCAGAAACAGATAGCAGCAATAAATGACAGCTTAAATAGACTTAAAGAAGAGCTTAAGAAGAAGGAGAATAGATAAATGGAGTTTACTCTTAAGAACAATGGATTGAATGCAGCTGCGTCTAAAGAAGTAGAAGAAGACGTAGCCGTATTAGAATTGGAAATAAAAAACTTACAAGATCAGTTGAACCTAATAAATGACTCAATAGATGTAATAAACGCAGAAATCACAGAGCTTAAGACTAAAGACACTGCGATAGTAGCATCGATAGATTCTCTAATAGTACAGGGCAACCTTGTAGAAGAAAAGTTGAATGGCCTTGCTGGATTAGTAAACACTAAGAAGTTGACAGCAGAGACTGCAAGCATTCAAGAGGCTACTATCTCTAAGGCTAACATAACAGAACTTAGCACAGTTAAGCCGCTTACATCAGATATAGTAAACAATGACATTAAGACTAATAACATTACTGCAGATAAACTTACAGCTACTGATGCCGCTCTTGACAATATTACTGCAACAGATGTTAAAGTAGAAGGATCATTAGCTATCAGTAAGCTCAGCACAGATGAGACAACTGCTAATAACATTAAGTCAGCAGCTATAAATACAGACAATATCACAGTAAATGATAAGATCATCTTCAATGGTATTGACATAAAGTCTATAGATATTAAAGCGTCTGGTATAGACAATATGCATTTACATAAACTTGTTGTTAAAGCTGATGGCACACTTATTATAAAGTCTGCCAGTTCTTCTATCATTGTATCAGCTAACAATGTTACTTCCAACTATAGCGGCTTATATGCATCTTACATAGAGAATAATGAAGTTGTATTATATCTTTCACAGGACATTGACTGCCAAGCATTAGTGATAGGCTCAGCTACTATAAAAGCATCAACTGTATTAAAGACTTCAGTTAGAAGAAATGCTGATAGTAATGGCAACCCTAACATAGAGAACACAGTTAAAGTAGCAGTAGTTGATAAGCTACCAGTTATTGGCCAGAGAAACCTTATATATGTTGTATTAGGAGACTGCGCTTACTATTGTGATGGACAGTACTTCTATGAGATGGCATCTAAGAAGAGAGGATAAAAATGACAACAAGAGACTTAATATTAAGAGCAGAACAGTACGCTAATAAAGAAAACGCCGACTTCTACAGTTATGCTGAGAAAGTTGCTATGCTTAATGAAAGCTATGTATCTTTATATCAGTTTTTACTTAACACAGGAGATAAGTACTGGGTTAAAGAATATAATACGAATAGCACGATATTTACTCTTCCTTATGACTGCTATCAGATCTCAGGACTCTATGTAAAAATAGGCAATAGAAGACATCAAGTATTCGACTATGAGCTTAAGAACAATAAAGTCTATGTAAAGACTGGGGTTATAAACAGCCACTTTATACTTGAGTACTACCCTACTCCAACTGAGCTAACATATAAAGACGTGTTAAATAAATGTCCATTCAACTATGACGGGTTAACTGACATAAATCAGAATATGGCATTGATTGCTGGTGCTACTCATTATAGCATTTATGACACAGTGACTAAGAAGACTTATGAGACAGCTCTCGAAGTTGGAGAGTATGCGCATATCTATAATGATGGTAATGTTGTATCATATAAAGATGGCAACTATAAATGCTTAAACATTGGAAAGAATATTGTCATCGACTTAGGTAATGTGCTTGTCATCTATAACAACTCAGTCTACTATAAGAAAGGTGAGAATGTCATTGATGTAAATGGCAACATTGTTAGCACTATAGAGCTCGAAGCAGGCTCATACATCACTGACTTCACACATTATATTAAGCTTGATGGCATACTTCCAATAAACAACTATACTTATATTATACCAGATACAGATACAGGTGTTACTGATGGACAGAAGGTCTATACTCAGTACGCCATTAAAGGCTATTACAACAATGCTTTCTTGACTAAGAACTCATTGACATCAGTCTACTTTATTGAGAGCTTATACAACGATGTTGAGATTTCTTATCCTAACAACATATTCTACACAGTACTTGCCATCGACATAGCGTTAAAGATGCGCTCTAAGCAGGGTGTTGACAACTCTTTATTGAACCAGCAGTATATAATGGCAAGGACAGCTTTATTCAACTCCATCGAGAAGAATAAAGGTAGCCACGTTAAAATAAAGGACGTATACGAAGACTATGAACTTGGCGGAATATACAACTAACACTTATGAGATTACTCTAACAAGCAACTCTCTTAACACAACATCAGGGTTAGTCTCAGGCACAGGTACTTATACATACACATCAGTTATATCAGATAGTAAGAGCTACTGGACTTACAAGCTTATTGACTCCAAGTCTTATTCTTCATCAACTGAGGAACTGATAGACACTAAAAGAGACATTGTCAACAACATAAGTACATCAATAGAAAGTTGGATGACTAAGTCGACATCTTCAAGTACTTATACAGCATATAAAGGAAAGACATACCAGTTAGAGTCTGAAACTGATATGAATTCTATAAAACTAGAAAGCCTTAAGTTTAGTCATACTGGCATCGACACAACTGTATCAGTTTCTGTTTATGGCGACTATTCATCAAGCTATACAACATTCTCTAATAAAGGTAGAGAAGACACATTCATCTCTTGGACTGTAAACAGTACTTGGTTGACATCAGGAACTAGTAATGCTGTTACAGTATCAAGAACTGACTTCTTCAATGAAGGCACAACATCTAAGTCAAGTACATCAGACACTGAGTACAACATATACTCAGGAATAGATATGAGCTTAGTCTACTCAGAGATGGGCTCGACATACAACCTTGGCTCAAGCTTCTATAATGACAGCTCTACGTCTAGTAGTACAATATTGTTGACTAAGAAGTCAATAACAGCATTCAACTCATCTAAGACAGGTAGCTGGGAAGACACTATAACATCAAGCTTAAATAGACCAGCAACAAGTATATCTTATGCGGCAGTTGAGACTGTTGAAGGAATGACATATTCTAATAACAAGACTGTAAGATATACTACATCTAAGAACTATAGTAGCACAGTCAATAGCTCAACTGTTAGCTATAAGCATATATCAGTATATCCGCAAGCTATCACTACATCAGTAAGAAGTGCTACACAGACCTTTATAGATGAATATATTTATACAACTAATGAGCATACTGTTAAAAGCATATATCTTTATTCATTGACATTATCGATAGAGTCTGTCTCATCAACATCAACTTGCTTAACATACACAGGCTCCAACTCTCATTCATCAGCTTGGCAGAAAGAAGACTCTCACTACTTCCCATATTCTGGATTCGTAAGTGATAACGTGAAAATGTCACAGTCAACTAGAGAAACAGAGTCAATAAGTGATAGATATGATGGAACAGGCTGGACTAGACAGACAATATATGGAAGAGTTTATTATGAAGTAAGCTACAGCTATCCAGTGTATAGCTCAGGCTCTGAATTGAGTCTTTTTACTTTCTACTCATCAACATCTGGTTCAACCACAACTTATAGGTCGAGCTCGTTCTCATCAACGTTGTATAAAGGGACATACTCTGTTTCAACAATAAGCTTATATACAACATTATCCAACTACTCGCTTATATCAACTGAGACATATAAGACAGCAAGCAATAAACGACAGAGATATGAGAAAGGCTATAGCTCAATATATCAAGGGACATATACAAGTATGGGGTACACCAGCTCAACAGAAGGCCCAGGACAGACTATATGGACAAGAACAGACCCACTTACATAAAGAGGAGAATATAAATGAACAGCATTAAACGTTTAAACATAGGAAAGATACAAGTTGATACAACTATTAAAAAGTCTGAAGTTATTAAAGGAATAGCCGAGCTTCCAGAAGAGTTTAGAGGAAACCTTAAGAACTCTATGATATGTCCGATAACATATAATGAGCTTGATGACAATGCTATTTATTATGACGGAGATACCTATACATTAAATGGCTCACAAGTCTATAAGAATGGAGAGCCTGTGTTCTCAATAGGCAATACTCATATAGAAATAGTAGCAGCTGAGAATAAAATAAATAGAGATAAAGATGCTGGAGCTACTAAGAATGGCTCAACTATACACTACGACTTCGATGGCACTCAAGGAGATATCACTGTTGTCAGCTGTGGATATGAATACATCTTAGTTACAGGTAGCTTCAACTCTAAGCATTATATAACGTTGTTCCCAGTAAATCCAACACACTATAAAGACATTAAGTCGTGGGAGATAACAATGCTTGGAGCATCTGAGACTACAAGATACTTTATCAACCCATTCCACGAGTTGGTTGACATTAATAATGGTCACTGCTCTGTTGGCAATAAAACTATATGCAATGTCATATTCACTGACTTCATTATGTCAGGAGACACCAACCACGTTTTTTACACTGCAGAGAACAACAATGGCTACTTCTACTCTAACATAGAATATATAGATGGCTCATATCTTACATCAGATAGCATCATACTTGCTACATCTCAAGATGGTATTTACTATGGTGGCTTTAAAGTAAAGAATGGCAGCTGGTCTATCGACTATTACAACAACAGACCAGTACAAGTCAGCTATAAGAATAAGTCTATGATAACACAGATTGACTATGCTTATATAGATAAGAATGAAGTATATGTCATTATCAAGAATAAATGCTATAAACTTGAGATAAAAGCCGGCGCTAAGCTCTCAATAGTAGACAATATGTTTATAGTGGCTAACAGCCCAGATGTATATAACAATACTTATGATATGACTACAGGAAAAGCATTCTGTAGAAATGATGCATATAATGGCTCAGTGCTCTGGGTAATAGACAGCAACTCATTAGTAGATGATCCTGAGGCTAGAAAAACTATATATGTTGCGACAGCCATTAATACACAAGGCCAAGTTGAGGGAAATGCATTGCAAGGTACAGTATGGCCAAGCTTTCCTGTATATGGCTTAAAAGACGCCAACTACCAGTTATTAGATATTTACAATGACACTGATAGAGTAATAGTTGAAGTATATAAAGGAACAGAGAATAGCCCTACAGTACCAGAGTTTTCATTCAGTTTAAGTGGAAGCGGCGGCTACTTAGACTACTCAGGCTTCATCTATCCAGACTCAACTAACACATTATGGCAGGTATCTGAAATAGACGAGTATAAAGATACATACTCAGGAATGCAGCTCATTAATACACCTTATGGTAGCTTCTTGTCTTCTGTCTCTAACACTCAAGTAATGACATTCAGCTACTATATTGGGACTCTTATTGAAATAAACTCAGTGTTCATATTAAGAGGCTTCATCTACGGCGTTACAGACAATGGCTACATAGTGCAGATGTCAATAGAGAATGGAGCAATAAGCAATACTTCAATAGCGACTAAGTCAGGTATAATGGAGTACATTGGCAACACCCAAGACTACGCATTGTTATATAACCCAATGGAAAAGATCATCTACAAGTTCGACTCAGGCTTAAAGTTGACACCATATAAAGAGTTCTCTATAGAGGTGCCAAGGCTATACGCTTGTAGACCAGAAGATGATAAGATAGCCATCGCTACTGACAGTTCTATCTATGTATTTACTGGAGACAATATATTCAGAATAGAGAGCTCAGTTACAGATATAGCATTCAATAAAGGGTGGCTTAAAGCTGGGAATAGAGCATACTCAAGCTATTACGGCTTAAATAATCTTGATGTTGAATATGATAGTGGAAAGATTGGCAGCTCTTATGACACATCAGTATCATTAGAAGAAGTTGATGTTATGCTAGACACAACTGACCTTAAGGTACCACCATATCTTGAATATAAGATAGAAGTTGGTGATAATGTTGGCCAAGTTAATGAGATAACGCCAGAGGGAAACAACATTATAAGACTTAAGCCAACTACCAACAATAGTGAGGGCTTATACTTCAGAATATGGTTGAAGACTAATGCCAACTTAATGGGCGTGTCTATAATATCTGACGCATTCAATAAGCCTAACTTGACAAGGAACAATGGTTAAAAAAAAATAAATAATAATAATAATAATAAACTAGTAAATATAATACAACAATAGTTAACATATTCGCGGTTAAGGAAAATAAATGATAAATAATAATAACAATAAAATAATAAACCAGTAAAATAATAATAATACAACAATAGTTAACATATTCGCGGTTAATGAAACTAGTTATAAATACTTAATTCTAATAAACAAGGAAAATATAATAATGGGAAGCGTAAACTACGACTCATCTAGATATGATGAGGCTAAGAATAAATATGATGAGCTCGCGAAGAAATACTCAGGGATAGCTGGGGACAAGCTTGCTCGTTCAACTGGTTCTAACATAGCAGAGACTGCTGGTAAAAGCGCTGTAAATACATCAACTGCTGCTGCTAGGTCTGCTGGTTTAAATAAAGCTCAGGCAGCTCTCGCAGGTATGGGTGCTGGCTCTAAAGCAGCTTCTGACAACTACAGTACTGGTGTCAACTACGCATTGAACAAGCAGCAGAATCAGTTAGCTAACGCTCAGAAGAATATGGAGCAAGCTGCTGAAATCGATAAAGCTAAGTATGAAGGAAAGATAAAATCTAAGACTGGTGATATGGGAGCTGCTTCAGGAGCATTAGCTGGCATTGCTGGCTTAATAGGAGCTGCAATCGCATCAGATGAAGAGCTTAAGACAATATATCCTGATATGGGAGATGACATACTCAATGCTTTCAGAAACATCAGAAGTGTTGAGTTCAACTACACGCCAGAAGCAATAGAAGAAGCTAAGACAGAGATACTTCCGGGTGTTGATAATGATGAGCATATAGGCGTCATAGCCCAGGACGTAGAAAAGGTTTTCCCAGAGACTGTAGAAGATAACGGCTCTGGACATAAACTGGTAGATACTAAAGAACTGACTATGGCTAACACTGCGGCAATTGCTGAGCTTGCTAGACAGTTGAAAGAATTAAAGGAGAAAGTATAATGGCAATTGAATCATCATATAGTTACAGTGTTACAAGCTATCGCTTTAGTGGCGAAAAAGAAAATGGTAAGTTTCCTACGTTTTATAATGCAGATGCTTACTGTAACTATTCATTGACTACACGTGATGCAGATAACACATCTGTGTCTGGTTCTACGACCGGCAGATACGGTTTCTGCACAACAGCAGACTTTAACTACAGTATTACGAGTTATAACTCTTATGGTAAAGTATTCGACCCTAATGCTAGTCAGGTTACGCTTTCTGCAACATATTCTTATAATGCAACAATAAGCAATGTTTCTTGGCCGAAAATCAGCAAGTCAACTTCAACTACAATGTCTGACAATGTGTATTATGGTCATTTAACTTTTCCAATGACTGTTGCAAGCTCTTCTTCTACATCAGCCTACTATGGCAATAAAAGTTCTACTATTAGTTTTAGATTGACTACATACTATACATACACAGCTGATGAGATTAGTTGGTCAATATCAACATCAACTGCAGAAAATACTTATGTGACATCTATGATTTCAGACCTACCTGTTAATAGCACTTCAATGTTTACATTATATCAATATAATGTCAACAAGGTAACGTATAAAACATCATACTACTCTATGTATACTCCTGGAAATTTTACAATTTCAAGCAGTAGCAGCTATAATACCTTCTATATTTCTGATGTAGGTCAGCTTGTAAGCTCTTCATCAACTGTATCCACTCAGTTAATAGGTTCAACTATACACAATTACATATCAGAGTACTCAACATACACAATTACAAGTGGTAATTTTTCTGCTTCGTTCGCAAGTTTTATAAGTACTTCCAATAAGATAGAACCTGTAATTGAAAGCACATATACAAGCCTAGACATAGCGGAGACTGTTAAAGATAAGGACAATTATACATATAGGACATCTTTCTATGGAACAATAGAACAACTGGTCTCAGAAGTAAGCTCAACAGTAAAGTCAGACACAAGCTGGATAAACGTCGCAGAGGTCCAGTGTACATCTTATACATACTTAGGTATGGATGGCATAAGCCTTACAGCAGGCACAACTGTTGATAGAAGCTCATCATTCGGCGCATATGGCTATGATATGATTGAAACATATTCAGGAAGCACAGTAACAAGCCAGCTGAATAACCCAATATTTTCAACCGCGTCTGTTTTATTATCATCTTCGTTTATTACAACATCAGAGATTAGAGAAGGGCCTTTTAAGACTTCATTTATAACATCTGTTACGGAATCAGATATTTATGAAAATCGAACATTAAAAGATGTTGCAGCAGCAGTACGCGCTCTTGGCTACGATACAGTAACCGTTATTAACACTACGTTTAGCTCTTTTATAGGTCCAAGATATGACACAGCATCATCATCAAGCTCTACTATAAATACTATGGACTACGGCACAACTGCACGTATCTCTGATATGACCGGCTCATCATCTCGGGCGAATGTATTCAATACATACCTTGTAAACAACTATTCTTTCTCTTATAACATAAGCAGCATATGGATTTATAGCACAATTACTTCAACATTAAGTGAATACTCAACTGTTTTAGTAACACAATTCTCTAAATCATATAATCAAGGTGTTGAGTACACGAGTGTTTCTTATACACAGTCTTCTTCAACAACAGCTCTTGCTTCTGATGACAGATATATAAACAAGAATGCTATCTCAAGATATGACACTAATGTTATCTCATATACTAACACAGTAGCATACTATAATGGACAGACAATGGCGACATTGAACCAGAGTTCTATGACAACTACATACAGCTCTAGGACATCAACATCTAGACTTACATATACGTTCATCTCTGATAAAAAAGACTTCAGCTCAAGCCAGTCTGTAATAACAACAGACACAATGAGCTCAGCTAGACAGAATTTTATCAACTCTATCTCATCTGTAGTCAACTCAACATCTGAGCAGCAGAATGACACACTTATATTCCAGAGCACAGTTGCTACTATCAGTACTTACAACATAACCTCAAGCTACTCAACTGTATCAACAATGCAGATTGACTATAATGCTACAACTTATGCTAGTGAGTACAACCCAGCTACTTACTCAATGAGCAGCACTAAAGTAAGCACAAGTATAGATGTTGGTACAACAATAAGCATCACATCTGGTACAGTTCAAGTTACTCAGTCAATAGGTTATACTCCAGTTTACTCAACTGTAGATGGAATATATGTTACAAGCAATTAAAGCTAATAAATGAGGAAATATGTTAAACGATAAACAGCCAATAGAAAAGACAGATAAGCTTCAGCCACTTAATGCTAACGTTAATAAGCCAGCTAAGCCAGAAAAGAAAGAGCAGCTTGTACGCTATAAGAAAGGCCAGACTGCAACAGATATCAATGGGAATGTTGTTACTGAAAAGAACTTGTTCGGTAAAGATGTTCCATTAAAAACTGTTGAGGGTGAGCCAGAGAATGGCATCGAATACGCGTCTGAGATGGCTTCTGAGATGTGGAACTCCGGAAAAAGCAATGATGAAGCTGATGCTGATATGCGTAAAAAGTATAAAGTTGCCTCAACATTAATAGACAAGGATAAAGCAACAGAAGCTGACACAAGCATTGAAGACGACCAGAAACGTTATCAATATTATATGCCAGATGAGATAGATGGTATGAAATATTATATCTCTCCAACAGACTATGCTGAGATTGAGTTGGCTAGAACTTACGGTCTCAACATAGATGATAAGAAGCCACTTTCAACATTAGTTATTACTAAGCCTTCAGTTGCTGCTAAGATCATCAACTCAGACACTAAGCTAAAGAATGCCTGGGAAGCTGCAGTAAATGGCGATAGAAGCGTATACAACTATATGAATGGACTTTCTTATATTAATGACTTAGCTAAGCGAGACTATAAAAAAATGGGCTTTAAGTCTAAGTCAGAATATGATACTTATATGAACTACTTAGCTAAAAGTTGGGACAAGTTTAGTCCCTACGACAATAAAGCTGAGAAGCAAGAAAAAACTGAAGCTCCTGCTATGCCAGTTAAACAAGTCGTTGAGAAAAAGCCTGTAAAAGCTGAGAAGCAAGAAAAAACTGAAGCTCCTGCAGATATTAAAGCTATGCCAGTTAAAACAGTTGAAGAAGAAAGCCCAACTGAAAGCCAAGAAGAAAAAGCTGCAACTGAGAAAGCTGTTCAGCTTGCCAACTATATTGAATCAGACTCTAAGAATAAAGAAGAAGTTGATGAAAAGAATGCCTATATTGAAGAGTCAAGAAAAGCTGCTGAAGATGCAACTCAGAAAGCTATTGATGGAATGTTCGAGTATGAAGACTGGTTGAAGAATCCTTCTATTATGACAGGCATATTCGGAAAGTCTGGATTATCAGCAGCAAGGAGAGTTGGCTTAGGCGCTGCAGCTCTATTCTCAATATTCAGTGATGCTGTCGCCAACTATGCTAAAGGCATTAACAACAACACAGACTTTAAGACATTAGCAATGGATAAGCTCAACTCTACTATCAATACTATCCAGAATAAAAGAGCTGAAAAGATTGGTGAGATGGCTGCAAGGCCTTATGAGACAACTGCTGAGAATGAAGCTAAGCTAAACACCGACTATGAGAAGTTGAGAAGAACATATGCTGGTGCTTATATCCCTAGAAGCTCAATGCTTAGTTTTATACAAGAAGCTCAGATAAATACTGATAAAGAAATGGACCAATACTTCTTAGACAACTTCAACGCAGCATCGAAAGAAGGATTTATAAAGTCTCTTAAAGGACCAGAAGCTGCATATTACTTAGACCAAGATGGAGAGCTCAATCCATCAGGAGAAGCTGAGTTCTTATCAAGACAGCTGAGAGCTATTAAAACGTTTAAGAATGTAATGAATATCTCTCCTGCCAGAATAGACAATGCTATCGCTAGACTTGATACAGAGCAGAAAGCAGCTGAGACAAGAAAGAAGATACACGATGTAAACTTCCAAGTTGAGTCCGACTATATCAATGCAGTTTCTAATATGGAAGCTGAGAATGCAGTGCTTGCTCAGACTAAAGCTGACTTTACATCTAAGAGAACATTAGATGGAATGAATGAGTCATTAAAGACTTTTAAAGATGCAATATCTGGACTTGCTTCTTCTTCTAGTAACACAATGACATCAGAGAATGAGCGTAATAAGTTCGCTGAGAACTGGTCTAAGTCTAATCAGTCAACTGAGACTAATGAGACATTGAAAAAGCACGGATGGTCCATCGATACTAAAGTAGGTGTTACTGCAGGCATTCCATCTATTGGAAAAGCTGAAGGTGCATTAAGCCAAGACTGGTCTAGAGAACAAGCTGAAAGATATGTTAAGCAGCAAGTTGAGACTGCAATGAATAGTCAAGCTCGCGACAATGAAAAAGCAAGATCTCTTTCTAATGCATCAGGTGAGACTATTGATAAGTCTTATGATAGAATAATGAACTTCTTGACATCAGCTCCGGCTAAAGCTTCTGGTGAAGAACTTGATAAAGTAAGAAAAGAAATATTGGAAGCTATTGACAGAAAAATAGAATACAACAATAAAGTTATTGAGGAGCTCAATAGAATGAGAGAGAAAGAGAGATTTATGATGAAGCCGGCGGAATCTCCTTTTATGTCTATGTTCAACGATGTTCCAACTAAGAACGCTGACTACTACAGACATAAGCTTCAGCTTACTTAATTCTAATAGTGGAGAATAAACTTATGCAGGACTTGAAAAGTATTAAAAACATTATAGATAAGTATAAGAAAGAAGAGCCAGCTAAGGACAACGTGGACAACGCTCTGAAAGACAAGGCTAGTCTCCAAGCAGTCGCTAACTCTGTAATAGCATCTTCATTGATGAAAGGATCTAAATAAGAATGACAGATAGAGAAAAGATCATTAAACGTATAAACAACTTACTCTCCTCAACAGGCTCATCTATCTCTAAGTACTATCGCAACTATGCATTGTACAACCAGACTTCAGTAGCCGACTTCAGAACAGTCAACCCGATAGCTCCAGGGGTTATCCAAGAAGGTATGAAGCTTAATGGAGACTATCCTGCTATTAATGTTATTAAGAGCTGCGTTGAGTCAGTTGTATCGAGCATTGTTACAGCTAAGCCTAGACCTTATATCAATACAGTTAAAGGAAGCTATAAGACTATAAAAATAGCTCAGCAGTTGCAGATATTTTTCGACTACTTATTCTCAGAAGAGAATGTATACTTAAAGAACTGTGACGCATTAAGAGATGCTTGTGTGTTCGATACAGGCTACATCTATATTGATGAAGTTGACTTGCATCTAATGAATATCAGACCTTGGTGCGTATACACAGATCCTAATGAAAAGACTAAGCAGCAAGTCTATATAACTTTCAACAATGCTTCAATAGATGAGCTTCCAGAGATTGTAGAAAAAGAGCTTACTAAGAATGAGAAAGACTTACTGCATATCAACTATGGCTGGTACTATAATGTAAAGCTTCATAAGAAAGCGTTAACAGTAAATGGAACTGTTAGAAAGATCTCGGACTTCAACAGTTCTAAAGTGCCTGTCATTAGAATATGCTACACTGAGCCAATATCTTCTGACCACTGCTTATCAATAGCTGATATGCTCTTAGGACTCCAGAAAGAAATAAACATATTGTCTAGAACTATAGCTCTCGCTGCTAAGAAGAACCCAGGACAGACTATTCTTTTACAGAATGCTTCTAATATAGCTGTAGGCGAGTTGAACAATGAGATTGGCAATGTCATTCAATACAACTCAGAGACAGGAAATGGCAATCCAGTTGAAGTGGTCACTCCAGCATTTATCTCAGACCAGTATGACGCTATCAGAAACAGAGATATAGAGATGGCTTATAACCTTGTTGGAAAGTCTCAGTTGTCAGCATCAGGAAAGAAAGAAGCTGGTGTAGACTCAGGCGTAGCTATCGCTACATTAGCTGACTTGCAGTCTGAAAGATTCCAAGTATTGTTAAACAACTTCATCAATATGTTTACAGAAGAAGCTAAGCTTATTATGGAGCTCGGTATGGGAGATGAGACTTTAATAACTCCTTCAAGATATGAGCTTAAGCTTACTTGGAAAGATGTTAGAGAAGACTTCTTAAAGATGAGAATAGAGTTCTCTTCTATTGACTCATTATCTAAAGATCCATCTGAAAGACTTAAACAGTTGCAAGCTTTAGCTAACGCAGGCATTATACCAGCAACTCAGATCTCAGCTCTGTTAGAAATACCTGATATAAACAGAGGCTTCTCTGCTGCTAACAATGGCTACAACTGCGCAATGACTATTATCGACGCTTGTATATATGATGATAAGTATGATGTGCCTTACTACATCTCATTTACGTTGTTAAAAGAGCTTATTGCTAATACAATGATGAGCTTGAGAGCAGCTGAAGGCGCAACTGATAGTAATGAAAAAGATATAGCTAAGCTCAATAAACTTTTCTATATTGTTGTTGAGAAAGAAAGAGAGTTGGATGCATTGCAGCAAGAAGTAGAAGACACTGCAGTTACTAACACCAACTCATATAAAAATACTGATATGCCAACAATTGAGACAGAGACAGCTAACCCATACGACACTAGTATGAGTGGCAACTCTAATGTTTCAGCTGGCACAGATACAATGGGTTTAGCTTAAGTTAAAATACTTAATTCTAATAAAAGGAATTTAAAAAGGAAGATTTTATATGGATGAAATGAATTCTATTAAACAGGCTCTTTCTTTTCTTCTTGAACAGGAAAGCATTAGACAGCAAGAGATTGCAGCTCTTAATGAAAAGATTGACAGCTTGCTTGGTACTGTTGATGACAGAGTAAAAGAGTTTTCTGGTTGGGTTAACGACAGAGACTTTAAAGACTTTTCAGATAAGTATGGTGAAAGACTTGCGCCTTATGCTGATAAGATGAATAAAATCCATACTGAAGATGGCTATGATTTTATGAAAGATCTCTACAACTCATACGATGGGAAGCAGCCTCAAGATGACTTTATCAATGAGACAGTTGAAGCATTGGATAAATATCTTGAAGAGATTGGCATTCCTAAAGATGTTAAAGTTGAGGTTAAAGCCGACTTGAATGGTGATGGTGAAGTTGAGACAGTTGTTGATACTAATGAAGCTACACCTGCTAAAGCTGAGCCAGAAGCTGAGGTAAAAAAAGAAGTTGAAGTTGAAGAACCTGCTAAAGCTGAGACTGAAGACGAAGATAAAGAGTTTATGGATTCTATTAACAAGGCAGTTGATAAAGAATTGGCTAAGAATAAATAAAAAATAAAATATAGAGGATTTTTATGGGAGTATCTACAGATAATAGCATTCTCGCAATGCTTAAAGTTTATTATGCTAAAGCTGGTCTTGGTAACTTGCTTTATCGTAATGACCCGCTCTTGAAAGAGTTGGGAAATAAAGCTGAACGTATTGAAGGTAAAGTTCAGCCATTCAGCGCACTCTACTCACGTGGTGGTGCAGTATCAGCAGACGCAACTGTTGCGGTTTCACTTGCTTCAACAGCAGCTCAGGCTAAAGAGTTTCAGGTAACTCCAGGTCAGTTGTTCAGCTCTTGTATTTATACTAATAAAGAAGTTATGGCTTCTAAGTCTAAAGCAGGTGCTTATGTTCCTGTAGCTACAGCTAAGATGTTCGCGGCTCTTGAGTCATTCAGAAAGACATTGGCTATTGCTCTTTATGGTTCTGGACACGGTGACTTGTTCGCAGTTGGTACATCTTTCGATGCTATGACTGTAGGAACTGATGTTACTCAGAAATGGCCAACTAACGCCATCTATGGTGTTGACCCAGGTTCAGCTATTGTCTATAAGACTAACATCAATGATGCTGACTCAGCTGCTATCGCTGCAGGTACAGTTAAATCTGTTAACCCAGCTAATGGCACAGTTGTTATCACACCAACTAAAGCTGGTACTCCTGCTGCTGGTACATTCGTATGTATTAAAGGATGTACTGATGATGAAGGAAATCCACTTCTTCCAGTTGGACTTGGTGGTTGGATTAATGGTGATGTAAAAGCCAATGATGACTTCTTCGGTGTTAACCGTTCAGTTGCTCCAGAACGTCTTGCTGGTGTAAACTATGTTGCTCCTTCTGGAGAAGCTAAATATCTCTCTATTGAGAAAGCTCTCTTGAATGTTCAGGCTTATGGTTCACAGGCTGATAGAATCATTATGAACCCAGAAGATGCTCTTGCACTTCAGCAAGAAGTTGAAGCTAAGACTTACTTTACTAAACCTAACGGTGGTGCTAAAGCTAAGGTTAATGTTGGCTATGATGGAATGGGAATCTCTATCATTGGTTCATTCTTGGACAATGTTGTTACTTCTCCTTACTGTCCTAAAGGAATGGCTTACATTCTTGATATGGAAACAGTTAAGCTCTGGGTATACTCTAATGCTGACAAGATCGACGACAAGAAGGGAGACTTCGACACAGTTAAAGAAGTTGAAGGTGGCGATGCTGGTGTAGAGAACAGACCTTACCAGTTGCTAGTTGATGACTTGTTTACATTGAACCCAGCTGCTATCACTCAGGATGGTGCTGGTACTCTTGTACTTGTAAACTTCCTTGGTGAGTTCGTTGTAACTGAGCCTTGTAAGAACGCGGTTGTTCATTTCGCGTAAGCGCAAGCGATAAGATAAAAAGAGCCGGTCTATTTAAGATCGGCTTTTTTCTTTTTATATGCTATTTATCTTCTATTTCATATCTATGTACTTGACCAGAAAACTTAGCACCAACATTTCCAGCGCAGTATGTTCCATATAAAGCAACAATAGCTGTAGTGTCTTTAGACAGTATTGCTAGTACTATGACAGCAATAAGTGTTACTATAAATAATATTACTTTTCTACTTTTCATCTTATCTTCTTCTATTAATAAACGCTTTAAACTGTGGTGAGCTCGTGCAGTTTATTCCACCATTATCGAACTCAAGCTTAGTAGCATAGTTCATCATTTCTTTATAGCTCATACCGAAGAACTTGCAAGGCTTATCCATATATTCATAGAATGTTCCGAACCACACATTACATACTCTTGCATCTGACATATGTCTAACTCGATACAACTCATCTTCAATGTCAGCGTATTGTATTTCTTTATAATACTTTAAGAGATGAGCTCTCAACTTAGAGCAGTTGTCTCTCAATAAATACCAGTCTTCTTCTATTGGCTTATATGCTGGGTTGCTCTTATTAAACTTGTTAGCTTGATGGCTGATACCAACAGTCTTAAGAAAGTCGGCTAAGTTGAAATATGAATAGATTGTCATATTGAGAAGGCGGTGCTTCATAGCTTCATCTTCTTCTTTCTCAATGTTGTATTTTTTATTATACTCTTCCATAAAGTCAACTATTGTATTAGATGAAGCCATAGTAGAGCCTGCAAGATGCTGACCATAGAATGGATCCTGTCGACTTAATGAACTGTGGTTAGGGTACCAGAATGAATGTGGTAATGAGTCTCTAGAGTCTTGAACCATAATCTCCTGCCATTTAACTGGCTTATCATCTTTCCAGCAAGTCTTATTCTGAACGTCTTCTGGAGTAGCTTTATTATGCTCGAATGCGTAGCAGAACTCTTGGCACATTAAATAGTCTTCACCTTGTCTACGATTTATCTTATTCTTATAGACTGAGTTCATAGTGAAGCCGAAGTGCTTAACGAAGTCAGAGTTCCAAGCATATGCCTGTACCCATATAGAGTTGCCAACATTCTTCTGATAGCCGCACTCATCGAATGAAAGATGACCAGCGCCAATACGGAATATTGGACATTTCTCAGCTTCTTTATTATAGATGTCGAGCGCTTGAACAATAAAAGACGGAGCGAACACATCATCACAGTCCATTAGACATACAAGCTTATACTTAGAGTTGTTTAAGCCTTCCAATCTACCGCCGCCTTGATAGATATGCTCACCATAGACATCTAGGTTATGGATAACATTAATCTCAGTAAGCTCAGGTCTTTCAATAAGCTTCTTAAACTCATCTGACAAGAAATAGTCATACTGAGACTCTCCGTTGTGCTCTTTCTGATACTCAATGTCATCTGCATAAATCAACACCTCAAGCTTATAGTTGGATGTCTTACCTCTATAGGCTGAGACTGCTGAGTAAACTGAGCGCGCTACTACATTAACTGGTCCATACGCAGGTATTACAACTGTGATGCCTTCTTCTTTTTTCATTTTATTTATTCTCCTCTTTATTCTCTTTCATATTTAAGATAAACTTTATGTTCTTCTCTAATGCATTCTTAATGTCAGTATACTTCTTACTATAAGCGCCAAGCTTTTCACCGTGCTTATTAATAAGCCTCATTGTTCTGTCAATGTCGATCATTTTATAACCATCATTAATGACAGTCATTTTAACAGCTTCTTTAATAAGCCATTTTCCAGTCTCTTCATCTAAGATATTATTTTCTACCATAAGTAAAGGCTCTCCTTCATTATCTGTTATTTCTGTATTATTTATAAAGTCTACAGGTATTTCAATCTTTTCTCTGGAATACTTCTTAATATTATTTATCCCTAGACAGCACATACCAAGATATGCACCCATATTTTTAGGCCATACTTCTATGTTCTTGTAGTCTTTTTTAAGTATAGCATTTAATGCATTACAAGTAACATTAGTAGACCAGTCATCAACAGTGTCTATTGGTAAAAATGGTTTCATTTTCTTTATCTTGTTAAAGCAGTAAGTCTTGAAGTCAATAAAAATATTTTTCCACGCATTATCTTTCTCTTCTTCTGTTGATGCATCTGATAAATATATCTCTAAGTTTTTATCATAGTCTTTCTGACAGTCTTTATAAAGCTCCATTTTATACTAAAGTCCTCTTTTCAACCATATTGCCATACTTAACTGCTTCACTCTTATAGAAAGAGTTATAGACTACATTATTATCTTTATCAACTACAACGAAGTGGCCAATACTCTGAAACTTATAATATGCAATATATAAGTCATAGTTGGTATCATTTAATGCCACTCTCTTTACTTTCTTATTAGAGCCGAACATCTTAATAAACTTGTCACCATCTAAAATGTAGCAGTCTTCTGTCATTATCTTATTCTCAACAAGCTCATCATACTTAAAAACCAACTCTTCAGGGTCAATGCCTATCATATACAAGTAGCATAAAGCAAGGCAGCCTGAAAGTCCTATACTTAAAAGTTTATTCTGTAAATCTCTTATCATAACTTATCACCCTCATTTTTATCTAACTTTCTGATATATTAGTAACGTCGTTATCGGAACTATCACTATCGACGCTATGAAGCAGCCTTTCCATATCTTCGTATGAAGCTCTGACTTCTTTAAGCTGTCTTCGCAGTTCTGTAATAGTACTTGCTGTTGAACTGAATACTTCTTCTGTTCGTCCAACAATCTCAATGCATCCATTAACTGCATCTCTAAGTTCTTGTTGTCTGTCTGTAGCTGCTTCAAGTTGTTCTCGATACTGTCGACATTGCTCTCGATAGTGCTCCAGTCGATGGTGGTTGATGCCTCCGAATACAACGGAGACAGCGAGAAGAGTAGCAAGAACAATGCTAACACACTTAAATATTTTATTCTCATAAGTCATTCAACTCCACCTCATAATGCACTTCATCGATGAGTCGCTTAAGATACTCTTCTCTGCCATACTTAACATAGCCACGTATTATAGAATGGAGTAAGTCGTGCTGCATCTGGTTTATAGCGATGTAGTTTTCTGGCTTCGATATATCAGAGTAATGCTCCTCAGCATAAGCTGTTGAATGTAGCCTATGATGCAAGTTCCATCTGCCTGTCAACTTTCTACCAGATAAAAAGCAGATGCCATTCTGCTCATTCATCTTAGTCTTTCTGAACTGCTTCCATATCTTAGATGTACGAAAGTCTCTTTTCTTTTTCTGTATATCATTCATATTTTCTTCTCCATTCAGCAGGCATCTCTTTAAGAATTTTTATTTCTTCAGGAGTAAAGTAGTCATCAAGCTCACCTAAAGTACATTTATAGTTTATCATAAAATACATAGCTTTCGATAAAACATTGTATTTTATCTTTAGCTTCATCAACTCAGCATCTTTTTCTTTAATGTCATACTGAAGGTCATCAACTTTCATATTCAACTCAGAGATCTTGTTCTTAGCATCAGTTATAGCCTTACTTTCTTTCATCTCATTTTTATAACTGTCAATGTCTTTCTGTAATGCTGAGCTTGAGCTGCTATCAATGCTTAAGTCTTTAAAGCTCATATCATTAAAGAAGTTGTCATCCATTTTAGGCATCTCAGTTGCAGGTTCTGTTAATGCTTGATACATCTGTCTGTTTAATTCTCTAAAGATGTCCTTGTTAGTCTGAGCTCCACATAAAAACGCCATCATAAGTAAAGTTGTGATAAATATTATTTTTTTCGCCATATAAGCCTCCATACGTAGTTTAAGTCGAGTGACTTATTTATACTAAAGTCTTTCTTAGTTCCTTTAATACCTACATAATATATATTATCACGCGTGTACCAGTTATACCCAGAAAAAGGCTTTTCATTGAATAAAATAGCGTATTCTTTTTCTACAACAATAAAACCTTTCTTAGTGTATGTCTTCCCTCTTTCCATATATTATATATTCCTCATTATCATATAGTTGTTTAATTAGTTGTATCTTATCAAGAAGCACTTTCCATCTTCTATTGTTTATCATAAATAACTGACGTCCATATACAGTTATTGCGTGCTTTATGATAAACTCTACATCTTTTCTTAGACTATTTTTATGCTTATTACCCAGCTTTAAGAATATGATATTGTCGCACATTCTTGTCTGTATAATGCATAAGTAGTTGTCATAGATAATAACAATGTCATCTTTATTATAGCTATAACCCTTAGTGAGCTTATACTTTTTAATATATCTCATTATGTTTATCATTTAACCATCTCCGGAGAAATAAATATGCTGTTATCTAACAAGTCTTCTGGCCCCTTATTAGTCTGCTTTCTCATATTGATAGTGGCACCATCTTTAGTTCTGATAGTGATAACCAAGTCTGGATTCATATTCATCTTGTTTATCAATGTCTGTATATAGTTGTAGTCTAAGTCGCAGTTTAATAGCCTAGCTTTCTCCCTATCTTCATCAGTTATAATATTTCTTCTCTCATCTTCTGCAATAAGATATTTAATATAACCTTCTATGTCAGGTGTCTTATAGTCGATATAGAATGAGTTAGGAACAGCAAGCTTCTGTTCATTGTAATAAACATAGGCTGGGTTGGAGTACTCAGCTGCTAGTTCTTTAGCTTTTTTATCAATGTTAGCATATTTCTTAGTTACTATGGCTATATATTCATCAACTCTTTTCTTATAAGATCTCTCGAACAGTCTTTTCTTAGGCAAGTTTTTAAGCTCAGTATTCTTCTGCTCATTAAGCAAGCTCTTAATATAAGCTACAGGATTCTCTATAAACTTATAGCGCTCTTGGCATTGTGTGTATCTCATTTATATTCTCCTTATATAATATTTATTTAGTAGTTTAACCCAACTCTGCTCTTGATAAAAGTTTTTTAACAATAATGCAGAGTTCTTCATTGTAGTCAAGACATCTTTATATAATATACAGTTACTAGGCAGCTTATCTTCTATTAGCTTATCATATATCTCATTCAGTTCTTCTTGTAAAAACTTCTGTCTCTCATCTATTCTAGGATCATTATCTAATAAACTTTTTAGAAACTCTCTCTGTATATAAGTAGTCCTGTTAACAAGTTTCTTTATATAGTTATCAGTTATATCAATGTTGATAAATATAATGCTTTCTTTCTCTAAGTCTATTAAAGGAACTCCATTAACTATAGGAAAGTGGCCATATACTGTTCTAACATTATCATATTGATGAATGACATCATTTAGTCTAAATCTCCACTTATTCTTAGTGGTATTTCTCCAGTTAAACTTTTTCTGAGCTAAGTCTAAGTCATAATTGTTATCCTTAAGAAAGTCACGAACTTCAATGTTCCAAGCGCATCTATTTATCTTGCCTAGCGTAGAAGCTTTACAATGCGCGCCTTTCATTTCTAAGCTATCAATATCCATAAACTTATCAATATCAGTTATCTCTCCCTCCATAAGCTGGACTATATCTGAAGGATATAAGTTATTATGATAATACTCTGAGCATAAGTCGTATGCTGTAATGTAGTCAATACAATACTTATAGTAAGGCGTGTCAGTGTTGTTAGAAAAGAAGTCGATGTAGTCAGATAGAATGTAGCAGCCTTCTATATGTATATCTTTTATTAGTCTTTTAATAACACATTCTTTAGAAATATTGAAGCAGCAGTCAATAGAAGCAGCATCAATAATAGCCAAGTCGATGTTATTCTCTTCAGCCAGTTTTTTATTGTGATTATCATATACATCATTTTTAATATAGTTTATTATAGAAGGAATGTTTAGCATATTTTTTATAGCATATTCTTAGTATAGTTGGAGTGGCATTCACTACATAACAGCTTGAATAGATAGGGTCTTAAGCAGTCATAGAGATCTGGTCTTAGATGATGAACCTCAATATTAGCGGGGTTTATCTCTTTTCCACAGTCCTGACATTTTACATAGCAGTTGTCTTTTATTATCTTATTCTTAAAGTCTTTCCATTGTTTAGTCTGACGGAATTCTTTTTTCTTTATTGATGTCCATACTGTATTATCAGACTCTTTACTCCCAGCATCAACGCCATTGTCTCTCATTACTTTATAGCCTTTATCAGCATAAGGCTTATAGTCTCTCCAGTAGCTAGATTCTATTTCTGGATGCGCTTCAACTATTGGCAGCTGACTCTGAGTAAATAAGCCATAATCTCCATTGCTAAATATGACTAACCGATAATAATAAGTCTTATCTAACCAGACATAGTTGGTCCAGCAGCTCTTCCATAAAAGGCCTTTATCTTTCAATGTTTCTATTAAGTCATTAGCATTGTTAATATTTATTACTTCTTTTATCATATAATATTTAGTTGAAGAAAAATGAAAAGCTTTTCATTTTAGTAGTACATCAATCTCCTTTTCTATTTCATTAACTTGCTCGGATGTCAACTCGAAATACTCATACAACATTTCATCAGTCCAAGGGTGGGTGTATGTGGGCATAAAAGGCAAGAACTTATAGCAACAAACAACATTTTCATTAGTAAGAATGTGCTTTACGCAGTACTTGTACATCTTTGTTTCAGTTGACTTTCTGAAGTTGTCTGCTTCTTCTGATGTCTTGAAACATATGCACATTTGCTTCTTATCATCAAGGCTGTTCACATTCTTATATCCAACAGCCCGTGAGCATAAGTTGTAAGCAGTACTTCTATTTGGATTTGTCATCTGCTTTATCACAACTGCATTCTTCTGTCCTGTGTAAGTTTCTGCAGGCAACCCAGCGATATCTAAGCATTTGTTTACAACTTTCTCCACAAGTGGATCTATTTCACGTTCCCAGCCGCCTTTATTTGTAATGTGATAAATGCCAAGATTGACATTGAAAA
>Ga0256404_1003644_pt1 | contig 30658 bp, 26 predicted proteins | sample RumenRJG_01DNA_FD_185990 | JGI IMG/M metagenome (GOLD analysis project Ga0256404, IMG submission 185990) | Bovine rumen microbial communities from Lethbridge, Alberta, Canada - RJG_01 | ecosystem: Host-associated > Mammals > Digestive system > Stomach > Rumen | place: Canada: Alberta | collected...
AGCCTGCTTCGTGAGTGCTCCACGGAGCAGCCTAGGAGCAGCCTAGGAGCAGCCTAGGAGCAGAGTGATTGCTGCCTAAGAGCAGGCTAGAAGCTGAATTAGTGAAAACACAAAAAAGTTGTGACATGAATTTCATTCCATCAGAATCAGATTCGCATAGCCTATACAGAAGAAATACAAGCCAGACAATGTTCATTAGGAACAGATCCTTTTAGTAAACCACAGACTTATACATCGTAAACCATAGGTTAACACATCGTAAACCATAGAGTAACGACTTAAAAACCATAGAGTAATGAAGCAATGAGGAGCAGAGTGATTGCTGCTGACCTATTTTTTAATTATTTGCAGAAATGGTGAAGGCCAAATTAAATAGGTTAAGTACTATAATACCCCCAAAAACTTCACTCGAGTGAATTCATCGATTGAGCTAGCTCAAGTCATGAAATCACTCGGCTCAATTCACGATTTGAGCTATATATAGTAAGATTACCTGCTTTTTGTGCTATTTTTCTACCAAGATTCTTGCATCTACAGCGATGATGTCGTCGCTATATCTGTCTGCAGATACCAAAGGGGCAGTATATCGACAACGCTGGCGAGATAGACTATGACCAGCTCTATGCACAGGTGAAGTCCATTAGTTGTGTGCAGATACTGGAAATCATTCATGAGACGTTCAGTTCTGTGGGCGTAAGCTAGTCCCCGACTGACAGAAAAAAGTCTCAGTAATATTTGCATGATAAAAAGATTTTACCTATCTTTGCAGCATGCAACGGATTAATCACCTCCTAATCATATTATTCTGCATGGCTGTTTGGGCATGCAACGACCATCAGCAGATGCTGAGCCAACTTGAAGAACTGGAACGACAAAACCTTGCCGACTCCCTGATGACCAACGACTCGTTGGCCATAAACCTCTGTGAATATTTTGATAGTCACGGAACCCCCAATGAACGTATGCGTGCCCACTATATGCTGGCACGCACCTATACGGATAGAGGTGAGGCGCCACAGGCACTGGAAGAGTTTCATACTGCTATAACTGTAGTAGACACAACAGCTGCGGATTGCGATTATCGCAGGCTTGCAAGGATTCACAGTCAGGCAGCAGGCTTGTTCTTTGACAACTCACTTTATAATGAAACATTGGACGAACTTGATCTTCAATACAAATATGCAAGAAAGGCAAACGACACATTAACTTGGATTTTTGCCATCTACTCTAAAAGTGATGCCTTCTATATGCTTGGTCAGAAAGATTCTGCCATAGCCACATTGCAACAAGCAGAGCTACTTTATAGACGCTATGGATTTAAGTCCAACGCCATTGATTGCGCTCCAATGCTTTTCTATATAATGACGGAGATTGGCAGACTTGATGAAGCACGTCACTATATGGATCTTTACGAGACCCAATTAAACCATTTCAAAGACGGTGAAACAGAAGAAGGTTTTGAATGGTATTATCACTATAAGGGCCAGTATTACGCTGCTGTCCATCAAAATAAACTTGCGGAATTATATTATAGAAAAGAACTGCTTAATGCCCAAAGCGCTAACGACAAAGAAGGTGCATACAAAGGACTATATCTATTATTCAAACAACAAGGCATCACAGATTCCGTTGCTAAATACGCCGACTTATGCTACCAAGCCAGTGAAGTGAATTACAGGACTAAACCTCTTGAAGAACTTCGACGTCTGAATGCCTTATATAACTATAGCCACAACCAAAAGATTGCTCAAGACAAAGCACGTGATGCCGCTCGAAATTTAAATTGGTTTATCATCTGCTTCGTTGCGTTGATTATTGTTTGTTTCATTATTGTGATATATATTATTAAGGTAAAAGAGAATAAGAGAAAAACGCATATTGAGTATCTTCACCAATTAGAATTACTGGAACAAGCCAAATACGATCTCATTAAAATGAATGAGAAAAAGTTCTCACTATTGTTGGAACAAAAAGAAGCCGAAATACATAGACGTCAAAGCGTAATCAGTGAACTGCAGCAAGCACTACATCCAAATGCAACTATTGAAGTAAGATTGTCTAAAACAGACGCCTACATTCGTTTCTGCCACTTAATTAAGCGTCCAAACGAAAAGATCAGCAACGAGGACTGGAAATCCCTTGAAGTGATGATGGATAAGCATTTGCCCAATTTTAGAAAGACCATCTCACCAGACATAGTCGGTACTGACTATCATATTTGTATCCTCATCCGCCTTCATTTTTCTCCCTCAGAGATTGCTAATTTAATTGAGATAACACTTCAGAATCTTTACTCACGTCGTAAACAATTGCTTAAAAAAGTCTTTAATATTACAGGAAAAGCTGAAGAATTCGACAGAAAAATACAAGAAATCAAATAAATTATTAAACAAAATTTTTCTTTTCTCGTTTCAGCACCTTTTTTATTTGTTGCGTCAATGCATTTTCGTGTAAAATTGATTTACACACATAAATTCTTATCTCTTTGGTTTTCTGTATTTTACGTTTTGTTTACTTTAATCCTTCATTTTTTTTTGTTCTTATAAAGACATTACTTACCTTTGTCGAAACAAAACAAAAAAATAATAATATAATGAAACGAATACTACTGACACTTTTTGCATGTGTAACCATTTTTATGGGTCATGCTCAATCAACAACTCCATCAACACCTTCAAATCCTACTAAGTTAGAATTTGAGGTGAAGATTTATACACCTGTTGTAACCAAACCACGTCCCAAGGCACCAGCAAAGCTTCCCACTCCTCCTGATGCCACACTTTCCGAGAATATTCTGACCTTCTTGGATTCGCACGCCGAATACACCTTATATATTATAGATGAGGAAGGCGAAGAGGTATATGAAGTATTTATTCCAGAAAATACATCAACCATAACCTTACCATTAAATCTTTCAGGAGAGTACGAACTGCAACTTGTTAGTGGTCAGTATTGTTTCTATACTTATGTTGAATTGTAGGGCTCGCCGGCGTAGTATATAATCAGAAAAGATGTCTCGATGTTTGGCTGATACGTTGAAAATGAGTGAGTTTTGTTAAAGTCGTGTGAAATACTTTTGTGTATTTGTAGCAGAAATCAGTCGTAATATAGAACTATAATCAATATTGAAGCAAGAAAAGGTATGGATATAAGACCCATTAGAAAAATTCTCCTTTTTGTTTTAGGAGTATTATTCATTTTATCTGCGATTCTGAAATTAATCAGTATCTATTCATTCTCACAGACCGTCAATTCATTTTGCGGTCTCTTGGGAATGGATGTCCTATATGGTTATGGCTTCCCTTTGGCAATTGGTATCATTGTTTTCGAGCTGCTAATTGGTGTGTGTGCTTTTATTAGACGTTTCCAGAGGATTGCAATATGGATATACCCTATAGTATTGGGATTTTTCACTTATATTACCTATATTAATTATACTGACTTATATGGTGGCATTGAGTCATGTGGTTGTTTCGGCGAATTGATTCATTTTACTCCAGCAAGTTCATTTTTTAAGAATATAGCTCTGTTTGTTCTGTCGTTAATCCTACTTGGTATTCATCTCACTTATAGGAGGCAAAAACTACAATACGGACTAAGCCTGTTGTTAGTTTTGCTTCTGAGTTCATGCCATAAGCAACTTGACAATGCCTTGGAACTGGCCGGTGACAATCGTGCAGAACTGGAAAAGGTGTTGGAACATTTTAAGGATGATTCTGACACATTAAAATACAGTGCGGCAAAATTCCTAATTGAGAACATGCCCTATCATTATGCTCCGAAAGGTGAAAATGTGGATTATGTTGACTCAGTATATCTTGCCATGTCTGAATATCCTAAAGAGCAGAGGGAAAAAGTGTTTAAGGGATTGCTAAAAGCGAAAGACCTTCCTAATGGCAGACCAGAAATTGATATCAGAACCCTTAAGGCCGACTTTCTTATCAAGGTCATCAACGAAGCCTGTGATTTGTGGCACGAGGTTGCATGGAGTAAAGAATACGACACTTCACTGTTTTTTGACTATGTGCTACCATACCGTCTGCTTGACGAGCCGCAAAGCGATTGGAAAAAGACCATAAGGCAGGTGTTTCCTTTGTTGCATCAAAACAAGATACTCAGCACGAGAGGCTGGAGACTGGAGGCAGAAACTCTTATGCAGAATAATTGCTCCGCGTCTGATAAAGCGGGAGCGTCTCACGATAAGTATGTGCAGCTTAATCAAAAGGGAGCAAAAGTATCCTTTGATGTATATGCAGTTTCTGCCTGCTACAAGAACCTTATCCTCAGGTATTCTGCAACTAAGAGGAACTCCTGTCTTGATGTCATGGTTAATGACAAACATATCGATACCCTCCGTCTTGCTCCCACAAACGATACAAACAGCTTTCGCATGAGCAAAAACGGTTATATACTTCAGCTGAATAAAGGTATAAACAGGGTAAGTCTTGCTTGTGTTGGCGACACCATTGGGCTTGACTATGTTCAGGTTGGTGCCATTGAGGACTGTGAAGAAAGGAAACTTGAAGACTATTCCCAGTCATACTGCATGATTAAGAACGTTATGAACGGAGGCTACATCACATTTGACACCTTAAGTGCATCAATTCTAAATCAGATTGAAGTTAAACCACTGCGTAAGAATGATAGTACACAGATGGTTAGAATGGATTACCACGGTCGTGCTTGTTGGCGGATATCTGCATTCAAAACAGACAGCATCGATCTGTGCATGGAGGTGCAGTATGCCAGCACAGATACAGGAACAGCAATAAGTCAGTATAAGTTTATTGGCGGCAATAACCAGAAATGGGCGGTATTGCCCGTTGGTAACGGCCTGTCGCGCATCATGAGTAAGGATACGGGACTTTTCCTTGATATCAAGACGGATGAGGAAACTGGCAAGACGGTGCTTGTTCAGAATCCATATTCTGGCGAAAAATCGCAGCAGTGGAAAATAGAGAGAAAAGGACGTAATAATAAAGCTGACTCAAAATGCAAGATAGGATCCGTGTATTCAGAAGCACTTCGTGTGCATGAGGTGATGGGACAGTTTGAGTGGGTTTACTTTAGTACGGGGTTTGCCCCTAAGGCATCCTCTATGATGGAGGCCCGCACAGGAAATTGCCGGGATGAAGCAAGCTATACGGTATTCCTCTGTCGCAGCCTAGGAATCCCCGCCACGATAGATTTTACCCCTCATTGGGGTAACAGGAGCTGGGGGCATCACTGGAGCGTAATAGTGCAGCCCAACGGCAAGGCAATCCCTTTTTATATGGGAAGTATGCCTGGTGATACTGCACAGTTCTTCCACCCTTACGTCAAGACAAAAGTGTTCCGTCGTCGGTTCCAACTGAACAGACAGATAGCGGTTGACTTGAAGGAGGAAAAAAGTATTCCCCATCTTTTTCAAGTACCAGACTGGATTGACGTGACTGATGAATACTGTCCGACCACTGATGTTATACGCAATGTTCCAGAAAAGTACAAAGACAAGAGGATAGCCTATATCTGCATATTTGACAACAATGATTGGCTGCCCGTATATTACGGAGTGGTACGCAACGGTACGGTGACATTCCCTAATATGGGACGCAGGGTGATGTATATAAGTGCTTTCTATGAGAACGGGCACATAGTCCCGTTCGGGACACCATTCAGTATTGGCAGCGACGGTGAAGTCTGTGACGTGCAGGTGGATACAAGGAGAAAGGGTACGCTCAATCTAAAGCGTAAATATCCATATTTCAGTGCAGAGGATCCGATAAATACAAGAATGAATCAAGGGCGCTTTCAGGGAGCAAAAACAGCGGATTTCTCAAAGCCGACAGACTTGTATTGTTTCACAGGAGTTACCAACGGAGAATGGTACGAAGTCCCTGTAGCAGACACAGGCAAATACCACTATCTCAGATATAGTAGCCCTGACGCTTCATACGGCAACATCAACGAATTGTGGTTTTTCGATGAGAAGGGTGATACCATCAAGGGTGATATAATTGGGACAGAAGGAGCTGACCCCGACAGTAGGGAGAGGGTGTTTGATAATAATATACTCACAGGTTTCAATGGGAAATCGCCAGATGGCAACTGGGTAGGATTGAGGCTTAAAGTTCCAAAACGTGTCTCAAAACTACGGTTCATCCCACGCAATGACGGTAACTGTATTGAGATAGGCGATAAGTACGAGCTCAGACTGTGGACAAACACGAAGTGGAAAGTCATCGCAACAGTAAAAGCCAAGGCTGATATCCTGTGCCTGAAGAATGTACCACGAAACGGCCTTTATGTCCTTAAAGACCTCACCAAGGGGAATGAGCAACGCATATTCACTTATGAGAATAACAGACAAGTATGGTGGTAAAAGTTAGAACGGCTGTAGTGCACAACAGTAAATATTAACTATTAAAAAAACAAAAACAATGAAAAAGAATTCAATTAAATGTAGTATAGCTGCTGCATTGATGGTTGTGGCAGGATTTGCTGCTTACCAAAGTCTCGTAACTTACGGAGTACAGGACAAAAATCTGCTCATGCAAAATGTTGAAGCATTGGCTTCAGGTTCTGATACAGGTGCCGGGGCTCAGAAAACAAATAAAGCAAAAAAATGGAATTATAGTAAAAATTACAATGTAACTGGCTGGAAATCGGGAATTAATATATCTGCTTCCGTAAGGTCGTTATTGGCAAACATTATAGGAACGACCAAGCGTGCGGATGGAGTTGTTGCTGCAAATATTGAGAAATACACAGTATATACAAGTGACGATGTGTACCAAGAGAAATGTTTAGAAGTGCCTGACGCCAATTGTATTTGTGACCCTAGCGATAATAACAAATGGTTTAAAAAACCATCATTCACCCCAGACTGGTGGGGATTGTCTGATACAACATGTAATTAGTTTGTAAAAAGTTTTGTAATAATTAGTTTTCCAATAGGGTTTAAAAAAATCCTATTGGAAAATAAACAAATATAAGTGATATGAGAATCGGTAATATCGTCATTTTCTTTGTTTTTTTATTGGCGGGGTGCCTGAAGGGACAAAAGAGTTTTACGACTACGACTATTGAAATCAAGAATGTTGCGGATTCCATTAGTTTTGATGGTATAATAAAAGATTATCAGTATATAGAATTATCTCAAGAAAATGGTTTTGTGTTGGGAGAAATCGACCAAATCATAATTGATGATGATCGAGTTTATGTTTCTTCTGATGGTGTTTATTGCTTTGATATGAAAGGCAAACCACTTTTTAAAGTAACGAAGAAGGGACGTGCTCGTAATGAGTTTACAGAATGTACCTCAATTAGTGTAAATAAAGGTATGATTTATCTTTATGATGTGAATGCCCAACTGATACATAGATACAATAGTAAAGACGGGACTTTCGTTGACAACATTTCTGTTCCAGTTATTAGTAGGGATATATACAAAATTGATAATGGATATGTGATAGACCATCTTTTCCCGACTGATTTTTATAAAGGTGAAGCACGTATTCTTACAACCAGAGACTTCAATAGTCCAAATGGAGAATATCTGATGGGAAAACAATATCATTATATGCCGAGAGAAGGTCAAGTGACGTATTGCGGTAAATCCGTTTTGTTTGCAGATTATGAGGGACATTCAATCTTTAGTTTTAGTCTGGATGGATGCAAAGAGTATGATGTTCTATGTAAAGATGTAGAAATGATACCACAGGACATCTTAGATAAGAGAGGCATTCAGTCGATAGATGGGATAGATGATCATTATACATATGGGTTATCTAAAGTTTATGAAAATGATACTCATCTACTGGGAACTTATCAATGGGGGACTCCTTTAAAATTTATTTATAATAAGAAAACAAACACGGCAGTAGCATTTCTTCATTATGATGAGTCAGATTATTATCGTGTATTCCCTTATAACATATGTGGAGTTTATAAGGATTATTTTATCTATGTCATTTCGTCTGAGGATTATGACTTTTTGAAGGAAGCATATGGCTTCGGTACGATATTACCTGATACACATCCAGAATATAATCGGCAGAAAATTCTTAAGGAGCATGATGTTGACGGCAATCCCATCGTTGCCCTTTATAAATTCAAAGATTTTTAGAGTATGTGCGGAAATAGCAATATAAAAATATTAGTGCTTTTGTAATAATGCGGTGTGCTTATATGACGAGCTGCGATTCAGATAAAAGGATTAGAGATAGTTTGGAAAACATGCAATCATTGAAAATTCATTTGTTTCATGATAGTATGAGGTGTATAAATCTTGGAAATGTTGGTTGGCAATCCTCTTAGGAACGAACGAGTTGATGCAATACTCAGAAATATTGCCACGAAACGGTCTTTATGTCCTCAAAGACCTCACCAAGGGGAATGAGCAACGCATATTCACTTATGAGAATAACAGACAAGTATGGTGGTAATATAATACGATTGTGATGGCAGTGATTGGCAAAATAGTAAAAAAGCTTATGTATGCAGCAGTATCTATCCTGCTCGTATATATGTTGTGGCTGTTGAGCAGGGCATTTCTGTTCGACCAGTTTGTTATCCCTACAGATTCCATGAATCCAACATTGCTACCAGGTGATAGAGTTATTGTAGATAAGACTATTATGGGCGCTCGCATCTATTCTGATTTTGAATTCAATCCAGAGGGAGGAGAATTGCATAGCTGGCGCACCCGTGGGTTGCGCAGTCTTAAGCATAATGACATCGTAGTGTTCAATTTCCCTCATCACAACTGGTGTATCAGCTTTGTTATTAATAATGTGTATTGTAAGCGCATTATGGCCCTACCTGGTGATAGTCTAAGTATCGTAAATGGGCACTATCAAAACAATAATTATGAAGGAGTATTAGGATTGAATGCCATGCAAGAGAGATTAGAACATACACCAGACTCTTTGCTCTGGCCTTGGTCTTTACCCGCAATTCCCCATCATGAGCGTTTCGGATGGACGATACGGAGCTTTGGACCGATGTATATTCCAAGAAAAGGAGATATAGTGAAAGTAACCCCTTACGAGGCAACACTGTATAATATTTTCTTGGCATGGGAGACTGGAAAACCTATAAGATGTAACTGGGATACAGGAGAAGTTTGGGCAGGGGAGATGCCGTTGAAAAAGCATCGCTGGCAGCATAATTATTACTTCATGGCTGGTGACAATGTTATTGACTCTAATGATTCCCGCTATTGGGGATTGGTTCCTGAAGAATACATCGTGGGAGTGGTAAAACGCATCACATATTCTATAGATCCGCAAACAGGAGAAAGACGAAAAGACAGGCAATTTAAAAAGGTTTAAGCAGAATGAGATATCTGATATTGGCAATACTTTGCATTGGCTCTATCCTCTGGTTTACGATACAACCAGTTGAAAGTAGCTGGAGTGAAACAAATATAAGTTTTACTTATGCTATATGTGGACTGTCGGTTGTATCAATTGTGATATTGGTCTTGCAAAAACAATGCGTTTCATTCTCTGTTATCGATACGATTGTTTGCCTTTGGTTCCTATATGTAATTTTGCGAGCCTATTTTGATCCCGCATATCCTTGTGCACCATTCTGTTTACGAGTGATACAGATGTTTACTCTTTATATAGGCTTACGTCTTTTATTCTCTTCTACAGAAATCCCGGAACGAATAATTGTGGCTGGTATTATTATATGCGCTTTTTATGAAGTCTTCATTGGCGCAAAGCAGATTGTCTATGAGAGCAGTCGCCACAATCTGTATGCTATAACGGGTACTTTTCTTAATCCGGGCCCCTATTCTGCATTCCTGAGTCTGGGGCTGGTGATGTCAAGCCAAATAAAGAAAGGGTATTGTTTACCCGTCATTTTTGCGATTCTTTTGCCTGCAACTTGGAGCAGAGCAGCATTGGTGTCTGCTGTCGTTTGCCTAGGCATTATCTACTGGAAGCAGATAAAACAACGGAAGTGGACATTAGCAATAGGAGGCTTCATTGCTATGATAGGACTGTATTTCTTGAAACAAGGTTCTGCAGATGGACGTTCTATCATTTATCTCATCTCCTTGCATTGTATCGGCAATGCCCCCATATTTGGATCTGGTATTGGAAGCTTCTGTCATCAGTACGCAGAAGAAATGGCCAGTTTCTATCATCAGCATCCATCTTTTAATTACCAAAGTGCAGATGTCATTGAGAGTGCCTATAACAGTCTGTTACAGATTGGTGTAGAACAAGGTTTGATTGGGATAGGATTTGCTATTATACTTGTTATTCTATTATTTATGAGGCTCAGTAAGAAAGGGGAAACTCTGAAGATGGGTTTACTCAGTCTTTTGATATTCTCCATGTTTTCTTACCCATTTGATCAGTTACCGTATCAAATTATCTTTATTCTAATTGCGGCTTACGCTGCAACGGAAAGAAGGGAAATCATTTTTTCTAAGTGGTGGAAATCATTGTACCAGAAGGTTCTTCTTCCTGTTGCCGCCTTAGGATGTATATTAATCTTCTCGAGTTTTGTTTTTAAGGGTATCAAAGTAAGAGAAAAGGCAGAATCCGATTACAAGATGATGGCAGGAATAACTCATTCTGTATTTATTGATGATTATTATGAACTTTTTCCCCTAATGATTTCCAATAAGCATTTTCTTTATGATTTTGCAAAGATGTTGTCTGTTGATGGTCGCTATAATGATAGCAATGCTGTGTTACGCATGGGAACGCTTGTTAGCAATGATCCGATGTTCTATGTTATTCAAGGCAATAACTATAGCGAAATGGGGCTTCCCAAAGATGCAGAGAATGCTTACAAAAAAGCCTTTAGTATCATGCCCAACCGACTTTATCCACTTTATCAGTTGATGTTGCTTTACGAGAAAGAAAGGGACATAGGGAAAATGACTAAAATGGCTCAGCGGGTGATATCCTTCAAAGAAAAGATAGCATCCCCTGCGACAAGAGAGATGAAAAAGAAAGCAAATATAATTGCTAATCAATATAAAATTAATACCAAATAAGAAATGAAACATTTAGTATCCTTATTTAATAATAGCTTGTTACTAATTTGCATGTCGATTATTATCTTTTCAGCTTGTAATAGTAGTAAAGAAAGAATAGAAAAGCAAATAAACATATTATATTCAAACAAAATAGACATTCCTTCCTCTAAAATGGAAGTAATAGTGTACGATTCAATGTATCTGCACAAGAAACCAAACTATAGGGTATTGGTGTATCTGGATAGTACGGAATGTACACCATGTTATGTTTCACATTATCATGAATGGGAATATATCCTAAAAGAATGTCGAAAATATGAACCATCCATATCTTTGGCAATTATTATTGAAACCAAAAATCTTTCTGAGGATGTGAAAGAAAAGTTCTTGGCACCAACTTTTGATAGAACTATTCTTATAGATAAGAACGGAGTGTTTAGGAAAAGGAATCCTTTTTTTCCAGAATCCCAGATAATGCATGTACTCCTTTTGGACAAGGAAGGAAGGGTTATACTTGTGGGGAATCCTCTCAGTAACAAAAAAGTAGAAGAATTGCTATATAGCAAGCTGCGTAATTCCTGAAATATGTTTAGGTAAACACATTTTATACCTGCTCTGATGTAACGTGTCTTGCTATTCACAGCAATTAACGCTTTTAATCTTGTAGATGGAACAAAAGTAAAATAGAATAGTAACGAATAAAAACGGGCATAGCCCATAGTATTAACAATTTAAAATTATCAAAATTATGAAGAAAAAAGTATTATTGATGCTGCCGTGCATTGCAGCTGTTGCCATTGCGACTTTCGTTGGCAAAAAGACTTTAGAGAATAATGCATATGAAAGTAATGCCTTTCTGGCCCAGAATGTTGAAGCTTTGAGCCAGAATAATGGAGATTTGAGAAGTCTGCAAGATCAGGCTCGTTATATACAAACATCTCAAGGTCTTCTGGTAACCAACATCACTGGTTCAATTGAAGCATCTGTTCATTTAAATCTGAGTGTAGGAAAGCTTGTTGATGACGGACTATTAGATATTGCTCGGGGGGCAGGTTTAACAATAACGACCAAATCGGTGAAGACTTATCGTGAGTCATGCTTCTATAAAAAAGGATCTAATTGTGCCTGTATAGAGACTGATTGGAGGCCTTGTGAAGGCTCATGTCCAAAGTCTTGTGGCACTAATTAAGGAATTTTGCGTTTGTTATTAAAACATTATCTCTTTTATAGCTATACGATTTGTGATGAGTATTCTCATATTATTTCTATCAAAGAATATAATTAACGAAATGAAATCTACATTAAGAAATGTCTATTGGACATTGTTTGTTGTACTATGTCTTGTAGGATGTATTTCGAAAACATCGACCGTGGAAGAAGAATGTACGGAACTTATAATTTCAGAAATTAAAGACTCAGTATGCTTTAGTGATGTTATTGAAGAGTATCAGTATATTCCATTGTCTAATAGGGATGGATATACAATAGGTGAGATATCTCAGGTCTTAATCTCTGAAGGGAAAATTTACATTTTGTCTGATGGCGTATTCTGTTATGATATGAAAGGCAATCCACTTTTTAGGATTAACGAAAAAGGAGGTGAGAAATCGGAGATTTTGAATGGGACATCTATAAGTATAGAAGATGGTATATTGTATTTATATGATGAACGGAAGCGTGTCATTCATAAATATAACAGCAAAAATGGAAAGTTTATAGAAAATGTATCCGTGCCAGAATCCGTAAAGGGTATTTACAAAATTAAGGAGGGCTTTATTGCTGAGACTTTTAGTTGTACAAGTGAATTTTATGAAGGGGTCGCGCGTTTCCTTGCCTATGACAATTCTGATTTTTCCAATGGTCCCCAAAAGATCTATTTGTCAGATGACCTATATAATTTCCCAATTTATGGCCAGGTTACATTTAATAATGGAAATGTTTTGTTTTCCGACTATTTTAACAATAAGGTATATAAAATAGATAATGATAGTTGTAGTCTTTCTTATCACGTCAAGTTTAATGGTTTTTCGGCACTTCCATCAAATGTAATCAATGATATGGTAGAGCAGAGAAATTTGATAGCAGAGGATAATGATTATCAATACGGATTAGTTGATATGTATGAGAATCAAGACTTTTTCGTGGGAGATATTCAAGGAGGCATAAAGTGCAAGATTATATACAACAAGAAAAGTAACAATAGTGTTGCTTTCAAAAGATTATATTCCTCTTCGAGATACCAAATGGCTCCATATAAGTTCGTCGGCACTAATAATGGTTATTTCATACACGCAATTCCTGCTGAAACAATAATAATGTTCAAAAAAATATTTGGATTTGGGGATATTCTTCCATCTGACAATCCTGACTACGAGAAACAGAGAATTCTTATGAATTGCAATGCTGATGACAATCCTATTATTGCACTCTACAAATTTAAAAATTTTTAGGCTATGAGATAGATTCTTGTATACTCTCATTCAGATTGCTCAGCTGCAGTCGTACGATGCCATGGTGGCTCGGCTCAGCTTTATGAGTCAGTACTGGAGTTACAGGTCATTCTGGTCTGAGGTGTACCTTTCAGACAACCTGAACCTTGTCGATGGAACAAAAGTAAAATTGAATAGTAATGAACAAACGGGCATAGCCCACAGTATTAACAATTTAAAATTATCAATTTATGAAGAAAAAAGGATTTTTGATGCTGTCATGCATTGCAGCTGTTGCCATTGCGACTTTCGTTGGCAAAAAGACTTTTGAGTCACATGCATATGAGACAAGTAGCCTAATGATGCAGAATGTGGCTGCATTGAGTTCTAATGATGACGCATCACAGAGATACCATCTTTGCTATTATGAATCTAAAGTTAGCAAAGGACGAACTTATTACGATTGTGGGCCATGCGAAAAGGTGTATGACGAGAAAGGTGTTGGTACTGTGTCTAAATGCTTCTATTGATGAAAGAATATTTAATTAGAGTTTTCCATGTGCAGAATTTCTGCACATGGATTTATGCAGTATTTTTCATAACTATTATTACGGCTTGTAATAAAGATAAAAATATTGTTAAGACCTTTCCTATAGAAAAAGAGCTCTATGGGGAACATGTCAATATCTTGGATAGTGTAAATAAACCTTTTGCTGTTTATTGGAACGCTGGGAATCTGTTTTTGTCAACGAAAGGGAAAAATCATCTTGTAATATATAATGAAAAGGGAAACAAAATTTCATATGCATTGCGTAAAGGTCATGGTCATGATGAATGGATTGCGCCTATGATAACGACACAACAGATTAACGTAAATAATCATAATCAAACATTTGTATTAGAAAGAGCTAATTCTAAACTCTATGTGGTAAATTTTGAAGATTCTATTTTATCAAGATATTGTATTCAAGATTTTAGAAAAGTAAAAATACCTGGAATAAGAAGTGTTTTCCTTTTATCGGATAATTCATATTGGGGTGTCAAGGATGATGCAACATGCGATATGTTCAATTATAATGCTAAAAGCAAAGAACTGATAGAAGAGAAAATTGGAATTGACCATTCTCTTTTTAGTCCTAATAGTTCAAGCCTTAGCCAAAACATGGCTACATATAGCCCCTCCAAAAAGAAGATTGCAATAGCATATTATACATTTCCGCTTCTTTTTATAAAGGAAGAAAAAAACTATTCAGCCCAAATTCAAATACAAATAGGAGAATCTTTTCCATTATATAATACAGACAATTCAATTAATCCTCATTTTTACATTCTTGATATGTGTTCATCGGACAAGTATATATATGTACTCTATGATGATCCATCAATTGAAAATAAAACTGCAATTCTTGTCTTTGACTGGAATGGAAAGCCAATTGCCAGATATCAGACTAATAGAATGACAGCATTCACAGTTGACGAAAAGAATTCTCGTTTTATTGCCTTAAATGAAGATGATACTGAAGGGGTATGCTATATATATAGATTTTAGCATTAACATTAAAAAAATAAATTATGAAAAAAGGATATTTGATGCTGTCATGCATTGCAGCTGTTGCCATTGCGACTTTCGTTGGCAAAAAGACTTTTGAGTCAAAATCAATGGATTGCGATGCATTATTTGCCCAAAATGTGGAGGCTTTAAGTAAAAATGAGGAGAGTGGAGGCGCCATTTCGACCTGTTCAGGTTCGAGTACATGGGGAATAACTTTCATAGAAGAAGGAGATTTCTCAAGATGGGAACACGATTTTTCAAGAGATGATGAGTCTGAATCAGGCTATGATTCCGAATACACGATGACTGTAGAAATTTGCTTAGCAGACGGAAGCGGTCCTAATACAGGAAGTAATTCTCAGTATTATATCACTAAAGAAGAAAAATGCGGAAGCGAGGAATGTGTTGATAATTGCAAGTACGATTGGAGACGTGATTTAGAAGGGTATGTACGTAAAATCCAAAATAAGAACCATTAATAAATTTTACAAACTATGATTCGGTTATTAGCCCTTATTCTTTTTTCCTTTATACTAAGTGGATGTGCTACATATAATACAAACACTATGCAAAAAGTGAATTATATAGATTCGCGTATTCCATTATCAGAGGTTGTAGAAGACTACAAAATAATTCAGTTTGATGGCAGTTCTCCTGAGGCTGCTATCGGTTCTATGGAAAGAGTAATGTTCTTAAAGGATCGAATATACGTTTTTGACAGAACAAATAATATTGTTTTGTCTTTTTCGTCCGATGGGAAATTTATTAAAACGACAAAACAGTATATAGGCAAGGCTCGAGGTGAGTATATTTCCATTAGCGATGTTTCTGTAGATTTCGAATCCTCGCGGATCTACGTCTTTTGCGATCGTCCCAATAAAATCATTATAATGGATGATGAACTAAACTTCTTATATGAAGAGAACTTGGACGTCTATCCATTAGAAATTTTGGTCGAAGGAAAGTATCTATACTGTTACTGTTATGATCACGAAGATTTATCACGACGTTCCTTAATTCGGTTTGAAAAGAATCATTTAAAAGGGAAAGGCACTGTCTTATTGGATACACGGGAAATCATTCCTGGTGTAGAAACTTTTGGAGTATCACTAATTGCAAATAAGGGGGTAGACTTCTGTATGCCATTTTCACGTATAATTAACCATATAGAAGATGGTGAAATTACGAATTCATATGAAATTGATTTCGATGGGAGATGGTTTTCTTACAGTAATTCAAAAGGAATGCAGCCCAGGCCATTCCTAAACAAAAACAAAGACAAGGTGTGGTCCATAAAAAATATACGTTGCTCAGATAACCAGTTGATTTTTTCTACGAATCAAGCAACTTTTTTTACTTGTGATCTAAATGATAATACATGCACAGCTTATCGAGGTATAGAGAATGATGTGATTCCACTTCAAGGCCTTTTTATGGTTCCGCTCCAAGGTATGAATAGTTATCTTGGTTATGAGGTTCCCGTATCCACAATTCTTAATGTTAAAGAACATATTGATAAGATTGTTTCAGTATTTAATAGTAGGTATGGGAAAGATATTGATAAACATCTGATTGAAAAGATAAATGATTCCAACGAGGAATGCAATCCGCTTTTAGTCATGTATAAAATAAAATAGAGAAATGTCTAAAGTATCCACTTTCATGTTGTTAGCGTTATTTGCTGTTATTGTATCCTGCACAAACAGAAGTAGGGTAATTGAGCAAACGTTATCGAATATTGCTAACAGAGAATTGAAAATTGATTATGACAGCATGGACCTAATCAATCCAAAAACGAATAGAATAGATCTGTCAAAATCTCAGTTAATCTGGGTCGTTTACTTTCACCGTGATTATTGCAAATCTTGTTTCTTAAAAGATTTGATGAAATGGAAGGCATTTAGAGACGAGTATCATCATATGTCAATTGTTGGTATCATTTCAGGTGAAGTACATGACTCACAAAGAATAAAAGATGAATTATACGAAATGGATTTAGATTTTCCTGTATATTGGGATAAATACAACATTTTTAAAGAAGAGAATAAACAGATTACGGAAGACAGGATGTATCACACTTTCCTATTGGATGAATCAAATATAGTGAAAATGGTCGGGAATCCTGTCTATAATCAGAGAATAAAGAAAATTTTTGATGATTATTATAAAAGAAAAATAAATGAATAATATGAAAATGAAGAAGCAATTAATGAGGCTGTTAGGGTGCGCAGCATTCGTCCTCGTATTATTATGTATTGGCACTAAAACTATTAGATTACATACTTATAAATACGATAGTCTTTTATTCCAAAATGTTGAGGCATTAAGTAGCTCTGATAAGAATCCCAAGACCAAAGGAACCATGACTTGTCCTGGTGATGCCCAATATGGCTATATTGCAATCAGGACCATAAACATAAATGAATATGCCCATGATAGGGATGAGAAGGATTCTAACGGGAATAACATCGGCATTGATAAGAGATATATTGTCGTATATGATGCTTGTGTAGCATTAGGAACTGGTGATTATCCTGGTAATGATATTCATTATGAAAGAACCAGCAAAACAGAGGTAGGTGAGGAACTATGCATCTTTAATTGTAAAAGAGATTTTGAAAAGGAGTTAACAGATCAATTAACAAAAATTCGTTCCAACTAGGAATGATGTGTTATTTTTTTTGTCGGACGTAATAAAAACCTCCCCTTTCAGAGGAAATATCCTGATATGAAAAAGATTCTCTTAACCATTTCCTTCTTGGCGGTGTCATGGAATTGCGCCTATGCTCAGACACTGTCGCTCTCCTCTGCTATTCAGATTGCTCAGCAGCAATCGTACGATGCGATGGTGGCTCGGCTTAGTTTTATGAGTCATTACTGGAGTTACAGGTCGTTCCGGGCAGAGATGTTGCCTGCTGTGAACCTCTCGGGCAACCTGCTCCAGTTTGACCGGTCGATGGTGGAGGCGCGAAACTATGACGACGGTCGTATTGCCTATGTGGAGAACAACTCCATGAGCAACAGTCTGGCACTGTCTATAGACCAGAACATTGTGGCATTGGGTGGTAAGTTGTCGGTGCAGTCTTATCTCTATCGGTTGGATCAGTTCAGCTATGACTCCAAGATTTATAACTCACAGCCAATACGTCTCCGTTACACACAACCCTTGTGGGCTTATAACAGTCTGAAATGGCAGAAGAAGACCGAACCGCTGCGATATGAGAATGCGAAACGGGCTTATCTGGAGTCGATGGAGGGCGTGGCCATTCAAGCAGTCAACCTGTTCTTCAATGTGCTGTCGGCGCAGTCCACTTATCAGCAGTGTGTCAGCACTCTGAAAGACAGACAATATCTGTTTGAGATTGCCAAGAAACGATTTGATTTGGGTACCATCACCAAGAGTGAGTTGCTGCAATTAGAACTCTCGCTACTGAATGCACAGGTGGAGGTAAAGAATAATGAGTTGACACTGAAGAACCAGAAGTTCCGTCTGTTCTCTTACCTTCGTCTTTTCAATTACGACAACATGGAACTGATACCACCCTATAGCATTCCCGACATGACGGTCAATGCCGACGAGGTGGTAGGTAAGGCCATGGATAACTCTACCCATATGCTCCAACAGCAAATCAGCAGGCTGGAATCGGAAAAGGTGTTGGCACAGGCTAAAGCCAACAAAGGCATACAGGTGCAGTTAAACAGCGAACTGGGCTTTAACCGTACGGCCAATCACTTCCGCGAGGCCTATCGCAACCTGAAGGATAATGAGATAGTAGGACTGACACTGTCGCTGCCTGTCTTCGACTGGGGCGTGAGTAAGGGCCGGGTAAAAATGGCTCAGGCAGATTTGGAGGTGACAAAGACCCAGCTGGAGCAGGCTCATGAGTCGTACGTCCAGGATCTGCAGACCAGCGTGTTTCAGTTTAATATGCAGGCAGACCAGTGCAAGAATGCCATGAGGGCGCAGGATATAGCCGATGAGCGCTATGACATTACCAAACGCAGGTTTGAGACTGGAGCTGTCACTGTGACCGACCTGAACACAGCCCAGCAGGAATCTGAGAACGCCCGTACACAATATATCCGGCAGCTGCAGACTTTCTGGACGGGCTATTACAGTCTGAGGCAATCCACACTCTATGACTGGATAAACCATCAGGAGCTAACCGTGGATTTCAATGATGTCATCAATAATAAGAATTAACTAAGAAACTCTCAAGATATGAATAAGATAGCAATATGGACCCTATCCATCGTAAGCCTGGGATTAGTTGCCTGTGGCGGAAAGAAAGAAGAAACACCTGCAGAGATGGAGATGCATCAGCAGGCCATGGGCGAAACGTATGTGGATACGATGACGCTTCATACTTCAACTTTTAACAAGCAAATCGTCTGTAACGGACGCTTGCGGGCTAAGGCTATGAGCGAATTGAATTTCGTAACGCAGGGCGTAACAGCTGAGATTTACGTAAGGGAGGGGACGATGGTGTCTAAGGGAACCTTAATCGCATCATTGGATAAGCGCGAACGACTGCGTGAGCTGGAGAGAGCAGAGAAGGAACTGGAACGTGCCAAGGTGGAACTGGTAGATAAATTGATTGGTTTGGGCTATGATGCCACGATGAAGAATGTGCCGCAGGATGTGATGAAACGTGCTGAGGTGACATCGGGCTATTTCTCGGCTCAGTATCAGTTGCAGTCGGCCAAGAAGGCTTTGGAGGAATGTAATCTCTATGCCCCCTTCAGTGGTAGGATAGCCAACCTGGAGGCTCGACCTTATCAGAATAACAGTAAGATATGCACCCTAATAGACGACTCTCAGTTTGAGGTAGAGTTCAAAATCCTGGAGGCAGAGTTCAAGAGCGTGAAGAAAGGACGGCATGTCAAGGTCTCTCCTTTCGTGAATGACAGTCTGGTGTTCGATGGCGTCATCACAGAGATAAACCCAATGGTGGATGATAAGGGCCTGATCAAGGTGATGGCACGACTAGACAACAAAAGCAGTGAGTTGATGGATGGTATGAATGTACGTATCATTGTTGAGGAGGAGATACAAGATATGTATGTGGTGCCCAAAGATGCTGTGGTGGAGCGTGACGGTTATCATGTGGTATTCCTCTACGAGGAGGGGCAGGCCGTGTGGACCTATGTAGATGTGCTGCACTCCAACATTAACTCGTTTGCCATCACGGGCTGCCAGCGTAAGGAGACCACCATCCATGAGGGTGATATCGTCATCACCTCGGGGAACCTGAACCTTGCCGATGGTACGGAAGTAAAGCTTAACTAGAACTATGAAGAAGTTACTCCATCGTCCCATAGCAGTGACCATGTGTCTTATCGCCCTTGTGGTGATGGGCTGTTTGGCACTGCGTTATATTCCTGTGTCGTTGATGCCTGATATTGATGTGCCGCAAATTACGGTGCAAGCTAATATGCCTGGCTATTCTGCCCGTGAGATTGACCGTGATGTGATTTCGCCCCTTCGAGGCCAACTGATGCAGGTGGCTGGCGTGAAGGACATCCGCAGTGAGTCAAGAATGGATGCGGGTTATGTGGTAATGACCTTTGAACCGGGCAGTAACATCGACCTGCTGTTTATCGAGGTGAACGAAAAGATTGACCGCACCATGAACACCATGCCCAAGGACATGGAGCGCCCCAAGGTGATCAAGGCCAGCGCCATGGATATTCCTGCCTTCTATCTGGATGTGTGGCTCAAGAACGAAACGAACGACCTGGCCTTCGCCCAACTGGGACGGTTTGCCAAAGGTGTGGTGAGCAAGCGCATTGAGCAGTTGCCACAGACGGCGATGGTGGACATCAGCGGTACGGTGGGCACTGAGATTACCTGCCTGCCCTACTATGACAAGCTGCAGACCCTGGGGCTGACAACCCACGATATAGAAGCGGCCATCCAGCGGAACAATATCACACTGGAGGCACTCAGCGTGGTGGACGGCTTGTATCGCTATAACATTCATTTCGACTCGCAACTGCTCACCAAGGACGATGTGGCGAATATCTATATCAACCACGACGGGCGACTGCTGCAACTGAAAGACCTGTGTCGCATCGAGGAGCGGGTGGCACAGCGTAACGGCATTGACCGCCATGGCAAACAGAACGCCGTGACGATGGCCATCATCAAGCAGAACGACGCCCAGATGGCTGACCTCCAGCAGAGCATGGACAACTTGTTGGAGAATATGAGGAGTGAGTATCCGGAGATTGAGTTTGAGCTGACAAGGGACCAGACTTACCTGCTTAGCTATACCATCAGCAACCTGAAGGCCAACCTCTATGTGGGCGTGCTGCTGGCTTGCCTCATTCTCTTCCTGTTTATGCGCCAGTGGCGGTTGTCTTTGCTCATCGTGATGACCATTCCGCTCTCATTGATACTGACCTTGCTCTGTTTCTACTTGCTGGGCATCTCGATGAATATCATCTCACTGTCGGGACTGATTCTGGGTGTGGGCATGATTGTAGATAACTCCATCATTGTGATTGACAATGTGATGCGCCGGTGGCGAGAGGGAATGAGACTGCAGACAGCTATTGTAAAAGGCACTAAGGAGGTGTTTGCGCCGATGCTGAGTTCGGTGCTGACTACCTGCTCGGTCTTTATACCGCTGATATTCCTCAGTGGCGTGGCAGGCACCTTGTTCTATGACCAGGCTATGGGTGTCACGATAGCCTTGTTTGCCTCGCTGGCCGTGGCCACACTGGTCATTCCGGTGTATTTCCATCTGTTATTCAGGAAAAAGCAGCAGGCACCCGTGATGACCAACAAAAGCACCGTGCTATATCAATCTTATGAAAAGGTGATGAGGTGGGTGTTCCGCCATGCCAGGATTTGCTTGCTGGTGCTGGCCTGCATGGTGCCACTTACGGGTATCATCTTCTGGCAGATTGAGAAAGAGCGCATGCCGAGTGTGGAGCAGAACGATATGCTGATGACCATTGAATGGAACATGGGTATCTCGGCTACAGAGAACGACAGGCGAGTGACGGAACTGATGGAATCGCTGGGTGATGAGGTGGAGACATCCACCTCGATGGCTGGCACGCAGGAGTTCCTGCTATCGCACACCAAGGATATCACGGCATCGGAGGCTATTGTCTATGTCAAGGCCAAGTCGGTGAAAGGACTCAAGCAGATTAAAGAAAAGGTGGTTGCAGCGTTGCAGCAGAAATATCCCACGGCGTCGGTCGCATTTGGGGAGTCGGGCAATCTTTACAACATGATTTTTGCCACCGACGAGGCTGATCTGGAAATACACCTGCAAGACCTGGATGGCAGGAGGCCTGGCATCGCATCGGCACGACAGTTTACGGATTCTTTGCGTGCTCGCTTCCCTGGTATTTCTGTGATGCCGGTTGTTACCGAGACGAACATCCGCTACGTGGCCGATATGGAGCAGATGGCGGTATATAAGGTGAGCTATGACCAATTATACGCCAGACTGAAAGAGCAGATGAGCCGTAACCGTATCTTTGAAATCAACGACGGAGCGCAGAGTGTGCCTGTGATGGTGGGTACAGACGACAAGGAGAGCAGTCGCATTCTGAACAGCACCGTGAAGAACAGTGAGGGAACGGACATCCCCATCTCCTATCTGGTGAGGGAGACGAAAGGTGAGGACTATAAAAGACTGCCTGCAGGCAATGGCGGCGAGTTCTATAGCATTGACCTGGATGCCACCGACAAGGAGGTGGAACAGGTGATGGACTATGTGGAGGATCTGGTGCATCAGCCAAAGAGTGAGTTGTCGGCCTCGTTTGCCGGTGGCTATTTCACCAGTCGCCAGCTGATAGGTGAACTGGCCTTGGTGCTGAGTGTGGCACTGGCCCTGCTCTATTTCATCCTGGCAGCACAGTTTGAGAGTTTCATCCAGCCCCTGATTATCCTGCTGGAGATGGTGGTCGATGTGTTCTTCGTGGTGGCAGCACTCTGGCTGTTGGGCGAGTCGGTCAATGTGATGTCAATGATAGGCATCGTGGTGATGAGTGGTATCATTATCAATGACTCTATCCTGAAGATTGACACCATCAATCGACTGCGTCGCGGAGGTATGTCGCTGCTGCGAGCTATCATGATGGCTGGACACAACAGACTGAAACCAATCATCATGACATCACTGACCACGATGCTGGCCATTTTGCCGTTTCTGAACCGAGGCGATATGGGATCGGCTCTGCAATATCCGTTGTCGCTGACCATTATCGTGGGCATGGGTATCGGCACCATGGTCAGTCTGTTTATGGTTCCTCTGTTCTATTATCTCATCTATAAAAACAGAAAAGCATGAGGGTCTCAAATTTTACGCTGCTGCTGACGCTGGCCATTCTGATGGTGATAGGTGTTGCCTTGTTGCCAAGTATCGACGTGGCCGATAATCCTCGTCCACGACAGGGGAAAACGCTGACGGTGAGCTATTCGTGGCCCAAGGCATCGGCCAAGGTCATTGAGCAGAACGTGACGTCAAGGATTGAGGGGCTGGTATCGTCGGTGAAGGGCGTAGAGAGCGTGTCGTCAGAGTCGTACTTCGGTTCGGGTCATGTGGTCATAGAACTGAAGAAGGAGGCCGATGTGTCGTCGACGAAGTTCGAGATATCGTCGCTCTTGAAACAGGTCTATAAGAAACTACCTGAGGGGGTGAGCTATCCTTCGCTGACTGGTGGTGAGGTGGTGAATGAGCGGGGAAAGAGTGAGACGACACAACTGCTGCTGACTTATCAGGTGAACTCCAACCTGAGTGATGAACAGCTGAAGGAGTATATTGAGCGGAAGGTGGAGCCGGAACTGAAACGACTGGAGGACGTGAAACGCGTGGAGGTGACGGGAGGTGTGAGCAAGTATATCGAGATAACCTATAATCCTTTTGTTTTGGCCAACTATGGATTGTCGGCTTATGATATCGAGACTGGTATACGCAGTTTCATGGGACGAGAGGATATTGTAGGAGAGGTGATACACGATCAGAAGAGGATAGAGCTGCTGCTGGCCACCGACAAGTTCGTGAAACCGCTGGAGGAGATTCCTATCGGACAAGTGGATGGCAAAACGGTTTATCTGAATGACCTGGCTACCTACGAATATAAGAACAGGGAACCGGACAGCTATTACCGTGTGAACGGTCTGAACACCATCTATCTGAATATCCACGTGGATGCGCAGGCCAACAAGATTGCTCTGTCTGGTAAGTTGCAGGAGCAGATGCAGAAACTGGAGAGTCAATTGAAGAAAGGCGTTTACCTGACGCTGACCTATGACGGCGCTGAGGAGCGGGTGAGCGAACTGAACAAGCTGGTGTGGCGCTCACTGATGGCCTTGGGCATCCTGCTCATCTTTATCTGGCTGGCCAAAAGGGAATGGAAATACCTGACCATCATGGTGGTGACGCTGGCGGCCATCATCCTGACGGCGGTCATCGCCTATTGGCTATTTGACATCAGGTTGCACATTTATTCGCTGGCGGGCATCACGGTGTCGCTGGGGCTGGTGATTGACGCGTCTGTGGTGATGACCGATCATTATAGTTATTATCGCAACAGGAAGGCGTTTCTGGCCATTATGGCGGCACTACTGACCACCATCGGGTCGCTGGTGGTGGTGTTCTGGTTGCCGGAGTTTCTTCAGAAGGACTTATACGACTTTGCCTGGATCATCATTATTAACCTGTCGGTGGCGCTACTGGTGGCCTACGCCTTTACGCCGGCATTGATAGACCAGATGAAATACAGGAGCTATCAGCAGGGACATATCCGACGGAAGGCTCTCGTCAGGGGGTGGACATGTTTCTACTCCCGCTATATAGCTTTTACTCAGAAATGGAAGTGGATTTATATCATCCTGGTGGTGATGGCTTTCGGCATCCCTTTCCATGCGCTGCCACCAAAATGGGAGGGTCATGATATCTATAATGCAACCCTTGGCAGCGACTTCTTTCAGCTGAAATGCAAGGAGACGTTGTCGGAGGTGTTTGGTGGCACCATGCGACTGTTTGCGGAATCACTATCGGACAATACGTATAGCGAGGAGAATGAGAAAGAGGTGAAGCTGCGTATCAGAGCACAAATGCCATTGGGAGGTACTGCGGCAGAACTGAATGAGAAGGTGGTGATTTTGGAGAACTTCCTGTCTGGCTTCAAGGAAATCAAACGGTTTGAGACGAGAATCGACAGGTGGGGCGCGGATTTGCAGGTGGACTTTAAGGACGAGTATCAGCATACGTCGTTCCCTTATCTGCTTGAGAACAAGGTGATTGGCAAGGTTATCTCCATCGGTGGGGCCGACTGGAGTACGTATGGCGTGAGTGAACGAGGATTCAGTAATTCGCTGAATTTACAGTATCGGGCAAACCAGATAGAGATTGCGGGTTATAACTACGACCGCCTGTATAGAATCGCTGAGGATATGTGTGAGGTGATGAAACAGAACAGTCGTGTGGTGGATCTGACCATCGAGACGCCAGGACACGAGAATCAGGAGAATGAGTTCTATATGAAGTACGACAAGGAACAGATGGCGCTCTACGGCTTTGACATCCATGCGGCACACAGCACGCTGAGGGGAATCCTCTCGGGTTATGACATACAGCGCTATGAGGATGCCCATATGTCGGCCGATATGTATCTGAAGTCGTCAGAGAAGGATAAGTTCGACCTGTGGCACCTGCAGAACGCCTATCTGAAGGTGAACGGCACGGACACCAAACTGTCGGACTTCATGCAGATAGAGCAGCGCGAGGCCAAGAATTGTATTCCCAAACGGAATCAGGAGTATGTGCTGAGAGTGGCCTTTAATGTGTTGGGCTCTTATACCTATACCAGTAAGTATATCGAAAAGATTACAAAGGAGTTTAACGCGAAGATGCCTGTGGGGTATCGTTGCCTGAACGCATCGTATGGCTGGTACGAGGATAATGGCACGCAGTATTGGCTCATCCTGCTCATCGTGGTCATCATCTTCTTTATCTGTGCCATTCTTTTTGAATCGTTCCGACTACCATTGGTCATCATCATGCTTATCCCCGTGTCGTTTATCGGCACGTTCCTCACCTACTATTTCTCGGGGGTGGAGTTCGGAACGGGTGGCTTCGCCTCACTGGTATTGCTGAGCGGACTGACCGTGAATGGCGGCATCTATATCGTGAATGAATATCAGAACATCTGCAGGCGGATTGGCACAAAGCCAACAAGCAACTTGATTCGGTTGTACGTACGAGCCTATAACCATAAGATTACGGCGGTGACGCTCACTATCCTGTCAACGGTATTGGGACTGATTCCGTTCTTGATTGACGGCAAGGAGGAGCCTTTCTGGTTCTCGTTTGCGGTGGGCTCGGCCGGCGGACTGCTCTTCTCTGTCATCGCCATCGTGTTTGTCATGCCGATATTCATGAAGCTGTCAAGTCAAAAACAAATAAAGTCTTAGTAATTATTGCATGGAAAGAAATGATAACGATGATTCTCCATCAGTCACCATCCCAGAATTATTCAATGAACATCAGAATCTGATTTGCAATCTGTTCCTCAGTCTTGCCTTCAGAATTGAAGACGAGGTCGTAGTTGCGGGTTTCGTAACGGGAAGTGGCAGTAAACCGCCTTACGTAATTCTCACGCATCCTATCCACCTTCTCGATAATCTTGCGGGCTTCGTCTTCAGAGATATTCTGTTTGGTGGCGACACGTGCTACACGGTAGGCCATCGGTGCCTGAATGAGAACGCTTAAATGATTCGGATGGTTTCTGAACACGAAGAAACCGCAACGGCCGGCAATGACGCACGACTCCTCTTTAGCAATCTCATGCAGAATCTCCGTCTCTGCCTTGAATACGTTTTCAGTAGTCAGCACATCAGGCTCCTTTTCATATTCTGTAAGACAGGATTTGCTGTCAATCAATCCATCGCCGACACCTACAACACGCTTGAAGCCTTCCCACCATCTGATCTCGCGTCCTTTCATCTTCTCAATCTCTTCGGCTGTGAGATTATATTTCTCTTCTAAAGCCTTGATTAAGGCCTTGTCGTAGAAAGACACACCTAGCTTGTGGGCCAGGATTTCACCAATGGTGCGACCACCACTACCTAACTCACGATTAATAGTAATCACAAAATTCTCGTTCCTATTCATAATGCTATAGTACTTTTAGTTTGTTTTACTCTACTTTAAAAGAGGACAATCACAGAAAACGTGATGACGGGGGCATTTCTCTATGCTTTCTGTCCTGTTACAGCCTCGCGCATCTCTTTTAGGAGGTCGCTGGCGAAGATGAAGTCGGTGAGGCGCTTGTTGGTGCTGTTCATAATCTCTGACGAGACTCCCTGCCACTCCTTGTGACCTTCATAGATAAAGATGATATTCTCGCCAATACCCATTACGGAGTTCATGTCGTGGGTATTGATGATGGTGGTCATGTTGAACTCCTGCGTGATGCTATGCAGCAGGTCGTCGATGACCAGCGAGGTCTTGGGGTCGAGACCTGAGTTGGGCTCGTCGCAGAACAGGTATTTGGGGTTCAGCGAGATGGCGCGGGCAATGGCCACACGTTTCTGCATACCGCCGGATATCTCGCCTGGGAATTTGTGCTCGGCACCAATCAGGTTCACACGGTCCAGGCAGTACATGGCGCGCTCCTTGCGCTCGCGCAGGGTCATAGACGAGAACATGTCTAGTGGGAACATCACGTTCTCAAGAACTGTGAGCGAGTCGAAGAGGGCAGCACTCTGGAAGATCATGCCCATCTCACGGCGCATTAGCACTTTCTCTTGTTTGGACATTTGCACGAAGTCGCGTCCGTCGTAGAGCACTTGTCCGCTGGTTGGCTCGAAGAGGCCCACGAGGTTTTTCATCAGCACGGTCTTTCCGCTACCGCTCTGGCCGATAATCAGGTTGGTCTTGCCATCCTCGAACACGGTATTGATGCCTTTCAGCACCTCTTTGTCGCCAAATGATTTATATAGGTTCTTTACTTCGATCATTCTTTCTTAGGAGTTAAGGAGTTAGAGGAGTTAAGGAGTTAAGACGATAGATTCGATAATTATTACTCTTCACGTTCCTTCATGCGCTCCTCTTCCAACTTTTGGAAGTCTTTCTGACGCAGCACGAACGAGTCTGTAAGGTAGTTCTTACGTACTATCTGATTAGCAGCTAGTTCCTCTGGAGTGCCGTGGAACAGAATGCGGCCTTCAAACAACAGATAGGCACGGTCTGTGATACATAGCGTATCCTCCACGTTATGGTCGGTAATCAGAATTCCGATGTTTCTGTCCTTGAGCTTCCACACAATAAACTGGATATCCTCAACGGCGATAGGGTCCACACCGGCGAAAGGTTCATCAAGCATGATAAACTTCGGCTCAATAGCCAGACAGCGGGCAATCTCACAACGACGGCGCTCGCCACCCGACAACTGGTCACCTTTATTCTTACGCACCTTTTGCAGACGGAACTCACTAATCAGACTTTCCAACTTCTCCATCTGGTAGTCACGGGGTTTGCCCGTCATCTCCAGCACAGAGAGGATGTTGTCCTCAACCGACATCTTACGGAAGACACTGGGCTCCTGGGCCAGATAGCCGATACCTGCCCTTGCACGCTTATACACGGGATAGTCGGTCACCTCATGGTCCCCCAGATAGATATGACCACCATTAGGCAGCACCAGTCCGGTAGTCATGTAGAAAGAAGTGGTCTTACCAGCACCGTTAGGTCCCAGCAGTCCCACAATCTCACCTTGACGCACGTGGAAACTCACATCGCTCACCACCGTACGCTTACCATATCGCTTTACGAGGCCTTCGGTCCTCAATACAATACTTTCTTCTTCCATAATCGGGGACAAAGGTACATATTTTTTAGGAGTTAAAGGAGTTAATGGAGTTAAAGGGAGTTAAAGACGATAGTTTTTAGGGAAGTTAAAGGAATCAAAGGAGTTAAAGGGAGTTGAAGGCGATAGTTTTTCAGGAGTTAAAGGAGTTAAAGGAGTTAAAGGGAGTTAAAGACGATGGTTTTTTAAGCATATAATGCTTCAAAATGACTATCTTTGTGCCCTGAAATAAGAACACAAGGTATGTTTATTCAGAGGAAACTAACCACATTCGGACAATATATTATGCTGATGGGACGTACATTCTCCATGCCCGAGCGCATGCGAATGTTCCGTAAGCAATATGTTAAGGAGATGTCCCAGTTGGGCATCGACTCTATCGGCATCGTACTGCTTATCTCGTTCTTCATCGGAGCAGTTATCTGTATCCAGATGAAGGTCAATATCGAGAGTCCCTGGATGCCGCGCTGGGTTGCCGGCTACACCACCCGCGAGATTATGCTGTTGGAGTTCTCAAGCAGTATTATGTGTTTGATACTGGCTGGTAAGGTAGGCTCCAACATCGCCTCAGAGATAGGTACTATGCGTGTCACCCAGCAGATTGATGCCTTGGAGATTATGGGCGTCAACTCCGCCTGCTATCTCATCCTGCCAAAGATTCTCGGTTTGCTCACCATCATGCCCATCCTGGTTATTTTCTCAAGTGGTATGGGTATCGTAGGAGCCTATGGTACAGCCTATATCGGACATATCATGCCGCCCGATGACCTCACCCTTGGTCTGCAGCACGATTTCATCCCCTGGTTCCTTTGGATGAGTATTATCAAGAGTCAGTTCTTTGCCTTCATCATCAGCAGTGTACCCGCCTTCTTTGGCTACACGGTTGAGGGCGGTTCCGTCAACGTGGGTAAGGCCTCTACGGATGCCGTTGTCTCATCAAGCATGCTGATTCTGTTTAGTGACATATTCTTAACGCAGTTGTTAAGTTGAAGTTAAAGGAGTTAAAGGAGTTAAAGGAGTTAAAGGAGTTAAAGGAGTTAAAGGAGTTAAAGGAGTTAAGGAGTTAAAGGAGTTAAGACGATAGTTTTTTCGTTGGAAACTCCTTAAAAACAATCTCCTCAACTCCTGAAGAATCTCGTTTTTAAATACTAATGTCTTAACTCCTTTAACTCCATAACTCCTTAACTACCCAAAAATACACAGTATAAATGGCTACATTTAGTTTCGAGAATATTATTGCATGGCAAAAAGCACATCAATTTGTTTTGAGGGTATATTTAATTACTAAACAATTTCCAAAAGATGAATTATTTGGGCTGACGTCGCAATTTCGGCGTGCTGCCGTTTCCATTGAAGCTAATATTGCCGAAGGATACAAGAAACTGGGTAAGGCTGACAAATTACGGTTTCTGAATATTGCACAAGGCAGTTTGGAGGAATGTAGGGATTACATTATATTGTCAAGAGATTTGCAATATATAGACGTAGAGCAATTTCATGCATTGCGCGATGGTATTGAAGAAACTAGCAGGCTGTTGAACGGATACTGTAACGGAATTCTCAATAATAACGGCATTGCAGATTTAGATCAAAACTTACGTTCTAACTACTAAGGAATCTGGAGTGCAAAACAAACGTCTTAACTCCTTTAACTCCTTAACTCCTTAACTCCTAACTCCTAAATCCCGCTTCTAACTGCGTTAAAAAATCGTAATTGTGCTATTTTTACGGCAATTATGAGTAATTTTGCACGCTCAAAATGGAATAATATAATAAATAAGGTCACTACTGTCCCGTTAAAGTGGACTAATCGCTCTTTGAAATAATTGAAATTCAGTCTATTACGCTGGTTTTTGA
>Ga0256404_1003646_pt1 | contig 30653 bp, 26 predicted proteins | sample RumenRJG_01DNA_FD_185990 | JGI IMG/M metagenome (GOLD analysis project Ga0256404, IMG submission 185990) | Bovine rumen microbial communities from Lethbridge, Alberta, Canada - RJG_01 | ecosystem: Host-associated > Mammals > Digestive system > Stomach > Rumen | place: Canada: Alberta | collected...
CTTCTGGGCCTCCCTTGTCGCAACCGTTGCACGACAAAGTCTGCCCCTTGCGGGGTGGTCAGCATGCCCATGAGCGAAGTGTCGAAAACCTGCTGAGCGTTCGGGGGTGGTACCGCTTTTCCGTACCGTTCTCGCTAGGCTGCAAGGGCTAGGCTTTGCCTGTATGCCAAGGGGCTCATCGAGCCCAGCGAGCGCCTGATCCTCTTCGTGTTGTACCACTCTATGTAGTCATCGATCCTTTTCCCGAGCTCCTCCAGGCTGACGCCCTCCCAGTCCCTCCCGTAGAACATCTCGTTCTTCATGGTGCCGAAGAAGCCCTCCATGCGGGAGTTGTCGGGAGAGCAGCCCTTCCTCGACATCGAGCGGATGATTCCCGCCTCCTCGCAGATCGATATCCACCCGGGCCACCGATAGTGGCATCCGCAGTCGCTGTGGACGATGAGGTGGGCCCTCTCACCGGGCTCGGTAAGCCTGACGGCCGCCTCCAGCATCGAGTTGGCCATCTCGGCGCTCGGCGAGGTCGACGTCGTCCAGCTCACGATGGAGCCGTCGAAGCAGTCCAGGACGGGGGAGAGGTAGAGCTTGCCGGCGGGGATCGAGAACTGCGTCACGTCCGTGAGCCACAGGAAGTTGGGAAGCCCCGCCGCGAAGTCCTGCCTGACCTTGTTGCCCGGATGCTCCGTGACCTCGCCCGCGTAGGAGCTGTAGCGCCGCCTTGGCTTGGTCCTGCCCCGGGCCTCGAGCCCCTCCTCGGCCATGATGCGGGCGATCCTGCGCTCCCCGATGGTCTCACCCCCCGCCTTGAGCTCGTCGTGGACGCGGCGCCTTCCGTAGATGCCGTCATTGGCGTCGAAGACCTCCGAGATCCTCCTGCGGGCCTCCTCGTCCCTGTCGGGGGCGCGGAGCGCCCCCTGCTGGTACTGGTAGCTTGACCGGGCCATCCCGAGCGCCGAGAGAAGCCTGCGCAGCCTCCATTTGGGGCGCAGGGACTCAATCAGCAGGGTCTTCTCCCTGTTCGTGAGCTCGTTTGCCGGGTCGGCGCCCGTCCCTTTTCCCAGGACCTCGAGGGCGCCCTCCATGATGTCGCGCCTGAGCTCGAGCTCCTCGAGCTCGGCCTCGAGCTCGGCCTTCCTGGCCTCGAGGGCGGCGACGTCCGCCTGGGTCACGGGCGACCCTCCCCGCGTTCGCGCGGGCTTGACGGGGCGGTCTTCGGGCATCGGAGGCTCCTCCCTAAGCAGCTCGCGCTTCCACTTGTAGAGCGCGGATCTCGTACATCCTACCAGGTCGGCGACCTCCTGGGCGGACGATGCCCGAGATGCCAGGGCCCTGGCGGCAGCGGCCTTCTCGGATGCGTCGAACACCCTGGGCTGCGTCGCCCTTCTCTCGCCGGGTGCGTACTCGTCGATCCACTCGGCGAGCTTCGCCGTGCACTTGGGGTATCCAAGCTCGCGCCTGGTGAAGGCGTTGCACCTCCCATGGGTGAGGTAGTGCCTGACCGCGGCCCTCTTCTGCTCCGGCGTGTATCGCTCGAGGCTGCGGTCCGTGAGCCTTCCTCCGTTTTCCCGCCACTCCCTGTGCCAGCTCACCAGCTGTGTGCGGCTGGGGTATCCGAGCTCCCGTATGGCTGCCGTGGCCTTGAGGCCGTACTTGATGTAGAGCTCGACCGCTCTTCTCCTCTGTTCAAGGGAATACACGCCATCCTCCAAACGTCATCGTTTGGTACGGATTTCCGGTACCACCCCCGTTTTGAGCGCCGAAAGATTTCGGGTCGGAGATGCGGCAGCCGGAGAGATCGCGCCCGGGCGGCTCCGCCGCGTCCGGCGTCGAGGCTCCGGGTGATTGCGCCCGCCTGGTCCTTGGAGAGGCGTCCCACGCCCATCCTCTCGGCTATCCGCCGCGCCTTGCGGGCGCTCGTTCCCGTGGCGCACGTCTCGACCACCGCGGACGCGAGTGCCCTGTCACGTCGTCCGGGAAGAAGCTCCCGCTCCTGAGCTTGGGACCCCTCGGTGCCGGCGTCCCCACGCACGTCTGCAGGCTGCGCTCCCCGTGGCCGCTCCTGCTGCTGGCGCCGCCATGCACGCCTCGTCGGCCTCCGCGCTCATCACCTCATCGACTATGTACTCCGCCAGCTGGCGTGTCAGCTCCTGCATGTAGGTCGTGCCGTCCTGGAACTCGGCAGGCACCCGTGGACAACCTGTGCCGTGAGGATCGCCTCTGGCAGACTCTGCATTGCGGCCGCGATGCTTTCCCGCTTACGCCAGCTTTTCAGATACGACCGCAAGTGCGGACGGAGCGAGCACAGAAGCTTGGTGCCTAACGTTGGTACGTCCACCAGCCGCGGAGAAGTTCTTCTCGCCCTGAATTAATGTCCTCTGGATGTGTCAGAGTCTAGGTGGGTTGATAGCGGTGCGACGACGCCTTGCTTCTGGGGCGTTCGGAGGCGAGATCATGGCAGGTTCCGGTGAGCTTGGAAGTCTGACCGCGGCGGCGAGGTCGCTGTGGGGCAAGTCGGATTACGGCGAGGGAGAGTGCTGGCTCCCGCTGTATGTGCACCTGGCTGACGCCGCTGGGGTGGCTGGCAGACTGTGGGATTGCTGGCTTCCCAAGGCGACGAGGGAGGTTGTCGCACGAGCGGTCGGCGGTGAGGATGGCGGGGACGAAGCATTGGCCAGGTCCCTCCTTGTGTTCCTCGCGGGCGTGCACGACATTGGGAAGGCAACGCCGGTGTTCCAGGCGAAGGGCGTGCCGTTTGGCTGGAGCGATGCCCGTGGCATAGCCTGGAAGCCCGAACGTGCGGGGTTCGTGCTGAATCGCGACCTGGTGGGGAAGCGGGATCCTACGCATCCGATAGCCGGAGAGCTGATTCTGGAGAAGTACTTTGCCCGACATGCCGCCCCGGATTGCGGAGCAACCGGAGTGCGTTCGCTTTCCAGCATTGTTGGCGGCCACCATGGGAACTTTCCCGCGCGGACGCGCCTGCATGACGGCAGCCATGACCTGCTCGCGCTGGGGTGGGGCGGAGAGGGCCACGAGGCCTGGGAGGAAGCCCAGGACGAGCTCGTGGGCTATGCAGCGTGGCTTGCGGGGATCGACGACGAGCGGCTGGGCAGGCTCGCGCGGCTGAAGCTTGACGTTGCGGTGGAGAGCCTGCTTACGGGCATGGTGATCATCAGCGACTGGCTGGCGAGCGACAGCGACCTGTTTGAGCTGCTCGACGTCTGTGACGTGGACGACGGCATGGACGTTGCGACGCTGCGCCGCAGGCTGGAGCGTGCCTGGGCCAAGGCGCACATTCCCGCGCCATGGTCGGAGCAGAGGCCTTGCGTGGAGCCGTTTGGAGAGTTCTTCTGTAATAGGTTTGGCCTGCCTGCCGGCATTGAGCCAAGACCCATACAGAAGGCTGCCGAGCAGGTTACATGGGATGCGAAGGACCCCGGTCTGCTGGTGATCGAGGCGCCCATGGGCGAGGGTAAGACGGAGGCCGCGTTGGTTGCCGCGGAGCTCTTGGCGTACCGTCGGGGACTGGGCGGCGTCTGCGTGGCGCTGCCCACAATGGCGACGACGGACGCGATGTTCGCGCGCGTGCGAAGGTGGCTCGACAGGCTTCCGCGCGACGGGAGCCTCGAGGAGAAGGACATCTATCTTGCGCATGGCAAGGCGGGTATGAACGAGGAGTTCCAGGGACTCGTGAGGGAGTCCAGACGGCATAGGAGCCTTGTGGGAAACGCGCGCGAGGGCGATGCGCGCGGGTTCGAGTCCGAGGGTGCGACGGTCTCCGCGTGGATGTACGGCCGGAAGAAGGGCATGCTGTCGAACTTTGTGGTGTGCACCGTCGACCAGGTGCTGATGGGCGCGCTCCACATGAGGCACCTCTCGCTGAGGCAGCTTGCGCTGGCCAACAAGGTTGTGGTGGTTGACGAGTGCCACGCGTACGACCTGTACATGAGGCAGTATCTGGATGTGATCCTGCAGTGGCTTGGCTATTGGCGGGTCCCGACGGTGCTGCTTTCCGCGACGCTTCCGGACGGACAGCGCGAGCGCATGGTGGATGCGTACCTGTCGGGACGAAGGCTGTCCGAGAAGGCATCGGCGCCTGGTGGAGAAGAGCAACATCATGTGACGAAGGTGCCCGCCTACCTGAGGAAGAAGCAGGGCGTGGCGGCATCTGCTGGGGCAACGGCGCCGGCCAAGGCAAGTGTTCCGCACGTTGGGTATCCCCAGATCACCTATACGGACGGCACCAAAGCCCTGTGCGTGGGTGCGGAGGCATCCAGCCGAAGCGTGCCCGTGTCGCTGAAGTTGATTGACGACTCCGTTGACGCCTTGGTCGAGTTGCTGCGGGATAGGCTGCGCGACGGCGGATGCGCGGGAGTGATTTGCGACACCGTGGGGCGCGCGCAGGAGGCGGAGCTTGCCCTTGCCGAGGTATTTGGCGAAGACGTTGTGACGCTGGACCACTCGAGGTTTATCGACCTTGACCGAATGAGTACGGAGGAGGTGCTGCGCAGCGAGCTTGGTCCCGCTGCGAGCGTTGGGAATGGGTGGCGCCCGCACACGCGCATTGTTGTGGGCACTCAGGTTTTGGAGCAGTCCCTGGACATCGACTTTGACCTGCTGGTGACGGACGTTGCCCCCATCGACCTGCTGCTGCAGCGGCTTGGCAGGACCCATCGGCACAAGAGGGGAGAGGACGAGTGCGAGAGGCCCAAGATGCTGCGCGAGGCGTGCTGCTACGTTCGTGGCATCGACGCGATCGATGGCGGAAGGCCGACATTTGCCAAGGGCGTGACGAACGTGTACGACGTGGCGACGCTCATGGAGAGCCTCTCCGTGCTGGGGATGACGACCGAGTGTTCCGGGGCGGACATTCTGCTTCCGCGCGACATTCCCCATCTGGTTCGGGAAGCCTACTCCGACCAGGTCGAGCGAATCGTACCAGAGCGCTGGGGGGAGGCCTATCTAACGGCACAGCGCGACCGGAAGGCGAGAAACGACGCAAAGGTGCAACGTGCTCGGACGTGCCTGCTGCAGGACCTTGCGTATGCGAAGAAGAACGACTGGACCCTCGTGAACCTTGCGGACAAGATGTCGGTTGGCGAGGATCCACGCGATAGCGACCGCGGCAACAGGGCCGTTCGAGACACGCAGGAAACCATCGAGGTGCTCTTGGTGAGGAAGCTGCAGGATGGCGAGATCGCTCTTCTCCCCTGGGTGGGGAATGGGTCCGTTGCCGCAGGGTCCACGCTGCCGACGGAATGCGAGCCCTCGCGCGAGGAGTCTCTGCTGCTTGCCGAGTCTGCCGTCAGGCTCCCGATAGCAATCTGCCCAACAGACAAATTGGACGCTTGCATCGAGGAGCTTGAGCGTGGGTGCGTGAACTACGTGAGATGCTGGCAGGAGTCGCCGTGGCTGGCTGGGAGGTTGCTGCTGCCCATGGAGGAGTCAGAGCCCGGCGTGTATGAGTGCGAGCTTCTTGGCAAACGGCTGAGGTATACCCGTCGCGGAGGATTGGCTACCGTTCATGAACCTAACCATCTCAATCAATAATTGCACATTATCCTAAGACAAGGACGTAGTTTGTCGCGTGCGCCCTCTGGTTCTGTGTTTGAAAGTGCTCCTGGGAGAAACCCCGGGTTGACCCATATTGGTTGGGTTGGTTGATTTGATCCCCGCATACGCGGGGCTGAAAGCTGGACGTCAATCTAATGGAAGGAGGATGCATGCAGAATCTGCAGAGGGAGGCGCACTTCAACCTTGTTGACGAGCCTTGGATACCGGTTGCCTACATCGACGGGAAGCTCGGTGCCGTCTCGCTGGAGGAGGCGCTGCGTGACGCGGGGCGGATACGAGAGGTCGAAGGCGACCAGGCTCAGCAAGTGCTGCCCATTATTCGCCTCTTGCTGGCGGTGCTCTATCGCTCGCAACCCTTATCCGATGGCGACAACGAGTCGGCCTTGATGGAGGAGTGGACGGAAATCTGGAAGAGGGGGCACTTCGACCTGGAGGCAATCCACGGGTATCTCGACACGTTTCGCGACCGCTTTGACATTTTTGATGCACGCCACCCGTTCTACCAGGTACCTGGCCTCGAGTATGCCGGAAGGGAGCAAGATGGCATCGGCGAGCTGGTGGCTGACGTACCAAAGGACGAGAAGTTTCTCTTCTCCATGAGGGACAGGAACAGGCTCCAGAGCCTGAGCTTTGCCGAAGCCGCAAGGTGCCTTGTCTTCCAGCAGTCTTACGCGACCGCCGGCATCAAGACTCCCGTGAAGGGATACTCCGGCGCCAAGGCCGGCAAGGCATATGCGCCTAAGGGTGCCGTTGGTACGGGCATGCTCGGTGCGGAAGGTGGCATCTACCTTGAGGGGAAGAGCCTCTTCGAGACCCTGATGCTCAACTGGGTGCTGTTCGACGACCGCAGGAGCGGCGTCCCCATAGTTGGCTGCGAGGAGGACGTTCCGCCATGGGAGAAGGACGAGACGACCCCCGACCACAGGGGCCCACTTCCTGGGGAGCCGTACGGCCCCGTGCAGTCGTACACGTGGCAGAGCCGTCGCATGCGGCTGGTTCCCAACGAAGAGGGAACGGCAGTCATCGGCGTCGTGAGCTGCTACGGCGACATCCCCCGCGTGATCGATGCCAGCGGGTCGGAGCCGATGACGGCGTGGAGGGAGAGCCAGACGCAGCAGAAGAAGCTGGGACTTCCTTACGTACCGCTCATGCCGCAGGTGCACGACCCTTCCAGACAGGCATGGCGCGGCCTCGCATCCATAGTCTCCTTCAGTGGGAGGGACCTGCGTCCTGGCGTCGTCAGGTGGTTCGAGAGGTTGTGCGAAGAACACGCCATTTCGCAGGATGCGATGCCTACCGTCGCAATTCACACGCAGGGCATGGAGTACGGAACGCAGAGCAGCGTGTTCTCGGACGGCATTGACGACAGGTTCGACCTGAGCGTTTCTCTTCTTGATCACGACTCCAATGAGTGCACGCAGGCCCTGGAGGTCATCGAGAAGACCGACGAGGCCGTGTCGAAACTTGTCAACTGCATGTCGAACATTCAGCGCGCGGCGGGCGACAAGTCCTCGAAGGCGGTGGCGATGTCGGAGAGGACGCGCGTGAGGGAACTGGCGTATTCGGAGCTCGATGGCATGTGCAGAGCTCGCTTGGCGGGATTCCCCTCTGGCACCGACCCTGTTGGCAAGTACTGCAAGGCGTGGAAGGACGATGTGCATCGGAAGATCCGCGCGGCAGCCAGCGAGTACGTGGAGAGCAGCGATAGGTCGTACTTTGACGAGCACGACTCCATGACGGTCGGAAGGGCCCTGGCCATTCTGTCCGCAGAGCTGAACAAGGTGCTTGGGGTGATTGAGCCTGGCTCCGCCAAGGAAGGCGAGGGCAAGGTTGGGCCGCATGAGGACGCGGCCGAGTCTGAGAGGATGTGAGAGGGGTGTCCATACAGAGGTCTGCGCGCGCGATTGCCGCGTGCACGAACGGGAAGGTGCTGAAGCTGCAGTCTGGCTACCTGGCGGGGCTCTCGTCGTCGAGGGCGAGCCTCGCTCGCCTGAGAAGGCTTGGCACGTCGCGAGACACGTCCTGGATGTCCATTGGCGACGACCTGTTTGAGGGATTTCCCGAGTTGAGTCCCTACGAGGAAGAGAAGGGGCTGAACAGCGTCAAGGCAGCCCTGCGTTACTACGCGATGCTCCAACAGTCCAAGAGCGTGCCTGTTGCGGTGCTGCAGAAGGACGTGAAGCGCAACGTTTCCTTTGGAAGCGCGTGCCGAGCAATATCGCTGGAGAAGAACGGCAGCGGCGCCCCGGGGGTCCGGAGGCGCATGGCCATGGTCGAGGCAGCCAACGACTTTGACGGGGTGCAGACCGCGATGCGAGCCCTCGTCCAGCTGATGAAGGCATCCAAGAGCGTGATCCAGCTTGACTTTGGGAGGCTTGCCTCGGACCTGTTCCAGATTCAGTTTGACGAGACCCGAAGTGCCGTGTTCATGAGATGGGCTCAGGACTACTACAGGGCGGCGGACGGGAACAAAGAAGCAACCAAGGACGCGGACGAGTAACGGAGGAAACCATGTACCTAGACATCTACGCAATCCAGAACGTTCCCCCTTGCGACATCAACAGGGACGACACCGGCACCCCCAAGACTGCGATCTATGGCGGCTACCTGCGCTCCCGCGTCTCGAGCCAGGCGTGGAAGCACGCGATGCGCGAGGAGTTTGCCCAGACGTTGGACCCCGAGGGGCTCGGCGTGAGGACGAAGCACGCGGTTGGCCTCATAGCCGACGAGATCAAGTCCCAGCGGCCTGACCTTGCGGATGAGGCGGAAGGACTTGCCAGCGCGGTTCTGCAGGTAACGGGCGTGAAAGTCGAGAAGTCCAAGCGTACGGGCTCCGAGGAGGGCTCGGCAGTCTCGCAGTACCTCATCTTCATCGCACGCTCGGAGGTCGCGAAGCTCGCGGGCATCGCGATAGACGCGCACGAGGCGGGGGAGGACATCTCGAAGCCCACGAAGGAGCTTAAGAAGAAGGTCTCTGCTGCGTTCCACGGTGCCCAAGCGCTGGACATCGCGTTGTTTGGCAGGATGCTTGCGGATGCCCCAGACCTCAACACCGACGCGAGCTCCCAGGTTGCACATGCCATATCGGTCGACAAGGTGACCCAGGAGTACGACTACTTCACTGCGGTGGACGACTGCTCCGCGGACGACAACGCGGGTGCGGCAATGCTCGACACCATTGGCTTCAACTCCTCGACGCTGTACAGGTATGCGACCGTCTGCCTGGACTCGCTCTCCAAGCAGCTGGGCGATGCCAAGGCGACTGCCGAGGGCGTGAGGTCGTTCCTCTCGGCATTTGTGAGGTCCATGCCCACGGGCAAGCAGAACACGTTCGCGAACCGCACGCTGCCGAGCGCCGTCCTCGTGGCGCTGAGGGATGACCAGCCGGTCAACGGCGTCTCTGCGTTCGAGGAGCCTGTCACCCCGCGCGAGGGAGTCTCCATCTCCCATCAGGCGGAAGATGCCCTTGCGAAGAAGCTTGGCGAGTTCACGAAGGTGTACGGCGACGCGCCCGTGGACTCGTGGTGGTGCGCGCTCGACGGAGGCACCGATGCCCTGCGCGAGTTTGGCAGCGAGGTGACGCTTCCCAACATGCTCGAGGAGGTCAGTGCGCGCGTGCTGGATGTGGTGCGGGCCGGTGAGGAGTAATGGCAGTCCTTTTGCTGAGGCTTTCTGGGCCCATGCAGTCCTGGGGTGACTCCTCCCGCTTTGTGAGGAGGACGACGCGGACGGAGCCCACGAAGAGCGGCGTCGTGGGGATGCTGGCGTCCGCTCTTGGACGCTCGAGGGAGGATGCCCTGGACGACCTGGCACAGCTTGAGTATGGCGTCAGGGCAGACCAGCCAGGCAGCCTGATGGTCGACTTCCAGACCGAGAGGCCGCCGGAGGGGAGGGGCAAGTCGATGCCGCTTTCCTACCGTTACTACCTTGCGGACGCAAAGTTCCTCGTTGCGCTTGCTGGGCCACGTGAGCAGCTTGAAGCCGTCGACCACGCGCTCAGAAACCCGCGTTGGCCCCTGTACCTGGGAAGGCGCTCCTGCCCTCCGGACGCGGCACCCTCGATGGGCGTGACTGACCGGTACGCAGACGTTAGGGAGGCGCTCGCGGCGGAGCCCTGGATCGCCTCCAAGGGGTATCGACGCAACCACAGATGGCTGTCCGAGCTTGAGGTGGCGTGCGATGCACGCGAGGGCGATCCCACGGAGAGCCAGACGGATTACCCGATGAGCTTCAGTGGCGCGGGACGCACGTATGCCAGCAGGGGCGTCTATCGCTTTAGGGTGCCTCTGCGGCAGCTTTCGGGTGAGGACCATGCAGATGCCGCCCACGGCACGAGGCACGAGGCGGTACCCCCGCACGACCCCATGGGATTCTTCTGAGAGGGGAGGACGGACCTTGTACATTTCTAGACTGCCGCTGAACACGGTGCGCAGGGACGCCGCCAGGCTGCTGGCCTCCCCATACAGGATGCACGCCGCGGTGGAGAACGCGTTTCCGCCTGGCACGACGAGGGACTGCGACGAGGGGAGGATCCTGTGGAGGGTCGACTCGTACGGTCAGCATGGCGGAACCTGGCTCTACGTAGTCAGCCCGGAGCGACCGGACTTCTCGCACATCGCGGAGCAATGTGGTTGGCCGTCTGCAGCTCCGGGTGAGACAAAGGATTACTCTCCCGTGCTGGACGCGCTTGTGGCTGGCCAGGTCTGGCGCTTTCGTCTTAAGGCGAATCCGGCGAGGAAGGTTGCCACGGACAAGGGGAGAAGGGACAACCCCGCGGTCGTGGGCAAGATTCAGGGGCACGTCACGGTTGCGCAGCAGCTGGAGTGGCTTGAGGCGCGCTCCGCGCGGAACGGCTTCGAGCTTGCCTGCGAGCCCGACGGGTCGAGCTCCGTTGTGGTGTCCCAGCGCCATGCCGAGGAGTTCCGGCGCAACGGCTCGAAGGTCACGATTGACACTGCGATGTTTGACGGCGCGCTGGTCGTAAAGGACCCGCTGCTCCTGAGGCACGCGCTCTGCCACGGCATCGGGAGGGCGAAGGGCTTTGGCTGCGGGCTCATGACGATCATGCCCGTTGGATAGCCGTTGTCGCACAACTGGATAGATAGTCTGATTGGAAGGGGCGTCATGTCCGATTTGCTTGCCGGTATGGGGAGGCCGAGTCGGAGGGGCGCCCCTCTGCCTGACATAGTCGACCTGGTGCGCGTGGAGGACCGGATATCGTTTCTGTACTTCGAGCACTGCAAGATCAATCGTTCGGACAACGCGATAACGGTGAGGGACGATACCGGGACGACGTACGTCCCCGCGGCATCCGTCAGCGTGTTGATGCTTGGCCCAGGAGCCGCCATCACTCACGGGGCCGTGGTTCTTCTCGGCGAATGCGGTGCAACGGTTATATGGGTTGGCGAGAATGGCGTGAGGATGTACGCATTTGGTAAGCCGCTCACGCACTCGAGCGCGATGTTGCAGACGCAGGCGCGACTGGTGACCAACCGGCGCACGCGGCTTGCCGTGGCGCGCCGGATGTATGCGAAGCGCTTCCCAGGCGAAGACGTCAGCAGGCTCACGATGGCGCAGCTTAGGGGCCGCGAGGGGGTGCGCGTGCGCCGCGTGTACAAGCAGTGGTCCGAAAAGACGGGCGTGGATTGGGACCGCCGCACGTACAACCCTACGAACTTTGATGACTCGACGGAGATAAACAAGGCGCTTTCGGCCGCGCACGTCTGTCTGTATGCGCTTGCTCACGCGGCAATTGTTTCCGTGGGATGCTCGCCTGGTTTGGGGTTTGTGCACACGGGTCACGAGAAGTCCTTTGTGTACGACGTGGCCGACCTCTACAAGGCGGAGCTGTCGATTCCCGTTGCCTTCAAGACGGCGGCGGATGGGCCAGAGGATATCGGTGCGGAGACCCGCCGCCGCATGCGCGATGCGGTGTGCGACCTCAAGCTGCTGCAGCGAATGGTGGACGATGTCAAGGATTTGCTGCTTTCCGCCGCGTCGCCCAAAGAGAAGGCGGTGCTTGCGGGGAAGGAGGCGCTTGATCCTGCGGCCAACCACCTTGGCCTTTGGGACGAGAAGAACGGGGAGGTCGCTGCCGGCAGGTCCTACGGCGAGGGGGAGGCGGGTGACTGACGGTGGTCGTGGTTGTGTTGACATCCTGCCCAGTGGGACTGCGCGGCGACCTGACGATGTGGCTGCTGGAGATATCTCCGGGGGTGTTTGTGGGGCACGTTTCTGCAAGGGTTCGAGATGGATTGTGGGACAGAATCCTGCAATCGGTCCGCAACGGTAGGGCGATTATGGCGTACTCGGCCGACAATGAGCAGCATCTGGCGTTCAGGACCTTTCAGCCCGACTGGGAGCCCGTCGACTGCGATGGCGTGGAGTTGATCAAGAGGCCAAACGGAACGGAGGACGCGAAGTTCCTTGGCACTGCGCCGACAGGTTGGAGCAACGCTAGCAAGTTTAGGGCTGCCAGGAAGTATGGCAGGTAGCCAGGATGCGGGCGGCTCTTTGCCCGCAACACGTAGCTACAGATATGAAATGTTGTAGCAACTACTGGTTGGCCGAACCTTGACAACCGTATACAAATTGGGCTTTACTATCGCTGCGATGCACTTCGTGAAGTGTGCTCCCCGCATACGCGGGGATGATCCCTCTATGAAGCGATAGACGCGCCCCGCGATTTCGTGCTCCCCGCATACGCGGGGATGATCCCGGCAAGTTCCGCCTGCCAGACAAGATACCGAAGTGCTCCCCGCATACGCGGGGATGATCCCATGAACGCGATGAAAATCAGAAAGCTGATGTAGTGCTCCCCGCATACGCGGGGATGATCCCTCGATGGCCGTTCCAGTCATGAGATGGATTGGGTGCTCCCCGCATACGCGGGGATGATCCTCGACCAGCCAGCCCGTTGACGTGAGCACGCTAGTGCTCCCCGCATACGCGGGGATGATCCCTGCACTGCCGCGCATACGCGAAGGCGTTGAAAGTGCTCCCCGCATACGCGGGGATGATCCCGCCTTTCTTCGCTCCGCCGCCGCCGTGCATCAGTGCTCCCCGCATACGCGGGGATGATCCCTTGGCAAGGCCGCCGTGTGGTACGCGGGGCATGTGCTCCCCGCATACGCGGGGATGATCCCAAGACGGTAAGCACGAAAACAAACATGCCTGGGTGCTCCCCGCATACGCGGGGATGATCCTTCTGAGCCGTGCCTATCCGTTGCCCATCTTTTGTGCTCCCCGCATACGCGGGGATGATCCGCTCTCCCTTCCTGTTCCGACATGCGCCCGTCGGTGCTCCCCGCATACGCGGGGATGATCCCATTTCGGTGGACACTAAGCGCTCCATATCCGAGTGCTCCCCGCATACGCGGGGATGATCCTCCCACGCAGTGCAGTGCACATCCCAGCAATTCGTGCTCCCCGCATACGCGGGGATGATCCCGCTCATCCAAAGCGCGTCTCTGCTTCGGCTCGGTGCTCCCCGCATACGCGGGGATGATCCTCGCCTTGGACATGGACGCGCCAATCGGGTTAGGTGCTCCCCGCATACGCGGGGATGATCCCTGGAACTCGTCGCTGTACTCGATGCCACGAGAGTGCTCCCCGCATACGCGGGGATGATCCTGTCGCACATGTGCACTGGCCACCCAGCCGTCCGTGCTCCCCGCATACGCGGGGATGATCCCAGCCTGCTGCTCGCGAAGCGCATCTGCGAAAAGTGCTCCCCGCATACGCGGGGATGATCCTGGCCGAGGAATTGCATCGGTGTGCATCTAGCAGTGCTCCCCGCATACGCGGGGATGATCCCAGCTCGGTTGCGCGCTGGGTGACGGACGAGTGGTGCTCCCCGCATACGCGGGGATGATCCCGACGGAGACACGGGCGTGCGTCTCAACGTCGTGTGCTCCCCGCATACGCGGGGATGATCCTGGCCGAGAGTGGCAAGAGATGAGCAGGGCCCTGTGCTCCCCGCATACGCGGGGATGATCCCCTGCACGAGGTCAAGCCTGTAATAGTCGTGCCGTGCTCCCCGCATACGCGGGGATGATCCCCAATACTCGAACTCGTCGTCAAGCCCGTCTATGTGCTCCCCGCATACGCGGGGATGATCCTGGATGACGAGAGCACGAGCATGGACGAATCGAGTGCTCCCCGCATACGCGGGGATGATCCCCGACTAGCGCTGATGTGATAGCAAGGCTAAAGGTGCTCCCCGCATACGCGGGGATGATCCCGGGCGCCGCCGATGCGGCGTCGAGGGCGATCTGTGCTCCCCGCATACGCGGGGATGATCCGACCACGAGCAGATGGAAATGGATGACAAGGCGGTGCTCCCCGCATACGCGGGGATGATCCCAAGCTCGTGGATAATCTCTAGCTCGGCCCCGCGTGCTCCCCGCATACGCGGGGATGATCCCTTCCAGCCGTTCACGGCTATCTCCAGGCGATTGTGCTCCCCGCATACGCGGGGATGATCCCCGGAGCCAAGCACCCTGGCCCTCAACCTATCGGTGCTCCCCGCATACGCGGGGATGATCCCGCTGACGCCGATTTCGCGCTCCTAGTCGTTCAGTGCTCCCCGCATACGCGGGGATGATCCCGCGTGGCCGAGGCCTGCGAAGAGGGGCCTGCGGTGCTCCCCGCATACGCGGGGATGATCCCATCACGTATGAGAACGGCGCGGTGGTGAGAACGTGCTCCCCGCATACGCGGGGATGATCCCATCAGCGCGAGGAAGATGGCAAAGCTGATGTAGTGCTCCCCGCATACGCGGGGATGATCCCCTCCTCCTCGGTGCTCTTCGCGTCGGGAGCCTGTGCTCCCCGCATACGCGGGGATGATCCCTGCGCGCCTGCCCATCGCTGCTGCAATGCATGGTGCTCCCCGCATACGCGGGGATGATCCCAGCGTTTAGTGGATGGAACGAACAGCTGGATAGTGCTCCCCGCATACGCGGGGATGATCCCGCGGCCTTTGGCGCGAGCTCGCGTATCGTGTCGTGCTCCCCGCATACGCGGGGATGATCCCAGCTCCGAACCGCCCAGGTTTGCAAGGGCGAAGTGCTCCCCGCATACGCGGGGATGATCCTTCCTCGCAATGCCGCTGCCATTCCAATCATTTGTGCTCCCCGCATACGCGGGGATGATCCCGTCGACGTCACGGACGCGTACAACGTCATCCTGTGCTCCCCGCATACGCGGGGATGATCCCGTCAAGTGCACCTTCAAGGCGGAAATAGTCACGTGCTCCCCGCATACGCGGGGATGATCCCTCCGAGGTCAGCACCGTGCTAACCGTTCGCTGCGTGCTCCCCGCATACGCGGGGATGATCCCATCTGGTCGGAGACGAAAGTCTTCACCTTTGTGTGCTCCCCGCATACGCGGGGATGATCCTCGCTACGGCTCCGCGATCGTGGGCCTTGGCAAGTGCTCCCCGCATACGCGGGGATGATCCCAAGGAGCTGCACCGCGACTACATCGCGAGCAAGTGCTCCCCGCATACGCGGGGATGATCCCGCACTTCCTACGCTTGATGCACCGACACTCCCGTGCTCCCCGCATACGCGGGGATGATCCCAACATGGCCACCACCGAGTCTAAAATCTCGGAGTGCTCCCCGCATACGCGGGGATGATCCTAGCGCGGAATTGCTCAGCGGCGGAGAAGCTCGGTGCTCCCCGCATACGCGGGGATGATCCTTCCTCGGCCATTCGCGTCACTGCCATGCTGCTGTGCTCCCCGCATACGCGGGGATGATCCCCATCAAGTGGTACAAGGACGGCGGCACCACGTGTGCTCCCCGCATACGCGGGGATGATCCTAGGCAGTCGAGGAACTGCCGTTCGTGTAGGTAGTGCTCCCCGCATACGCGGGGATGATCCCGGTGAGGTCGTCCCTGACGAGGCGGCTGGACGGTGCTCCCCGCATACGCGGGGATGATCCCCTCGGCTCGACGTTCCAGCCCGCGGTCGACGCGTGCTCCCCGCATACGCGGGGATGATCCCCGACGGGCGCCGATGGGGCGCCCGTCGTGACAGTGCTCCCCGCATACGCGGGGATGATCCCGACCAGACCACCATCACCGCCGACCAGGACGCGTGCTCCCCGCATACGCGGGGATGATCCCTCATCGGAGTACTCAATGCCGCGAGAGCCCGCGAGTGCTCCCCGCATACGCGGGGATGATCCCACCGAATCGCTCGCAGGCTTTCACGGTCATCGGTGCTCCCCGCATACGCGGGGATGATCCTAGTCGTGCCAAGCGTGCACGAGCCCGTCCTTGGTGCTCCCCGCATACGCGGGGATGATCCCACTTTTGTCGACCACGACGGCAAGGTATTCACGTGCTCCCCGCATACGCGGGGATGATCCTTGTCGACGGAAACTGCGACGTTGTGCTCAACAGTGCTCCCCGCATACGCGGGGATGATCCCACGAAGGTCGCGTTTTACGGCTACTTCATGAAGTGCTCCCCGCATACGCGGGGATGATCCGGAGTACAGGACCTTGACGGCAGCAGAGAACGCGTGCTCCCCGCATACGCGGGGATGATCCCGTCGGGGCTTGCGAAGTCCATGCGTCCGTCGAGTGCTCCCCGCATACGCGGGGATGATCCCGAGGCCATGCACGAGGAGCTGATGCGGCGCGTGTGCTCCCCGCATACGCGGGGATGATCCCGAGGCCATGCACGAGGAGCTGATGCGGCGCGTGTGCTCCCCGCATACGCGGGGATGATCCTCGCGACCAACCACGTCCGCGAGTCTCTGGACGGTGCTCCCCGCATACGCGGGGATGATCCCGAGGGATGGTTGACCATGACGTACGGCGAAGCGTGCTCCCCGCATACGCGGGGATGATCCGACCATCGAGCAGGGTCTGTTCTACCTGCACGAGTGCTCCCCGCATACGCGGGGATGATCCTCAGCGAGTACAGTCCAGCTTCAGAGACGATGAGTGCTCCCCGCATACGCGGGGATGATCCGGGATGATCGACTTCCATCCGGCCTCCCCGGCCGTGCTCCCCGCATACGCGGGGATGATCCCCGCCCCACGCAGAAGACCATCGAGCAGGGTTTGTGCTCCCCGCATACGCGGGGATGATCCCGGAACGCTGCGATCAGCGTCGGCAAGGCTGTGGTGCTCCCCGCATACGCGGGGATGATCCCCTATGTGTCGACAATGCTGCGCAATGGCACGAGTGCTCCCCGCATACGCGGGGATGATCCTGGCGTCGTACCGCTGGCTGTCCTCCATCAAGTGTGCTCCCCGCATACGCGGGGATGATCCCCGCGTGGAGGCGTGGCTCAGGTGCGACGCCCAGTGCTCCCCGCATACGCGGGGATGATCCCTCGTGGGTGGACCACCACCCATACATCAGCTTGTGCTCCCCGCATACGCGGGGATGATCCCGGAATGACGTACAGGCACTATGCGCGCAGGGCCGTGCTCCCCGCATACGCGGGGATGATCCCCCACAGCAACACGTCAATCGTCATCGTCCACCGTGCTCCCCGCATACGCGGGGATGATCCCCATGTTGTCGAAGGCCCGGACCTCCTCGTCGGGTGCTCCCCGCATACGCGGGGATGATCCCCTCACTGTTTGCCATCGTCACCGCCTCCTTGCGTGCTCCCCGCATACGCGGGGATGATCCTCGAGGGAACGGCTTCCTCGCTCGCGAACGGAGGTGCTCCCCGCATACGCGGGGATGATCCCGACGAACTTCACGATTCGCTACCCGCCGACCAGTGCTCCCCGCATACGCGGGGATGATCCCTTCGTTGCAAGGCCACTCATGTCGCCGTAGTAGTGCTCCCCGCATACGCGGGGATGATCCCGTCAAGGTGAAGGGCACCGTCACCACCAAGGCGTGCTCCCCGCATACGCGGGGATGATCCCGAGCGGCGCGAGCCTGTCCAGCAGAGACTATTGTGCTCCCCGCATACGCGGGGATGATCCTGCCGCAAGGTCGGCGGAGGTGACATCGGATACGTGCTCCCCGCATACGCGGGGATGATCCCGGTGGCAGGCGCAAACATCGGGTCGGCCTTCAGTGCTCCCCGCATACGCGGGGATGATCCTCGCGATTCAGTTTTCAACTTGCCCCCCGCGCTGTGCTCCCCGCATACGAGGGGATGATCCCCATGTTCGAGCACTACGCACACGTCAAGCACCGTGCTCCCCGCATACGCGGGGATGATCCCTTAACGATGACAGTGAAGAGATATTCAAGAAGATGCTCCCCGCATACGCGGGGATGATTCTCCCTTCATCGACGGGATGATGGAGACGTAGGTGTGCTCCCCGCATACGCGGGGATGATCCTACCAACTGCAATCCCGAGTGGCAGGCCACGGTGTGCTCCCCGCATACGCGGGGATGATCAGAACTAGCTGGAAATGAGGTAGACTGGTCCTTAAGGGCCTGCTCTCACGCATCTTGCGAGAGATCAGGCTTTTCCATTTGAAGTGCTCTACGCAAACGCGGGGATGATCCCATCGTGAAGGCAATCCAGGTCGTACAGCAACAGCGGTCCCCGCTACGGTGTGGACGCAAGCACCAACGCGGGAATGATTCTGCCAACCGCAATTTGGAGTGGAGAGTCGCGATACATCTACCATTAGGTGTCTGTCGCCAGCAACTCAGATACAGTTTGGGGCTCGGCGCAGGCGACGATGTTGGGGGGCTGGTATGGGCGAGGGTAAGCGGCGCTAGGTAAGCGACAGCAGCACGTACGCTGCGACGCCAGAGACACAGCACCACAGCATGGATCGCGTGCGCCATGCCACGAGCACGACGACGCCGGCGGCGACGATGGGCATGAGGCCGGGCCAGATGCCCGCGTCAAACATGGTGGGGGAGAGCAGGTCGTTTGCGACGAGTGCGGCGAACGCTGCCGGCGGTATGTAGCCGAGGGCCTCCGTCACGCGCGGCGAGAGCGGGCGCCCCCGGAGCGCGAGCGCCGGCAGCATGCGGCACGCCAGGATGAACGCGAACGAGGACAGCCACAGGAAAAGGAACTGGGATTGGGTCATTGGGGGCCGCCCTTCTCGCCCGTGGGCGCGTGCGCCGCCGCGGCCGTGGCTGCGGGGCGCTTGTGGTTGGGGTCGTCGTGGTGCGCGTGGCGCGCACGGGGAAGCGCCCCCGCGGCAAGTCCGGCCGCGACACCCGCAAGCGCGGCGAGGGGAACGGCAACTCCCGCGGCTCCCGCCCACTTGCATGCGGCGACCGTGAGCACCGCCGCCGCGGCCGCCGCTGCCGTGGGGCGGGTGTGCGGCTGGGCGTACAGCAGGTAGATGAAGAGCGACGTCATCGCGAAGCCCGCGATGGCGGTGGGAACGTTCACGACGGTCCCGAGTGCCGCGCCGGCTGCGCACGACGCGGCCCACGTGAGCTGCACACAGAGGTTGAGCGCGAGGGCGTCTTGCGCGGACCACGGGGCGCCCGACGCGAGCTTATTGAGCGTGATGCCGTATGCCTCCTCCGTGTAGCAGCACGAGATGGCGAGCGCGCTGCGGCGCCCGAAGCGCTCCAGGTAGGGGGCGAGCGACGCGGAGTAGAGCGCAAAGCGGGTGGACACCGCGGCGACGGACGCAACGATCGAGCCCAGAGGGACGCCGGCGAGCCACAGGTTGCTCATCATGAACTGCCCGCCGCCGGAAAGGAACGTGAGGGCGAGCACGAAGTTCTGGAGCGGCCCCATGCCGGCCTTCGCGGCGAGTACGCCGCACGGCAGTCCGACGGCGACGTACGACACCATGACCGGCCACGCGGCCGAAAGGACCTCCCTCCTCATGCGTACCTCCCCCTGGCTGCGTGTCTGGTTGTGAATCTGGCTGCTGGCCTGGTCGTGGGCCGCCTTGCGGCGGACCGAATCCGCGTCTTGGGCGGGTCGTTGCATGGTACGCGCGGCGCAGCCGCTGGCGCGCGGGATGGACCGCCTTGTTACAGGCTCTTCGCATTTTGATGTGGCGGAGCGGGCGGCGCACGGCCTTGCGGACCGTGTAGCGGATGAAATAATGAGGCATAAGGATATGTAATGTTTCAAATTTGCTTACAGACGGACAATCGGCGTTGAATATTCAGATTGGAAACAGGGTTGTCACATGTGTGTGGAAGACTGGACTTCAAGGGCGGGTTGAGTCCGCCCGTGGCCGAGGCGCCCCCGGCGCCGCAAGGGGAAGGATGTACCCATGACAGCTAAGGCAGAAATGTCGCGCAGGATGTTCGTGAAGGCGATGGCCGCGGCCACCGCGTCGAGCGCGTTTGCGAGCATGGTTGGATGTGGGTCGAAGCGCGCGAGCGAGGCGGGCTCGGGCAGCGGCTCCGGCGACTTCACCATCACCTTTGCGCAGGGTGCCGACCCGCGTGGCCTTGACCCCGCCTACATCGACGACGGCGAGTCCGCGAAGGTCATGGTGCAGGTGTACGAGAACCTCCTGAAGTACAAGGACAAGAACTGTGAGGTCGAGCCCGGCCTGGCCAAGTCCTACGACGTTTCCGACGACGGCCTGACCTACACGTTCAAGCTGCGCAAGGGCATCAAGTTCCAGGATGGCGCCGACTTCAACGCCGCGGCCGTCAAGAAGTCCATCGGTCGCCAGCTGGAGCCCGATCGCACCGACGACATGCCGTACGCCGCCTTCACCTTTGGCTCGAAGGCCGACGGCACCGGCATCGAGAGCATCGAGACGCCCGATGACTACACCGTGGTCATAAAGCTGCGAGCCGTGAGCAGCGCTTTTCTCGCCAACCTGGCCATGTGCATGGCATCACCCATCGTGAGCCCGAAGGCCATCGAGAAGGGCAAGGCAAACGAGCACCCCGTGGGCACCGGCCCCTACAGCTTCGTGAGCTGGACCAAGAACTCCGACATCAAGCTGAAGCGCTTTGACGGCTACTGGGACAAGGAGCACGCGGGCAAGGCCAAGAACATCGTGTTCCGCTTCATCGCGGAGTCCTCTACGCGCGTGACCGCGCTTGCGAACGGCGAGGCGGACATCATCGACGGCGTGGACGAGGCCGACGTTGACCAGGTGGCCAAGAACGGCGACGTCGTGGACAAGTTTGACGGCATGAACATCAACTACATGGCGTTCAACACGCAGTCCGAGAAGTTCAAGACGCCGGAGGCGCGCAAGGCGTTCGCGAAGGCCATCGACGTCGAGGAGGTCGTAAAGAGCCTGTACAAGAAGTACGCGACGTATGCGAACTCCATCATGCCGCTGTGGATGGCCCCGTACGACGATGACGTGAAGCAGACCGCCTACGACCCCGACGCCGCGAAGAAGGAGCTCGCAGACCTCGGTATCACCGAGGTCAAGTGCATCACGTACTCCAACCCGCGCCCGTACAACGGCAAGGGCGGCACCGCGCTGGCCGAGGCGTTCCAGGGCTACCTGAGCAAGGTGGGCGTGAAGATGACCATCGACCAGTACGACTGGACCTCGTACAAGACGACGGTCCAGGCCGGCAACTACGACGTGTGCTTCTACGGCTGGAACGGCGACAACGGCGACCCGGACAACTTCATGAACCTGCTTGCCGCCGACGACCCGACCATGAACGTGGCACGCTGGAGCAACGACGAGTACAAGAAGCTCATCGCGAAGGGCCTTGAGACGCCGAACGGCACCGCGCGCGACGACGTGTACCACGAGTGCGAGAAGATGGCGGCTGACAACCAGGTGTGGATCCCGGTGTCCCACTCCATCAACATCCTGTGCCACAAGAAGGGCGTGAAGGGCTACGTCTTCCACCCGACGGCGGTCACGTTCCTGAGGAACTGCACCAAGTCTGCATAGCGACCGTGTACGCGGGGCCGGCGGACCGCCTTGGCGCGGGCGCCGGCCCGCCCCTTGCACGCAAGCGAAAGCGCATACAAGCGAAAGGAGGAGAAGAACGTGTTCCGATACGTCGTGAAGCGGCTGCTGCAGGCGATTCCCGTGCTGCTGGGACTCTCCGTGGTCGTCTTTCTCCTCATGCACGTCTTCTCGCCGGACCCGGCGCCCGTCGTGCTGGGCGAGCACGCCACGAAGGCCCAGATGCACGCCTGGCGCGAGAGCATGGGCCTGAACGAGCCCCTGCCGAGGCAGTACCTCAGCTTCCTGGGAGGCTTCCTGCACGGAGACCTGGGGGTCTCGTACTACACGAAGACGCCCGTGGCACAGGAGATCATGAGCCGCTTTCCGGCCACCGTCGAGCTGGCCCTGGTGGCCATCGTGCTCGCCTCCGTCATCGGCATCGCGCTGGGCGTGGTCTCGGCCGTGCACAAGGGCACGCCGGTGGACGCGGCGAGCATGCTGCTTGCCCTGGTGGGGATATCGATGCCGATCTTCTGGTCCGGCGTGCTCATGATCATCCTGTTCTCGGGCATGTTGCACTGGCTGCCGTCTGGCGGGCGCATCAACCCGCTGCTTGCCCCCGTTGGAGGCACCGGCCTCTTCCTGATAGACACGCTCTTCTCGGGTGACTTCGAGGCGTTTGGCGACGCGGTGCGCCACATCATCCTGCCCGCGCTGGCGCTCTCCCTGTACTCCATGGCCATCATCACGCGCATGACGCGCTCCAGCATGCTGGACGCCCTGAACGAGGACTACGTGCGGACCGCCCGCGCCAAGGGCCTGACGCCTGGCCGCGTGCACCGGCACCATGCGCTCAGGAACGCGATGCTGCCGGTCACGACCGTGATCGGCCTGCAGCTGGGAAGCCTCTTGGGTGGCGCCATGCTCACGGAGACCGTGTTCGCGTGGCCCGGCATCGGCAAGTTCATCGTGGACAGCATCCTGAAGTCCGACTTCCCCATAGTGCAGGGCACCGTCATGCTCATCGGCGTGATCTTCGTGATCATCAACCTGATAGTGGACATCGTCTATGCGTTTCTGGACCCGCGCATCAAGTACACGAAGGAAGAGGGGTGATCCGCATGGCAGAGGCCGTTGCTTCCGCAAGTCCCAAGGCCGAGAAGGGCGAGTCGCTCTGGAACGACGTCTGGTACTCGCTTTCCCACAACGCCACCGCCATGGCGAGCCTCGTGTTCATAGGCGTGGTCGCGCTTTTGGCGATCGTATCCGCGATCGTGCCGGCAATCCTGCCGTACGACCCGTACCTGCAGGACCTGAGCCAGTCGTTCGCGCCGCCGAGCGCCGCGCACTGGTTTGGCTGCGACCAGCAGGGTCGCGACATCCTGAGCCGCGTCGTCGTGGGCGGCCAGGTGTCGCTTTCCGTGGGGCTCCTCTCCGTCGCGATATCCCTGGTGGTTGGCGTGACGCTTGGCGCCATTGCCGGCTACAAGGGCGGCAAGGTGGACGCCGTCATCATGCGCTGCATGGACGTGCTGCTTGCGGTGCCGTCGCTCCTTCTGGCCATCACGTTCATGGCGGCGCTCGGCCGCGGCATCGACAAGGCGGTCGTCGCGATCGGCCTCGTCTCGATTCCGGAGTACGCGCGCATCGTGCGCAGCCAGATCCTCTCCGTGAAGGAGAACGACTACGTGAGCGCCGCGCGGGTGATTGGTGACTCCGACGCGAAGATCATCTTCCGGCACGTGCTGCCCAACGTGGCTCCCTCCATCATCGTCCGCGCGACCCTGGGCATCAGCAGCGCCATCCTGGACGCGGCTGCGCTTGGGTTCTTGGGCCTGGGCGTGCAGCCCCCGCAGGCCGAGTGGGGCGACATGCTGGGTCGTGGGCGCAACTACATCTTCCAGGCGCCGCACGCCATGGTCTTCCCGGGTCTTGCGATCACGCTCACCGTGCTCGCGTTCAACCTTCTGGGCGACGGCATCCGCGATGCGGTCGATCCCAAGTCAAGGAGGCGGTAGCCGATGGCGATGCTCGAGGTAAGGGACCTCGTGACCGAGTTCCCCACGCGCAAGGGCGTGGTGAGGGCAGTGGACGGCGTGACCTTCTCCATCGAGAAGGGCGAGATACTCGCCGTCGTGGGCGAGTCGGGTTCTGGCAAGTCCGTGACGTCGCTTTCCATCATGGGGCTGCTGCAGAAGCCGGGCCACGTCGCATCCGGCTCGATCACCTTTGACGGTAAGGACCTGCTGGGGCTTTCCGAGTGCCAGATGGAGGACGTGCGCGGCCACAAGATCGCGATGATCTTCCAGGAGCCCATGACGTCGCTCAACCCCGTCTACCGCGTGGGCGACCAGATCGTGGAGGCCATCCAGACCCACACCGACATGAAGAAGAACGAGGCGTGGGCCCGCGCCGTCGAGATGCTGCGCCTGGTTGGCATCCCCAGCCCGGAGGACCGCGCGCGCGACTACCCGCACCAGATGTCCGGTGGCATGCGCCAGCGCGTGATGATCGCCATGGCGCTTGCGTGCCAGCCCCAGCTGCTCATCGCGGACGAGCCGACGACCGCCCTGGACGTGACGATCCAGGCCCAGATACTGGACCTGATCTACCACCTGCGTGACGAGTTCGACATGGGCGTGCTCTTCATCACGCACGACCTGGGTGTGGTGTCCGAGGTCGCCGACCGCGTGGTCGTGATGTACTGTGGCCAGGTTGTTGAGGAGGCCGAGAAGATCGCGCTCTTCGAGAAGCCCCTGCATCCGTACACGCTGGGCCTTCTGGAGTCCATCCCGCGCGTGGAGGACGACGAGTCGAAGCGGCTGTTCACCATCCCCGGCACCGTGCCGAACCCGCTTGACATGCCGAGCGGCTGCCCGTTCAGCACGCGCTGCAACCGCTGCATGGAGCGCTGCCGCAAGGAGCGCCCGCGGCTCACGGCCGTGCCCGGCCAGCCCGACCGCCGCGTGCGCTGCTTCCTGTACGACGATGCCGCAACGGCAGACGTGGCGGTCGAGGCGACCACGGCCGCGACTGCGGCGGGCGAAGAAGCGACGACCACGACGGACGGGAAGGGGGAGTAGCCCATGGAGAGCAACGAGACCGCCGCCAAGGTGGAAGCGTCTGCCGGCGTGAGGGATGCGACGAAGGGCGAGGTCCTTCTCGACGTACAGCACCTCTCGAAGAGCTTCGTCGCGGCGACGAGCTTCTTCGGGAAGCCGACGTCGTTTGTGCGCGCCGTGGACGACGTGTCGTTCCAGATTCACAAGGGCGAGGCGTTTGGCCTGGTGGGCGAGTCTGGCTGTGGCAAGACCACCATCGGCAAGATGCTCGTGGGGCTTCTCAGGCCCACGAGCGGCCGCATCCTGTTTGAGGGCAAGGACATCACGAACCTTCCGCCGAAGGAGCAACGCCGCTACTGCCGCGACATTCAGCTCATCTTCCAGGACCCGTACGCCTCTCTCAACCCGCGCATGACCGTGAGCCAGATCGTTGCGGAGCCCATCATCACGAACGGCGTGCTGCCTGAGGACAAGGTCGACGCGCGCGTGGACGAGCTGCTGGAGCGCGTTGGCATCCGTCCCGAGCTCAAGAACCGCTACCCGCACGAGTTCAGCGGCGGCCAGCGCCAGCGCGTGGGCATCGCGCGCGCCCTCGCCGTGAACCCCAAGCTCATCGTGTGCGATGAGCCGGTGTCCGCGCTCGACGTGTCCATCCAGGCGCAGGTGCTCAACCTGCTGGAGGACCTGCGCGACGACATGGGCCTCACGTACCTGTTCATCGCGCACGGCCTCAACGTCGTGAAGCACATCAGTGACCGCGTCGGTGTCATGTACCTGGGCAAGCTTATGGAGATCGCACCGAAGAACACCCTGTACCACGAGCCTCTTTGCCCGTACACCCAGGCACTTCTGTCCGCGATCCCCTCGCCGGACCCGCACCTCTCGCGCAAGCGCATCATCCTGAAGGGCGACGTGCCGAGTCCCATTGACCCGCCGGCAGGCTGCCGCTTTGCGAGCCGGTGCTTCGCGCGCGTGGGCGCCTGCGAGGTTGAGGCGGCACCCCTGACCGAGGTTCTGCCCGGACACTGGTGCGCGTGCCACCGCTATGCCGGCGTGAAGCAGGCCGACGTCGCTAAGCTGGCGCGCCAGATCCAGTACGAGGCCGCGCGCCCCACGTATGGCATGGGCGGCGCGGATGCGAACGCGGACCCGGTTTCCGGAGATCCGGACACCCCGGAGGAGGCGAAGGCGAAGGGAGACGAGCTTCCGGTCTCCTTGTAGCGGGGCGGCTCTGGAGCCTTGGCCCCTAGGGCACGAAATCGAGATCTGACTTGCGACGGAATCCCACGACTTTCGCGTGGGATTCCGTTCGTTCTTGTGGCGGGGCGTTCGTGCCGCAGTGCGGGGTTAGTTGAGCCTGTTGGCTGAGGCCCCCGTCGCACTTCGAGAAGTGCGACGGGGGACAATTTTGCGTTTGCGCTGGTAGGCGATTTGGGCAGGTGCGTCGCACTTCGCGAAGTGCGACGCGGGTGTCTTGTGGGTCACATCGGGATGGACGGTCGCCTTCGGCATGCGGCGACGTCGAGGGAGCGCGCGGCTCTGCCGGCGTTTTCCATAACCATAAATACATGAAATAAAGAACTCTTTGGCTTATCTGCGCGCCACCATGGAAAATCCTCTTTCCAACCTACGTTCCAGCTGGTAAACCAACCAATTAGAGAACTCTGCTCAGTGGGAGCCGCATGGATGTAACCTGTGTCCATGGCGATATTACTTTCACATGAAACCGCACGCTCATATTGGGCGCACGAAGGCGTATCGGGAAGGCGTGCACCGACCCTGGGCAATGCCGTGCTGGATGCCGCCGCGGGAAACAGGTCGGACGTCAGCGGATGCGGCGTCGACCTGCTGGACGAGTGCGGCAAGAGGCCCGAGTGGCTTGGGAGTCCCGTCGACCTGCTGCTTCCCTCAAGGGAGAAGAGGGGCAGGGTCTCCGGCGTGCGCTACCACGTCTGCTTCTCGCAGATTCCGCCTGGTAGCGTGACGCGCGTGGCGGATGATGTCTATGTTACGAGTCCCGAGCTGACATTCGTGCAGCTTGGTAGGGCGGGTAGCGTGCCCTTCCTCGCGCAGTACGCGATGGAGCTCTGCGGAGGGTATGCCCTGACGCCATGGGGCCAACACGGCTTCGAACCCCGAGCTCCGCTCTGCGACCTTGCGGGACTCGGTCACTTCGTCGGCTCGTGCGGCAGCATGCAAGGTGCGCGCAAGGCAGCCGAGGCGTTGCGCCTTGCGGGCGAGCGGTCCATGTCACCCGCGGAGACCCGCCTGTTCCTGATGCTGACGCTCCCGCGACGCCTGTACGGCTACGGTCTGCCGCGCCCGCAGCTCAACCAGATAATCGACATCCCGCCGGACGCCCAGCGAAGGCTCGGCACCGATTACCTCGTCGTTGACCTTTTGTTTCCGGGACACGGGCTCGTGGTCGAGTACGACAGCAGGGCGTTTCATGGGACGCCAGCAAGGCTCGATCACGACGACGACAGACGCGAGGTGTTGCAGGACATGGGCTATGACGTCGTGGTCGTACGGGCTGAGCGCCTGGAGAACCATCGCCGCTTCGATGGCCTCGTACGGCAGACGATTGCGCGTCGGCTTAGGCTTGAGGTCCCTCCCATGGACGCGCGGTTTGCCCGCGGCGTGCAGAACCTGCGCGATGACCTTTTGTGACTGTGCGGGCTCTCCAATCGCGGATTTCACGTAGGAACGAGGCCAGCTTGCCCTGTGCCCTGCGCGTAGAATCTTGTGCAAGCAATGGCACGGCGCGCGGACGGCGCGTCACGAGCACTGGAGGCAACCATGGATCAGAACCTCAACAAGCGCAACGAGCTCTTGGCCCAGACCGTCATCAAGGGCCTTGGCAGGAGGAACATCAAGGCGGAGTACGCGGCCACCAGGGAGGAGGCGCTCCAGGAGGCGCTTGCGTTCATCGGCGAGGGCTCGACCGTCACCATGGGCGGCTGCACCAGCGCGCGCGAGATCGGCCTGGTCGATGCCCTGACCGCCGGCAACTACAACTTCATCGACCGAGACAAGATGAAGGACAAGCGCGCCGCCATGCTCGCGGCATACGACGCGGACGTGTTCGTCGCAAGCGCGAACGCCATTACGAACGACGGCGTGATCGTGAACATCGACGGCAACTCCAACCGCGTGAGCGCCATCGCACAGGGGCCGCGCCACGTGCTCTTCATTGCGGGCATGAACAAGGTCTGCGGCGACCTGGACGGCGCCATCAAGCGTGCGCGCAACGTCGCCGCGCCAATCAACGCGCAGCGCTTCAACCTGAACACGCCGTGCTGCAAGACCGGCGCGTGCGCCAACTGCAAGTCCGAGGACACCATCTGCTGCAACTTCCTCATCACGCGCTTCAACCACCACCCCGGCCGCATGTACGTGATCCTGGTGAACGACAGCTTGGGCTTCTAGGCCGGGCATTACACGAGCGCGGCTCGAATGCCGCGTCTTTGGGGGAAGCATGCCGCTCACGCTGGTTCGCCAAGACATAACCCGCATGCGGGTCGATGCCCTCGTCAGTCCCACTGACGAGGGCCTCTCTGCAGACGGAGGGGCGTCTGCCGCGATCTTCCGTGCCGCCGGTGCCCTCCGCATGGAGGCGGCATGTCACAAGGCCGGCCGTGTGGAATGTGGCAAAGCGATCGCGACTCCCGGCTTCGACCTGCCTGCACGGTGGGTCATACACACGGTGGGCCCGCACTGGCCGGAAGGCTCCGTCGACGTCGGGTGGCAGACGCACCTGAGGTCGCTGCTCGCACGGTGCTACCAAAGCTCGCTTGACGTGGCGGCTTCGCTCGGTGCGACCTCCGTCGCGTTCCCGCTGATCTCTTCCGGCGCCTTCGGCTACCCAAGGGAACTGGCGATCGAGGACGCGACCACGGCAATTCGCTCGTGGCTTGATGCGGCGCCGGATGGCCGCGCGGACATAGAGGTCTACCTCGTGCTCTTCGACCGCGAGTCCACGCGCGAGGCCCGGGCGCTCGACCCGGGGCTCGAGGAGTACATCGACCAGCGCTACGTGGACGAGGCCGAGCGTCGCGACCCCAGGCGCCGGCCCAAACGCGAGCGTCGCTGGCATGCGGATGCGACCACGGATGACGAGTCCTTCTCGCCCGGAGGGCTGTCGCCCGAGTCGCTTGGGGAACCTGCGTCGGCGACCGCGGAGCGCGAGGCAGCGGCCGAGCCTACGGTGGCGGCTGAGGAGCCGGTCTACATGGGCGCGGCATGCCTGGGCGGCGCCGTCTTCGGGGACGAGCTGGACGACCTGCTGGCGAACCTCGACGCGTCGTTCAGCGAGACGCTGCTTTCCATGATCGACGCGCGCGGGCTGACAGACGCGCAGGTGTACGGCCGCGCGAACCTGACGCGCCAGTATTTCAGCAAGTTGCGATCCGGCAGGCTAAACCCCAGCAAACGCGTGGTCCTAGCGCTCGCCGTGGCGCTGGAGCTCGACCTGGACCAGACGCAGACGCTTCTGGCCCGTGCCGGCTATGTGTTCGCTCACAACAGCAAGTTTGACGTGATAGTTGAGTACTTTATATCGCATCGTGTGTACGACGTTGACCGCATCAACTACGAGCTCTTCTGCCATGACCAGCAGCTGCTGGGCGTGGCGTGACGCTGCGTTTGCAGCGATGTGGAAAACAGGTCCTTGGCCTGCGGATTTGCAAGGTACTACGATGTAGCCTCTCAGTTTACCCATGGCGTCTCCGCGCCGCCTAGACTTGTGCCAGCACGAGGCCAGAGGCGGGACGCCCGCGGGAGGGAGCGCATCATGTCACAGCATGGGTATGGAAATGGAACGCGCAATCGGTACGGAAGCGGCAGGGTTGACCACGACGTCCCGGAGCCGGGCGGGCGCGTAAGGCCCGGTTTGACGGAGCTGGTTTTCGTGGTGGACGAGAGCGGCTCAATGTACGCCTTGCGCGACGACACCGTGGGCGGGTTCAATGTGACGCTCGAGAAGAACCGGCGCCTGGACGGCGAGGCAAACGTGTCCGTGGTGTTCTTCAGCGACGAGGCCCGCGTTGCGTGCGACCGTCGTCCCATCAGCGAGGTGGAGCCGCTTGGTCCGGACGACTACCAGCCGGGCGGATGCACCGCGCTTCTGGACGCGCTTGGCGGCGCCATCAAGCACACGGCGTTGGTGCAGTCCTGCCAGCCGGACGGGTGGCGCGCGGAGCACGTGGTGGTCGTGGTCATAACGGACGGGCTCGAGAACGCGAGCCACAGCTACACGTACGACCGCGTGCGACGCATGGTCGGCGCATGCAAGCGCCAAGGTTGGGAGTTCGTGTTCTTGGGGGCAAACATCGACGCAATCGAGGAGGCGGGGCGGATAGGCATCTGCGAGGATCGCGTTGCGCAGTACGTATGCGACCGCGGCGGCGTGAGCCTGGCGTATGACGCCGTGTCGGATGTGACGTGCGGCGCGCGCGTCGGCTGCATTCCGCCAGACTGGAACGCCCGCGTGAACGAGGACGCACGCCATCGCGGGTAGTGCCGCGCCGCGACAGCGCCCTGGTGGCACGCCCGCCCTCCGCGGTGCGCGAACCTTACGAACTCGTAAGGTGGCCGTAAGCTGCGCCTATGGCAGCTCCGTCGCTCCTGTAAGACCATATGGTCGTCAAAGGGAATGCGCCGCAGTGGCGGCGCGGAAAGATAGGAGCAACCATGGAGTTCGCCAGGGAGTTTGTCGAGAACCTCTTGTTCGTAGCGGTGAGCGGCCTGCTGTTTCTGATCGTAGTGGTGGGCGACGGCTCGGACGCGATGGAGTCCAGGAACATCTTCGGGCGTCGCGACCGTCGCTATCGCAGGTATGGCCGCGGGCGCAGCCGCTGACGTCCCACGCGCGAAAGGCGCGTGCAAGCAAGACAAGTGCAAGAAAGACAAGTGCAAGCTTGCGAGAAGAGCGCCCCGGCCATGGTTGGTGCCATGACCGGGGTGCAGCGCTAACGCTTTGACTTGCACGTTTCTGCCCCGCGCATGACGCTGGTTGCGTGGAGCAAATCGCCCGTGGCGCTACAGGGCGGCGCGATAGATCTCTACGATGTCGTCCTTCGACAGCGGGACGAAGGAACCCTTGCAGCCATTGGCAGCCTTCTGGGCCATGACCTCGAAGTTCTTCTCGTCCGTGATGCCCACCTCGCGAAGGGTCGCGGGCATGTGCATGGTCTGCGTGAAGAACTCG